>UEXM01000660.1_pt1 | contig 34672 bp, 31 predicted proteins | sample 1796661 | NCBI WGS metagenome assembly UEXM01 (sample SAMEA4772469, study PRJEB27181) | metagenome
TTTTAGATCAAGACAAATGTCAGATAACAGCTTTGCCAATTGGGTGAATGAATTAGAGAGTGCGGAACAACCAGAGGCTTGTTCAATTGATAATCCGGATTGTGAGGCGTGCGGTAGTTAAATGAAGTATTGATATTATAATTATCTTTGCTACAAGACATAACAGATATATGAAAGCACTTAAGAAAGTTCCAGGTAAAAATAAAGGATTAAGTAAACTACCAACATCAGTACGCAATAAAATGGGGTACATGAAGAAAGGTGGTAAAGTATACCAAGACGGTGGTAAAGCTCCTAAAGGAGAGCGTGACTATGGTAGTGATGGTCTTGTTGGGCTTACTTTGAGTGAAGCCGAAAGACGTGCCGACAAGGAGGCGAAGTATAGCAAGAATGTAAAACAAAAACGTACTTCAAAGTTTAATGAAAATCTTGAGCGCGAAAGAGTCGCTCGTCTTAAAGCTGAACAAAGTGTTGCGTTAGCTGAAGGTGAAAAAGGCAAAAAATTAAGACAACTTGAACGTCAAGACCCAGCGGCCTACAACCGTGTTATGGAATCTGCGAGACAAGAAGCGGAGTCAGAAATGAGAACAAGATTAATGAGGCGAAATATGAAAAAAGGTGGTAAGGTAGTTAAGTACCAGGAAGGCGGCAAAAGTGTTGAGCTTCCGGAAGTGGTAGTAAAAGGCAAAAAAGGCAAGGGTTTAAAAGAGCGCACTGTTGTTGGCAGAGGTATGTCTGGTGAAGATTACTTAAAACGTAGAGCTGAACTGCAAGCTGAATATACTGATGCGTTTTATAGAAAAAACAATAGAATGCCTGGTTCAAAAATACGAGCAATCGACAAATCTACGATTGATGACAAAGTTCGTATGCAACTCCAAAAAGAGGGTATGACCGAACAAGGTGTTACAAGTAAGGAAACTGGTAAGCGGTTGTCTCCAGAAATGGAGCAACAATACCGAGATCGTACTAACCGTAGATAAAAACAAAAGAGGGGCTTTCGCCCCTCTTTCTATAGGTGGTAAAACCAAACCAATAAACCAACCAACCTATACTTTTTCTATCAAAGAACCCTTGACCGTACCTCCTCTACACAATATGTACAGAACAGTTTGGTTCTCAAAATGAAAAAACACACCAAACATATCTTCTTTAGATAATGTTTCTTCATCAATTATCGTGTAGCTAATACACTGATCTATCAAGCTTTGGTGTAGCGTGTAAGCTTGAAAGTCATTAGTAATAGTAAAGTCTTTAATTCCCTTTTCAATTTGAGTTAACTCTACTCCTTGAAGCGGTGCTTCCTGGGCAAACAGTTGACTCCCCAACATCATTGCCAATACAATCATCATCTTTTTCATAATCTCTTTCTCTTTGTTAACATTATTGTTAATACAAGTATAACGATTAATTGTCTAATTTTGTACAAAGTCAATTAAATTTTTTTGAATATGAGTGAAAACGTAGCAAACATGGAGGATTTAGCGGCAGCAGCCGGCCTTGATGTTCAAGATGGATCACCATTTGAGATGGTAAATCCAGAGTTTACAGAACCAACAACAGAAACGGCAACAACAACATTTAATGTTGAACCCGAAGCTCCGTTGGAAAGTGAGGCTCCAGCTTATCAACCAGAAGAGGTTGAAATGGAGCAAAGTTCTTTTAATGAAGAATCTGATTCCGAAGAGGACATCGATTCGTTGGTTAACTCATACTTAAGCGAAAGGCTCGGTATGGATGATCTAACAATTGAAGCTCTCCAGGAAAGATTAAATACGCCTCAACAGCAACAAGCTGAATTGGATGAGCGTGTAGCAAAGATTGCCGAGTTCGTTGAGAACACCGGTCGATCTCCGGAAGAGTGGTTTCAGTACCAGCAATTAAATCCTACCGAAATGGATGATTTATCTGCTATCAAGTTACAGACCATGTCGGAGTATCCTGATCTTTCTGCTGATCAAGTTGATAAACTTGTGGGCAGTCGCTATAAGCTGGACGAAGATTTATATGACGAAAGTGATGTAGAACTGTCTAAAATCCAACTACAGATTGATGCAAGAAAGGCAAAGGAGAGTATTGATAACTTGAGAAGTTCTTATATGCTCCCACAAGATCAAGCTTCTACAGCCGATCTTTTTGATGATCAATGGGTTGATAATATGCGTTCAACAGTTAGTGATATCGATGGTATTGCTTTCGATTTGCCAAACGGTGAGGAATTTACCTTTGGCCTGGACAACACATATAAGTCAGACTTGATTAACAGAAACGAGAACCTGGAAACTTACTTTGATCAATATATTGACAATGAAGGTAACTGGGATGTAGAAACCTTGTCTATTCACCGAGCTGTAGTTGATAATATGCCAGCGATTGCTAAAGCATTATATCAGCAAGGTTTATCGGACGGACAACGCAATCTTGTAGGAAGAGCTGCCAATGCCCAAATGCAAACACCAGGTGTTAGCCAGGGACAAGAAGCAGATCCAATAGCGGAACAACTCAAAAATGCTCTATTAGGTGGTAAGGATACCACTATGAAATTTATGTAAAACGCTATTTAAAAATATAAGTTATGGCAATTACTGGACCTTCTGATGCTGCAAATGCAGCGATTAGACGATTAGACCCAGCCAAGTATGTAGACTTGGCATCGTTCATCAAAGAGGTGAACAAACCAGACAACCGTGATCTTTTAGTTAAGACTTACGGCAACCAGGGTATTACTGGTTTCTTACAATTAACTGGCGCAGTAAACAACGCTGGTACTAACGACAACGTACAGTGGTGGGAAGAGCAACGTTTGCACCCTAAAGTGTCAATCGCTCCAACTGCAAATGTAGCTTCTGCTGCTGCTGGCGCATCTCAATCGTTTGTTGTAGCTACAGCTTCTGCTGCTGCTTCTGCAAGCACGGTTAACTTGCGTGAGAATGATGTAGTACTTGCTGGTGCTGACTTCGATGTTCGTTGTTTCGTACACGATATCGTTAAAGCTGGCAATACTGTTAAGTCATTCAAATTGACTCCATTGGCTTCTGCTGATACTCTTCCTTCTGTAGCTGTAGCTGGTATTGAAGTACCAGTTATCGGTAACTTGTTCGCACAAGGTTCTGATCAGCAAACAGACTACATGGAAAGCAACGTAGTTAAGCGTACAAACGGATACTCTATCGTCAAAGAGATCTACAAGGTGACTGGTAGCCAAGCTACTAACATCGGATGGATCAACTTGGGTGGTGGTGACTACCGTTGGTACATCAAATCAGAGCAAGACACTCGTCAGCGTTTCATGGATAAGCGTGAAATGATGTTATTGATGGGTCAGTCAGTTACTGCAACTGCTGCTGCATTAGACGGAATCGGTGGTTCTGAAGGTTACTTCGCTGCTGTTGAGAGCCGTGGTATCAATTCAAATGATTACATCGGCTCTTTGGCTGACGTAGACAATATCATCAAAGAATTGGATAAGCAAGGTGCTGGACCGGAGTACGCTATGTACGTTAACCGTCACCAAGCATTGAAAATCGATGACTTGATTGCTTCTGCTGGTTCTGGTGCTGGTATTTCTGCTGGTGTTACTTCATCTTTTGGTGCATTTAACAACAGCCAGGATATGGCAGTACAGTTAGGCTTCCAATCTTTCTCTCGTGGTGGTTACACTTTCCACAAGCACGACTGGAAACTAATGAACGAGCCAACGTTGTTAGGCCTTTCAACCGCTACTGCTAAAGGTCATGTAGGTGTTATGATTCCAATGTCAACTGTTGTTGATGCTAAAACTGGTGATCGTAACCCATCTTTAGAGATGAACTACAAAGCAACTAACGGTTACAGCCGTGAGTTGGAACACTGGATGACTGGTTCAATCTTGGGTGCTTCTAATGACACTAAAGATTTGGTACAGTTCAACTACCGTTCAGAATGTAACTTGGTAACTCGTGCGGCTAACCGTCACGTCTTAATCAAGAAAGGCTAATAAGCTTTAAAATAGGAGCCGTCCCTTCGGGGATGGCTCTTTTTATTATTTAATTGTATTTAATATTATGGAACAAAAGACAACAAAGGCGAAGCCTGGGCGCAAGCCATCTCCAAAATCCGCAGCAGTTAATGCCGGTACTTCTTATAAGATCAAGCAAAAAGAAGTAAAAAAGGAACGTGAAGTATATATCTATTTGACCTCAAAGGCTGGAGGTGTATATTCAAGTGTCCCTCAAAACAACATTACAATATTTGATGAAGAGACAAGCTCGGTAAAGCAATTACGTTATTGCCCTAATGAGAACTCTGTTTATGCTGACGATCAAAGCCCTAATGCTATTCGTGAGCAGATTGTATTTCGTAACGGCACTTTAGCCGTAAGAAGAACACAGCCAAACTTAATCAAGTATTTGAACCTTCATCCTTCTAACGTTGCTAATGGCGGTGGATTATTCTACTTAAAAGACGAAGCAAAGACAGCGGTGGATGAAGTAGAGTCAGAGTTTAAGACTCACGAAGCAATCGGAATGATCCGTGATAAAGCTATTGAAGATTTACTTCCGGTAGCAATGTACCTTAACATCAATGTTGATCAAGAGGTGATGGCTATCAAGCGTGAGCTTTTAAGAAGCGCAAAATCAAATCCTTCTGCATTTATAAAGATGTTTGATAATCCAACAGTAAGGACTCGAAGTGCTTTAATGCAAGCTATTGATTTTCAAATTTTAGACCGCACGAACGATGGTATGCGTTGGTTTGACAGCGGAGGCTTAATTGTATCTACTCCGGTAGGTCAAGATTCCTTGGACGTTATGACTCGTTTTTGTTTAACCGAAAAAGGCTCTGAAGTTTTTTCTGAAATCACAAGTCGTTTAGATTCTATTGCGTAATTTTGGCGCATCTAATTTCTCAATAACAAATACTCCATCAAATCTCTTTCTCTCGTTATTCGATGGTGAGGGCATCCCAAAAGGATGCCCTCTTTTATTTTGTACATTTGCTATTATAGAATATTGTACAAATGGCAAGTGTCAACCAAGTATATAACACACTAAAAGATCTGGCAAACAAAGACCAAAGAGGGTTTGTAACACCTACTGTGTTTAATAATTTTGCACCAGTAGCTCAAACTAAAATCTTTACGGACTTGTTTCAGCAGTTAACTGTTGCTAAAACATTAAAGGTTCGTGGCCTGGATCTAAAAAGACATTTAGGTAGAATGAAACAGATTGAGGAAGACCTCTCTGTTTTCTCCAAGACAAACACGGTATCACAATCTAACGGAACGTTTGATCGTCCAGAAGATTTAGCAAGGATTATATCTTTGAGATCTTCCGGTGCGTATGTCTTTGGAACATCTACTTCAACTCCTATCGACATCATGTACGATGAGGAAAAATTAGAATACATATTACAAAGCAACTTATCAAGGCCCAGTGCTACAGCTCCAGTTGCTTTATTGAGCGATGTAATAGAGGTGTTCCCTACTTCTATAAAGAAAATTAAGATTAGATATTACAAGCAACCAGAAGGTTTAAACGCATCTACTGGAGCGAGAACATCTGCTGTGCCAAAGTTTGGTTACGATCAAGCTCTTCCAGGCGGTAAAGAAGTATACCTGGCAGCAAACAGTGTGGACTTTGAATTACCAGACCATTATGTTCCAGTGCTTGTTATGGAAATCGGTAAAATGATTGGCATCAACTTGCGTGATGAAGCTGTATTAGCGTATAGCGCACAACAACCACAACAATAATGGCAAGAAACACAGTTAGCATAGATCAAATCGTAAATGATTTTATTCTTACCGGATCTGGTGATGATTTCGTAGCGGATGCATCCAATACGGTAGTCAGAAACTTTGCATTGCGAGGTATTCGTGAAATGGGCTTTGATATGCTTAAGCGTGTGAAGTCTCTAAAACTTGAAATCAATAAAACATTAAACGTTGTTGATTTACCAGATGACTTTGTTGATCTGATAAAGATTGGAATTGTTGGTCAAGATGGCCTGGTTCACGTTTTCGGGGAAAACAAAAACATTAATATCAGTAACAAGTACAAAACCGATGCTGCCGGAAACCTAATAGATAGTGATAGTGATGGCGTATATGATCGTGAGAGAGATCGTGATGTAGTAAATATCGGTGAGGGATTCAAGGCCTACGACAGCTATGTATTCCGTAACTATCTATATGAGTCTACCGAAGGCCGATTGTATGGCGTTGGGGGCGGACAGTACGGTGGTGAGTACAGAATGAATGCAGAGGATAATCGTATTGAGCTGGGAACTGGTATTGATGCGACCAAAGTAGTGATTGAGTACCTGGCTGATGAAGCACGAAGCTCTAATCCTACGATTCATTTATACGCTGAAAATGCATTAAGATCTTATATCTATTATAGATTAATTGAGCGCAAGAGTATTGTACCGGCTAATGAGAAGATGCGTGCAAGAGCTGAATACTACAATGAGCGTAGACTTGCTAATGCAAGATTGAAAGCCTTTAGTAAAGAAGAGGCTTTGAAGACTATCAGAAAAAACTTCCAACAATCGCCTAAAGGATAATATATGGCTGTTGATAAACTTACTCCGAGATACCTTAACAAAGACAATGATCCGAGGGTATTGAAATCTATCGAAATGTTGGATGCGTTAAATGTTCGTATATCTAATGACGATGATGGTAATGCCGGGGTTTTAAAAAATGTAAAAGGGAACACAGTCGTGTCTTACAAGAACACGTCAGATACTCTTCCTTCTGGGACAAACAAGGTAATAGGCCATGTTGCTAATCTCCAGAAAGATGAGGTGTTCTACTTTGTATACAACAGCAGCAATAGCCACTCTATATATAAGTATTCTCTTTCTTCGGAAAAGGTTATAAAGGTTTACCAGGATACTATACTACGTTTCCAGGAGAATGGATTTGTAAAGGCAGATGTAATCGTTAATCAATATAACGATACCCTACTGTATTTTACAGATGGGGTTAATGCTCCAAAGAAAATCAACATCTCTAAAGCTGAAAATGGTTTATATCCAAACGAATACAGCCAGGGGACAGATTCATCTACACCACTTACAGAGGATCAGAGACTGTACTTTATAACTACAGCAAAGCAACCTCCATTAGCACCACCAACCTTTAACTTCTTTACGGACTCCACAAAGACCGTGAACAACCTATATGAGAAAACCTTCCAATTCGCATATCAATACGTCTATGATGATGGGGAAGTTTCTGCGATTTCTCCCTATTCAGCAGTGGCGTTCACGACAGAACAACTCAATGATGGCCTTGTTACAGAAGATGCAAAAAAGACAAACAACGGACTAAATGTTGAGGTAAAGACTCATGTGGGTGATGTCAAGAAAATTCGTGTATTAGCCAGATCAGGGTCAGATAATGTTTTTTATGTTATTGAGGAGATTGATAACGACAGATCAAGTGTTCACACAAAGACTATTAAGTTTTTAAATGACGGATCGTATACGGCTGTAACACAAGACCAATTCAACAAGCTCTTTGATAATGTCCCTATAAAAGCAGATACCCAGGCTATATCGAATAATCGGTTGATGTACGGTGGTTATACAGAGGGGTATGACAATGTTGATGTAGACATAGAAGTACTATCTAATTATAAGGAGAGATATCCTAATTACGATACGCCAATGACATTGACTACTGACAATAATTCAACTGCGAAAACTATTGAAATAGACTTGTCAGACTTACCTGGTACTTTAAAGCCTGGTAGCGCATATACTGTTGACTTAACAATACTGTCTGACTTTGTTAAGCTTGAAATGCAGAACTATCCAGTATCATTCCAGGAAGCGCAAAGAGGAACAGATATAATGAGAGGTAGGATTGCAGATACTGTGAATGTAGACATGACTCCTATCAAGAAGAACTTTGTATACACACCGAGCCATCCTACAACAAAGACTGATGCTGCAACAGCTATTATGGGATATTTAAGTTCAAATATTCCGGTGTCTTTTGATACTATAGATCAGTTTTTAGATCACGCTACAGAAATAAAAAATGTTGTTAACGGTGGTGTTGGCGATGGCAATAAAAGACACGCATACTATAGAGGATCTGGTACAGTGTTTTTAGCGGACAGAACATATGATAGCACTTCTGAAAAGATTACAGCTACAATAAAAATATTAGAGGCTACATTAAATATTGACAAACTCTACGGTCACTCTGGTGGTTCGCCTGATTTTACTGATGAGAGATATGTAAGTGCTACCGGGCATAACGGTGATCAATATGAACCGGCTACTTCAATAAATATTGAATACAACGGTGACGGTAGTAACTATACTGGTTACCTATATACATGGACCGGTGATCCGGCAAGATATTTTTATTACAGCCCAACACAAGAAACAGCAAACTCCAGGTTTCAGAACGCTACGCTAACAAATAATTCCAGGTACGCTGAAGGATCTGGAGGATCTCTTTCTTTTAAAGCTGGCGCAACACATAGTTTAGGTGTTGTTTATTATGATGATAGAAACCGTAGTGGGTCTGTGCAAAAAGCACCAGAGTCTTATGTGAAATGGTTTGGTGAAAGATCCAGGAAAGGACCAACATCAATGGTGATGCGTATTAAAAATGATGCACCTTCCTGGGCAACACGCTGGAGTCCGGTCTATGCTGGTAACAGTAGTACGTCAAGCCATTTACAGTATTCCGTAATAGAAGCCAGGTACGAGACAAATACAACTGCACTAAAAAGTGCTGCTCAAGATTACAACAATAAGATATTTGTATCCTTTAGATCACTTTCTGGTAAGGAAGATTCTTATGTTGAAAGCAAAGGGGCGTTAATAGACTATAGTTTTACCAAGGGTGATAAGCTGCGAATATTGAGCTTTGGTGACAACTACTATCCTAATGGTATAGACTTCAATGTTGTTGGCTATGAATATTACTCTGGTTCTCCTACGGATAATCCTATTTACGATGACACCTCGGAAGCTACTAAATACAAGACCACCGGATACTACTTGATCCTGGAAGATAACGGTCATAGTAAATTTGGTAAAGCTGCGGTGGTAGCTGGAACTGATGACTGGGACAACAAATGTATTGTTGAGATTTACAGTAAAAAGCAAACAACAGAGGGGCTACCGTTTTATGAAATTGGAGAGTCTTATGGTGTATCAAGCGGAACACACGCTGGTGAAAGAACAGCAACTTCTGTTGATTTTAACATAACTGGAACCGGGAGATTTAGAAGATTTTACTCTGATGAAAAGGTGTTCAAAGGAGACATATTTACAAAGTCTGGGGTCAAGATTAAGATTGTAAACGTCTTAACAAGCGATAACACTTCATACGCATACATGGGAGACTGTGAGGTTATCTTGGGGGATAATGGAACTCATACTATGACGGTCCAAAACCCAGACGTTGTAGTGGAGCTTACAGATGGGGACGTTTACTATAGATTAAGACAGCTACGTTATGGCAAGGACCATACAACCTATAACTACTTGACTGAATACATTGAAGACTCTTCGTTGAGTGATTTCTTTGCATCTAACCAGCAGTCCTATGGTCGCAGTAATTTGTATTCTCCAAGCACCATACAGTTGTACAGAAAAGCTTCTATTACATATAGTGAGCCATTCAACTATGATAGCCAGGATCTGTTTTTAAGCTCGTTTAATTTATCGTTGGCAAACTTCTCTGATTTTGACAATACATACGGATCTATTAAGTTCTTGCAGAACTCTGCTGATAGCTTGATTTGTATCCAACAAAATAAGATGAGTGTTATACCGGTAGGTAGAAACATTATTCAATATGCTTCGCAGAACGCTGATCTTGTTGCTTCTAATAATGTTTTAGGTACGCCACAATATATGGCTGGTAATTATGGCTGTGATGACAACCCAGAGAGTGTATCGATACGTTTTGGTCGTGTATACTTTTCTGATATTAGAGCTGGTAAAGTATTGGCATTCGGTGCTTCTGGCATCGAGCCAATTAGCGAAAAAAACATGGATAGCTTCTTTACAAAGAAGTTTGCTGATGCTGCAAAATTCAGTTCAGCAGTTGATCTTAATGCTGGATATGATCCGGACAATGATGAGTACCTGGTAAGTATTAATGATATATACAACAGTACGGTAACTGTAACGCACGACAGCACAACAACAAGTGCAGTTTTAAGTACGGATAGCTCTGGTGTGATAAATACTTCACCGGTCTACAACTCCAACTATTACAGTTTTGAAAACACCAACATTGATTGGGATGATGCTTTCAGTCAATATGAAGATGCTGGTAACGGTGTGATCTATATGGATCGTAATGACATAGGTAATGTTCAGCTTGATTTAGCACTTTCAGAAAATGCTTCCGGCTCATTTAATATTGTAGCGACAACCACAACCAACAGCTTTGTAGGTCAAGCAACAATCAACCTGGCAAATGGAGCTGTAACATTGGTAAACGGAGAGGGTGTTAGTTATGCTACCTCTGGTACATCAAAAGAGTTTGAAGGTTTTACTGCTGCGTATGATGCGAAGTCTGGATTCTGGTCCACTCTGTATTCCTTTATTCCAGAGAAAATGGGGTATATCAAAAACGTGTTCTTTACATTTAAGGACGGTAGAATGTATACTCATGAAACCAATAGCACTTACAATAATTTCTATGGAACGAATTATGCAAGTAAGTTAAGTGTTATAAGCAACTATAATCCATCAATGGTTAAGTCGTACGAAACGATTAGCCTGGAAGGAAATGCAGCTTGGGCTTCTACGTTTAAAAATACAGATCAGCAAAGTACTGCTGCTGAATCAGTGTATGAGGAAAAAGAGCGCAACTATTATGCACACGTTGGTAGAGACACATTAGGATCTACTGGCCATATTGTTGCTATAGGTGAGGTTGCTTCTGGTGGTGTGAGTGGGGATAAAATTACTCTTACCAGTCGCATAAGCAATATGCCGATTCCTTACGAAGCAGATATAATGAAGGTTAGTGGATCAAGTCTTGTTGATACAAATTTAAATGTAGACAACATAACCGGCAGAAAAGAACTCAAGGCTGATGCAACGGTTTCGGGTATATCCGATGGTGATGTACTTGTAGCGAGAAGCCAGTCATCAATGGACGGTGATCCAATGCGTGATTACTATATGCAAATTGATCTGGAGAAAACGTCTTCTACTGCTTTAGAGTTGTACGCTATTAATACAAATTTTGATAAATCTAACTTGCACGACCAACAAGGTCAATAAATACTTATTTTTGTAATTATGAGAGCTAATAAAAAGAAAACAAAGAAAGTCCCAAAAGCGCAAACCGGTATGGTTTTAGGTGCTGTGGCTTCTGCTGTGCCACAAGCTCTTGCTGCTTGGCAAGGCTATAAAGCGCAACAGCAAGCAAAAGCAGAGACTGCTTCGCTAAAAGCCATGATGCCCTCTATGACTTCCCAGGAGGACTATTACAACTATTACCAAAAGCAATCGCAACTGTTAAACCAGTCGAAGCTGCAAAACCAAATGGATCAGTCTTTGGCTGCTGGTGCTAAAACGCTACAGTCTGCTGGCTCTCGTGGTGTTCTTGGTGGTACGCAAGGAATGGTTGGTCAAGCGCAATCAACTAAAGCTGATTTAACACAACAGCAAGGACAGCAACTTCTTGGTGCTTATGAGAAAATGATTGGTGCTAAAGAGATGGACCGTCAGAGAATACTTGGACAAATAGGTGCATCGCAACAACAACAAACTGCTGGTATGGCTACTATGCTCCAGGGGTTACAAGGTTTGGGGGATACAGCTTTGTCTGCTGGACTTGAGTCTGAAAAAATAAAAGCTGGGTATTACGCTGGAAAGGGAACAGGTACTCAAGGTACTCAAGGCAGTAAAGAAAAAGGAGGTACTATTGAAAAAACTCCTGGTGAATTCTCACATGAAAAGAACCCTATTGATGTAGTTCAAGACGGAACGAAGATTGCCGAGATGACTGGCGGTGAATATATTTTTAATCCAAAGCAGATGGCTGCAATTAAAAAATTGGTAGCAGAAAGTGATGGCAACAAACTTCACTCGTATATGAAATCAATCATTAAGAAGTTTGAGAAAAAGGCTAAAGCATAATGGCACTACTTACCGATAACATAGCACCGAAGTCTAATGCTTCGACAATGATTGCACAGTTTGGCAAAGATATGCAGACTATGCAGTACTACCGTCAACAAGAGCAGCAACGTCAAGAGGCGAAGGCAGAGCGTACGGCAGCATACAAAGGCGAGCAAACGGCTGTAATTAATTCCTTACAAAACTTTGAGGGTCTTTATAGTGTAGCCCAGGGTATGTACAATACATATCTTGAGTTTGAAGAATCTGGTGATATCGAGAACGCTGCTATGGTAAAGAAACAGCTTGACATGACCTTGAAGGCTATGCAAGGGTACACTACAAGTTTTATTGATCAGCGCAATTCTCTTGCTGATGATAAAGTGTTATCGGGTTTTACAAATGATTATTCAGAGCTTCAAGCAATTGCAGACGAATACCAAAACAAAGGTTATGTCTATATAGGCTTCCAGGATGGATCTCATATCGTAGAGGATGAGAACGGTCAGCAAATGAAAGTAGAGCAGATACCTGGTCTATCTGACGGAACTACCTGGGTGAATGATGATCGTGTACAGATGAAGGAAGCCTTGCCCGATGGTTATTCTGATGCATATGATATCGCTGGTTCATACGGACCAAAGGTGTTGACTAATGACGTTATGGATGATTACGGCAACATTACCAATGAAGACTTACTGCGTGAGAAAGTAGCGTTTAGGTTTGCTGAACGTGTTGCCTTAAAGCCAGGACAACTTCATAATATGATTTACCTGGATCAAATGTCTAAAGGCAATATGGACAGCTTTGATATTGAGCAAATAAAGATGCTTGCTGAAGACGAAGAATACACCAATGGCTTGATGAGCAATTTTGTAGATGATGCTGTTAATCAGATAAAGGGAAGTATCAATGTCACTGACACGCCATCTCAAGCTTCTGCTAAAGAAAAGTCTCAAGCTGTTCAAGAGTTAGAGGTTCAAGACGGTCGTATCATTACTGCTCAAAACCCAATAAGATTTAGCATAACCACACCAATTGATCCAAATGATCCAGATCAAGGAGACATGGGCAAGTCTATGTACATTATGGGAATCGAAACAAACGATAAGGGATTGCCAGTTGTGCGTAATTCTGTAATGAGCGGTGAAGGCGCAAATGCAAGTACTGAAATCGAAAATTTACCACTTACCAAGGGCAGTGAACTATGGCGTGGTATGTCTGATTACTTTGGTGGTGAGAAGTATTTAATTCAAGCACTAAAGCGTATGGGCATTGACATGGATAAGTATCAAATGTAATGACCACTTTTTTGGTATCTTTGCTTAACAAGCAAAATACCTTATGGACGATAAAGTTCTCAAGCTCATAGACCGAGCAATCAACGAAGGATTATCTTACGGAGAAGTTGAATCTATTATGGCATTCAATGGTTACGATCAATTATCTATTGATCAAGCCTTGTCTGACATTAAAAAAAAAAGACCGGAGTTCGTTTCGGATGTTCCTTCTACTTCGGAGCAAGCGGATTCTGGGGCATTCAATGTTCCTACAGTTGGCGTAGCAGAAGAAACCGTTACTTCAGAATCGGAATTAGTACCGGACGATTTAACTAAAGCCGACTTCGTTAATAACAGAGAGCCTTTGATGAACTTTGCTGACCAGCAAGCTCAAACAGCTCAAGACCTTAACGACCGACTTAAGTCTGCTGATCCCGATCCGTTAAACTTCTTTGAGAAAAGTGCAAAGCGCATTGGCGGTTTTGTTAGAGGCTCATCAACACCAGGTGGGCTTGGCTTTGGTGTGGAGCTTGGTAACGTAAATGTTGACATAGAGAGAGCAAAGCAAGAGAAAGAATTAGATCAAGATATTGACTATCAAAAGTCAAGACGTGATGATCGTATTACTGCAAACGCAGCACTGAATGATCACTTTGGTTTTGATTACAATTTATACGAAGAGGACGAGCAAGGTATCCTACGTCCTAATCCAGAAAAGAGAAAACAAGTAGACGATTACCTGGGCGGCATGAATGCCCAGGCTGACTTTATTCGTAACCAGGTAGGTATTGAAGATGCTATTAATGCAGAGGCAACTAAAAACAAACTGCCTGGATTCATACAAGATGTTTATGACCCAATTTCAGCACCGATATTATCGGCAATGAACTTTGGTACAAGTACATCTATCAACCTATATGGTACTGTAATGGATGCTTTTGGCGCACCAGAGAGATACGCTGGCCGTGCTAAAACATCAATTGCTGAAGGTAGAGCAACAGCACAATTAAGAGCTGGGCTTGATCCAAAAGACACACGTTCATTTACCGAGCTGTTCCAGGAAGGTGAGATTGGTAAGGGTAGTATTTCTTTGGGTATCACCCTGGCAGAGCAATTACCACAAATTGCAATGACTATTATTGCTCCAGAAGTTGGTTTAGCTGTGGGTGGTGGTTCTGCTGCTACGGCATCCTACATGGATGTGCGTAACAGATTGGATATGACCGTTGCTGACAAGATAACCTCTACTGTTGTATCTGGTGCTGCTGAATATTTGTTTGAGAAAATCTCTATGACGGATATTCGTTTAGCTCGTAAAGCCCTGGGTATAGACGAAGCTATTGATGCTGCTTCTGCTGGAGCGAAGAAAACAGCACGCACTAAAGCATTAAAAGAATTACGCAAGCAATCTAAAATGCGCCCAATTGTACAGACTGGTGAGCAGTTCTTATCAGAAGGTCTGGAGGAAGTTGGTGTTGAGCTGACTAACGGTGTATTGGCTTATATGATTTCTGGTGAAGTTACAGATCCTCGTGATGTGTTAGAGAGCTTTATCATTGGTGGTATTATGGGTGGAGGTACTGTAGCTGTGCCACAAATATTAGCTTCTGGAATGAACGGTATGGCATCTATTGCCAACATGAAGGAGTTTAAGAATGTAAGCGATGAGATCCAAAGCTTGAATGCAAAGCTTAAGGACAACATGAGCGAGTACGATCGCCAAAAGATAACAGATCGTATTGTTGAGCTTGGTCAGAAACAAAGAAATATTGCTGCTGCATCTATGCCTATTTACGCTGCGATGCCTAAAGAAGCACAAGAAACAATGCGCCAGATCCACAAGGATATGAATACTGCATTGAACTCTTACTATTCATTAACAGATGCAGATGCAAAGAAGAACCAGCTCAACGTTATCCGTGACTTAATCAAGGATAAAAATGTGATGGAAGAAGAGTATGCTGGTCGAGCTGTTACTGCTCAAGAGCATAGTCCAAAGAATATTAAAATCAACGAAGAGTACACTGAAGAACTTAACGATTCAGTAGAATACGAGGACGGTCAAGTAAAGGCAGAGAATGGAATCACCAAAAGTGAAGCCAGTGCAATGTCAAGAATCTTTGGTATCGTAAAAGGTAAGGGCAAGGCAAAGGTTGTAGTACACAACTCGCTACGTTCGTTAATGAACTCTGACAGCCAGGCTCGTGAATTATTCCGTAAGTCAAAAGGCAAGACCAGAGGTGTAGCGTATGTAAAGACAGAAAAGGGAGGCAAGAAGACTATCCACGTTCTTTCGCCACAAGCGTTTAGACTATATAACCAACACGCTGGAACAGATCGTTCAGCTGGTAAGACATATGCTCACGAAGTATTGCACACTGCAATCAGTGAGATGCTAACGACAGATCCGTTAGCGCAAGAGCGTTTGTTTGCAGAGATTGAAAAAGAAGCTGCGGCTGGCAATGTGTTTGCTCGTGAGGCTTTGAAGTTTTCAGAAAAGTACACTGACGAGAAAGGTTTTGATGAGAACACTCGTAAGAACGAAACACTTACTGAATTCCTGGCGTTGATGACTCGTGGTAACAACCTGGAATCATTAAGACGTGATACACCAAAGCTGTTGGATCGCATCAAGAACCTGATCAATGATTTTTTAATAAGTGCTGGATACACTGATATTAAGATCCAGGACGATGCCGATCTGTTTACTGTTGCAAAGAACTTATCTGATGCAATGCGTTTAGGATCTACGGTACAGTTTGGTCGTGACATACAACAAGCTGAAGTTGCAAAGGCTAAAGCTAAACGTGCAAAAGCTGAACCTACCACTACTGAAGCACCAGTTCCTTTGGCTGCGGACATCGATACTGAAAACAGCATTGATGATATTGTGTTTACACTTATTGCCGATGAATATGATCCTAACACCACAGATCAAGATCGTGTAGACCAAATACTATCTTTAGCCGGTATTAAGGATGTTGGCGATGCAATAGATAAAAACTTGACCAGTTTTAACGATCAAGAAATATTAGGATTGAACCAGATAGCTGCCAATGCTTTAAGCGAATCTACGGGATTCTTAAGCAGCTCACTGTCTGTAGAAAAAGCAAACGATCTAAAGACTGAAAACAAAACCAGAGAAGATCTTCTTGACCAGACTATTGAGGATCTACAAAATGAGTATTATGCAGCAGTTAGATATGACCGAGAGCCACCTATTACAAGTGCAGAAAAAGAAGATTTAAGAAATAGTCTTGTGGTGAAAATAGCTGATGCTGCAAAATACCACAGCCGTCAGCTCGCCTACCAATTAAGGATTATTGAATCTACTATGCCGGTCTTTAAGGTAGACAAAATGAATACTTTATTAGCAAAGCTTAATAAAGCGGCAAAATTAAATGATGGTGATGCCTCACCTCTTTATGCGGATGTAGATTTCGTATATGATTTAGGTAGAAACGCTCTTGATTATGCCTCTACTGCATATGGTATTTTAGAAGAACAGCTTGATAGACTTATAACTGCTAAAAAAGTATTGGCTGTTGAGGAAGATGCCAAAGAACCTAATATACGTCAAACGGTTGAAGCTTACCGTAAAGAAATTGCTGCATTTACAGAAGCTGCTTTTAAAAGATATGATAAAAACTCATCAGTTCCTTTTCGATCTTATCCAAGACAATTGTTTAATGATCTTCTTTATCGTCACCGAACCAAACAAGATCACGAAGTACCAGAAGATTTAAGAATAAGTAATTATCCAATACTAAAGTCATTAGTAGATGTTGTTAATCGTTCTGGGTTTAACCTTGGAGCGATTGATAACTATGATGAACTTTTTGGATCTACTGGCATGACTCAAGATGATGGATCTAAACTGATGTCAATAACCATGGGTCTTGATCCGGCCTATGTAAATGATCGTAGTATTGCTCATTTTGAGATGTACAAAACTCATAAAAAGCTCGATCCTACTATTGAGATTACAGACTACTATTTCTTTGATCAGGCTGCTCAAAAAACGTTTAACGATCAAGTAGCTAATCTTGGAAGGTTATTGCCATTACAGCCGCAATCAGATATGATCACTGAAAAGCTGTTTTTGGATTCAGCTTTGATGAAGTCATTAAACCCGGAAACGTTAAAAATGAAATCTGCTTCAATAGATCAGTGGATGAAGTATTTTTCTCAAGTTAAAGGTGGGTCTGTTGAGGCAGAAACTATCAATCTCCGTGGTTTTTTAGAGCAATATATTTTAGACAATCCAGGGGCAAAGAGTATCCCTTTTGCAGCTATCCAGAATTACGTTAAAGACAATGCAATTGAGGTTTCTGTTGATGCGCCTTTAGGTATATTGCGGTGGGCAGAAGCTTACTATGATCCTAAAAATGGTGTAGTTGTTATTCCTAATATGTTAGGACCTACCGTTACCCCGAACTTCCAGGATTCTATCAGTCAGTTACCGGGAGAAACTAACCTTCGTACTCGTGTACAAGACCTTCGATATGATGCGAGTCATGATTACCCAGTGATTCTACAAGAGGTCATGGAAATTGATAAAGTATCCAGAACCGACAGTATGGGTGAAGGCATTGATTTTGATGTACAGTTTTTAGGAGAGATAATCATGCCGGATGGTGACAGGATTTATGCGTACCCTAATATTAGTATGCGTGAAATTTTTGCGGGGAATATTCCTGATAATGTTTTTGAGATTCTAAATGACTCTTATGAAGATGGGATATTTGCTGATGATATTGAAGATATTTTTGAATCAATAGAGTATGCAGAAAACACAACTAATGATGGACGTGAAAGATTTTTTAGCGCATTAGATTATCAGGAGACAGTAGAAGAAGACAACGGAGAAGCTGAACCAGAAGTACTACTTGATAAAAATTCAATAGAAATTTCAGTAGGAACTGGATTAACAAGAGCCGAGGCTATGGCACTGGCACGAATTTCACCAGAAGCAAGTGGACTGGGCCGTCATAAAATCTATAGCATTGCTTCAGAAAAAATACATACAGCCGCTGGTGTAGCTGGTACGAACTACAGCGAGATTCTTATTCAACACCCAGAAGGTTTCCTAAATCAAACAGAGACATTTAGAAACAACACGCATTTTTCTCAAGCAAACGTCATTTCATTTATAAGGTCAGCAGAAGCAACAGCAGCGGATGGCGGTCGTGTTTTGTTGTTAGATGAGGTTCAGTCTGATTGGGGTCAGAGTGCAAGAAAAGAAGGGATGGCTGCGAATCCACTACAATCGGATAATCAAAATCTGAATAACCTAACTTACGATTACCAGGTGTTTCAAAAACCTCTTGACGAGGCTGTGGGACAAGTTGTAGTGCCAAGAAATTTCACTGTAACTCAATTACTAAATAATTTCTCTGAAAGGGCAACTGATATTGAATTGAACGGAGAAGAGAGTAGGGACTCTTGGGCGAAGTATGTAGACGATCTAAATAATTATATTATTAATAATCCATTAGAGGTTTTTGTAGTATGTTCGAAGCTGGCTTCTTTGGAGATAAGATCATCAGACGAATATACTAATCAGGTTTTGTACGATTTTTACAAAAAGTCTGGTTTAAATAAAGCGTATTTAGAAACACGATCAAAACATGAAAAATATTTTGACGAAATAGATAATACGATTACTTCTTTACGGCCAAAAATTAAACAAGAATCAGAAAGAATATTCTTTAACAGTAACCTTGCCTTCCTTACCCAAAATATATTAAATAATCGCATTGTAGTGCCATTATTTACATACGATGATGTGGTAAGGGATGTTGGTATTTCTTTAAGTTCCGAAGATGTATTAAGTCTTACAGCCGAATTCATGGAGGAGCGTTATGGAAATTCTCCAACTGTAATTCCAGCAATAAATGAAGCCATACAAACTGAATTGAGAAAGTCAAGCAGTAGATTTAACGGTAGAGATTTTATAAACGGATTAAATATAGAATATTATGTTGGATCACGTTTTAATGAAGGTTTAGATTCGGCTCTTAATCGTAGAGTGCATCAAGTTTTACAAGATAATCTTGAGATAGAAAAAACAGACAAAATAACTACAGCGTTTAAAGAGTACCAGGAAACCCAGGCAAAGTTTTTTCCTAAATCATATGACCAAAGGATCATAACCAGAGAGCGCATTGTAAATGGTAAACAAAACTTAAAAGATCTACACAGAACAAGAGAACAGCTGGTTTCTGTTTTGTCAGAAGCTCTTCCTTCTTTAGGTATTAACATCCGTGACTATGACACTGATTTTAACCCTGACATGACTTACCGTAGTTCAGAAACTGTTTTAGAAGATATAGAGTCAACGTTTGATTCTACTTTCCATAAAGAGGTATCTAAATTATCAGCTAAAGAAGTAGATGCTTTAATTAACAAAATAGCAGATGATCAAAGCGGTGTTCAGAAAATGCCTTACACTCCATACGGAAACAGAACGGATGACTGGGCTGGCATGAGTATGCGAGTTGCAGCGCAACTGGGTGCTAAAGGTGGATTTGATTATGTCGCATGGGTTCCAGGATACTTCCAAAAAAGAAGATGGGGTAGACTGGGTGAAGGTCCAGCAAAATTCTATGATAATGTATTGCCTGGGATTACTCAAAAACAAATTAAGAGGTTTGATAACAAAAATAAAGTTAAGCCAATTGAGATCTTCAACCGTTTTGCTGATCCTACCAGCGGTGCTTTCCAGGCTCTTGGTTTCTCTGTTACAGACAAGACTAAAAAATTCTTTGAAGATGGTAACGCTACTTCGTTTACCCTGGACACAGACTTTGCTGCTGATGTACCAGATGTGACCAAGGAGAACCCTATCACTATCATCAATGCGCTATCGTTTGCAGATCAAGCAGCGATCCCAACAAACGTTGAGTTTAAAGAAGCTTTGACAAAAATGCTTCACGAAGATCCAAAGCGTAATGAAATTATTGATAAGTACGGTCTTACTTTAGAAAAAGGGCCAGACGGATTGATGCACTATGCAATGGATCAGGCACTGATGAATTATTTGACAGATGCGTTTGAGCTTGAGACGTTAGTTGCAATGAAAGCTTATCCAGATGCGATTGGCTGGTATGATGAGACGGTTACAAAAGCGATGACCGTAGTTGAGTTGATATACCCAGAGATCAAAGCGGATAAAGATCTTGCTGCGATCATGAAGATGGCTGTTGCTATTTCTTCAAATGGCTTGAAGGTCAAACAAAACTTTGCACTGGCTATAAAACAATACGAATACTTCCGTGAGAACGGTAAGTTTAATCCAGAGCTGGTTGAAGGGGCGCAAGGAGGATCTATGTCCAATGCTTTTGCATTTATCAATGAGGCTTTATCTATAATGAGCATTGAGAACTTTGTTGAGTTCCTGGTTACTCCGGTTCGTAACGGAGATATGTCCGCTACTATTACTGTTATTGATGAAGAGACTGGTAAGGAGAAGAAACAGAAACAAAACTTAAGCCCTCAATATCCAGTTGATCATATGTTGTTTGGTGCTGCTATTTTTGGCCCAAAGATTGGTAATGGTTTCTTCATGAACCTGATGGGTGAGTTCCAGACACTGACTATTGACCGTTGGTTGACAAGACAGTTTGGTCGTTTGCGTGGTGATCTTCTTATTGCAAGAAGTCAAGCTCTTACCAAATCTGGTGAAGAGCGATTTATAAAAGCTCTTACAAAGCTACGCAAAAGTGATCGCAAGAAGCTTGGCGCAATGAAATCACGCAAAAAGCCATACTTTATAGATGAGCTGTTTAACCCGGCATTTGATCTTAAAAAGAATGCATCTGATTTAGACATAGATCAGTTATCTCGCAAGGTTGCTTCAGCTACAGCTAATAAAGATCGCCTTGCTGTATTACAGTCAACACCACAGCTTAATGAATTAAGAAAAGCAGCGAGAAACCACGTTAAGAATCTAAAGGGTGAGAAAGAAGCACCTTCAACTGGTACGGAGCGTGTGTTCATGGAAACTGTTTTCAAAGATCTTCAAAACAGATTGTTTAGCAAGTATGGTATTAGCATTACAATTGCTGATCTCCAGGCTGTAAACTGGTATCCAGAGAAAGCTTTGTATCAAACGTTCCAGGCTAAAAACTCAATAAGCTCTGCGAAAGACTTTACAAGCGAAGAGGAAAAACCAGACTACTTTAGTGGTGCAAGCGAGGTAGCAAGAGAAAAAGGAATTAAACAAAAAGACATAGACAATGCAATTGAACAACTCGACTTCAGACATGAGTCTGTTAGACAATCTATCGCAAAAGGAAATGAAAGCTTTGGCACAGCAAATCAAGAAGCTGACCTCGAAGGGGTCAGAAAAGCAATCAACCAAGTCCGTGCCGGGCAAGAAGTAACAAGCACTTTCTTCCACTTGGATGAGGAGTTTAACAATTACTCATTAGGAAGTAGATTAGGTGACGTTGAGTATAGCTCGATGCAACCACACGTTGTACAAGCTAAAACTTACCTGGAGCGTAGAATGAATGAAAACCCAGTAATGGAATTGGAAGGTCCAAAGGTGATTAGACATCCAGGGGATATTGCATTCTTGCTTCGCCATATGGAGAGCGAGTCTTCAGAGAGTACATTCTTGGTGGTTCGTGATAGAAACAATCCAGAAAACTACGATGTCACTTATATGACTACCGGTACTGTCAATAGTGCTATGGTAGATCCTTTGAAAGTAAGACAGATTGTTACTGATTTCCAAGAAATATATGGTGTAGACGTTGATGCCGAGGTAACGCTTGTACACAATCATCCTTCGGGTAGTTTGAGAGCTTCACAGGCTGATCTTCGAATGCACGAAACGCTTTTAGAGGTATTTGATAAAGACCCTAACGTAAGAGTTGGTAGTAGTGTTATCATCAACCTTGACTCTGGTAAATATGTGACATTTGACAAAGGTCAATTAGGAACTTCTCAAACATTCCAATCTGATTTTACCACACTACAGAAGTATGCAAAGCAAACTGGATTCAAGAATGTTAAAGTACAAAACTTTAACCGTCAAGAACTCTTTAGACCAAGAACAGCGGAAAAACTTCAGATAAAAGGTTCAAATTATGTGCCGAGGTTTTTATCTCACTTTAAGGTTAGTGACACGACAAAGCTTGGTTATATTGCAATGAACCAGGCAAACGAAATTACTCGTATAGTTGTTCTTGATGCTGCTGCTTCCGCTGAAGATATTGGATTGATGATTGAGCGCACAGTTGGTAAGTACGGAAACAATATCATTTTATTTGGTAACGACAAGCCAGCATTAAAAGCTGTAGCTATAGCTTCCTATGAAGGGCTTAAGGCGCAAAACGTTAATCTTTTAGATGTAGTTCATATTGAACCTGGAGGTAAGTACAAATCTGGTGCTGACACTGGATATATGCCAAGCGACAAAAGATTCCAAACAGAATTTTCATTAGAAGAGGTAGCAGAAGAATCAATGGAGGGTGCAATGTCTATCCAGGAATCACTGGCTGTTACAGAAATGCAAGCAGAGCAAAGCCCATTGTATCGTGAACGTGACATTGATTTACCAAACATTGATGAGATAAACGATGTGATCCAGGGGCATAAAGCTGGTAAGAAGATATTAGATGAGAATGCTCCGTTGAGTCCAGGCGATTTAGTTGGTGGCCGTTTAAACCTTAACCTTCTTGATGCTGGACAAAAGAAGTATGGATACAGAATGTCTATCCTATCTGTTCACAAGCCATCTAATCAAAAAGGTAAGAAGTACCAGGAACACAACGGTGTGACTACTCTTGCTCGTGACAAGGTGGTTAGAAACGTAGATGTGATGACACTGCGTAACGCTTACTTCAATGTAAATGTCAAGGGATCGTCAGAAGTTGGTGCAATGCTACATAACCGTTTCATCAAAAAATTAGATCCAAAGCAAATAAAAGAACTATACCCAACAGCAAAGAACAAGTTCCCACTTGCCTCTGTAGATGGTGAGTATGTAGACACACCAAGAGAGAACACAAACTTTGACGGTGTAATGATCAAGTACAATCCAATGGCATCACATATGTTTATGGATGTTACCGGTAGACCAATCAAGTTTGCTGAAGAGGTAACTCTTATTGGTGATCGTGCTTATGCTCGTGGTAAAATAGAGTATGCAGAAACAGCTTGGGATCTACACACTGTACCTGGTATAGGTGTAGAAGGATTCGTAGTGCCAACCAGGGTAACTACAGACCCGGCTAAAATTGAAGCTACGCATAACCAAATGATGGAAAGCGGATTGCAGTTCAGTATTGATGAAAGCGGTCACGAAAGCCACAACATCCTGGATGATCAGGTTTTGAATATGCGTAAAACAGCGCAACGCTTTGCCAACTCGTTAGGTGATAGTGAAGCTGATGTTCGCAAGAAGATCTTTGACAACCCAAAGAACTACATCAACCCACAGAACCTGGAAGCAATTAAAGGTAACCTGGAAGAGATGTCTGATGAAGATCTAATCATGATTATGACAGACAACGCCCTGGTTAACTTGAGCTTGAACCCAGAGAATGGTAATGACAACATTTATGTACTTGCTGCTATTGAGCGCATAAACAGAATGCAAGCTAACGGTGAGGATACTGCTGATGCTATTGAAGCTCTTGCTAAAGTTGGTACAACAGTTGGCCGTATGCTACGCCACTTTGCTGAACTCAAAACAAGCACACCAATTGGTATCGTGCAAATGATTGAGTCGGCTATGGGTAAAGCTGGGCGTAGAATGACAGATGCTCAACGCCAAAACCTTATGAAGATTGCCCAGGAGTTCATGGATGCACAGCGTGCGCTCATAGATCACCAGGCTAACTTTGGTACTATGGAATCTGCGGAGTTCACAAAAGAGTTTACCAAGCTGTCTAAAGATCTGGACAACATAACCAGAACACTAAACAAGATTACAGCTACTCTGATTCCTAAAAGATACAGTAACCTATTTGGTACGTTCATCAAGGGTAACCTTATGACTCCGGTATCATTAGTAACTAACGTTGTAGCAAACATATTTGAGCAAGGTAGATTTATAATCCAACGCCCTATAGAAGGAGCTATACACTTCTTGTCTTTCAAAGCAAGTAGACTGGTATCTAAATACCTGGGCAAAGATGTTGGTGTTAAAGAATACTACGGTCGTGAGGCTGGTGTAACGCTACTTGCATTGCCATACGCTATGAAGCAAGGTGCATTAGGATTCGCAGAATCTATTAAAGGTATGTTTGTTAAGCAAGGCGAAACGCAAAAGATTGTACACACCGGTATCAATCCAATGTTTGCAATGTTTGCCGCAGTATCAGATACCAGACTCGGTGATTACTTGAAGAAGGTATTTAAGATGGATCTGATTAACACTGATGTGTTACCACGAACCAAAGAAGGTAAGGTTAAGCCTGGAGACAGAGTGAAGCTTATAATCGAGGGTATGTTTGGTATTGCACCGGATATTGTATTCCGTGCGTTGTCAGTAGGTGATTTACCGTTCAGTAGGTTCTCTGGTGCATTCGTAGTATATAATGAGGCAATCAAAAAATTCGGTAGAGCTGCAATCGATACTGATGAGTTCCAAAACTTCTTGAAATACCCACCTCAAGATGTCGTAGCAAAGATGTCTCGTGAAGGTCAGCGTGCTACGTTCCAGGAAAAAAACAAAGCTTCTGATGCAATCCTACAGTTTAGAAAAATTGTAGAAGGAAAGGGAACTATTCCTGGCAGAATGATGGGCTTCTTGTTTGACTCTTTTATGCCATATGTTAAAACACCAGCAAACATATTTGTCTCTACAATGAAGATTGCTATGCCTGGTGTTGGAGCAATGTCAGCAATGTACAATTACAGCCAGGGCAACCACAAGAAAGGTAACGAAGATCTTTCTATGGCTATCGTTGGTACAATGATGATTAAGGCTGCCGATCTGTTGATTGCTGCCGGTGCTATTATCGGTGCATTCACTGATGAGGACAAAGAAGAAAAGTCATTACAGTACGCATACACTGGTGGTCCAATGCGTGTAAACCAGACAGCTATCCGTAGATACCTATTGTCTTTCAACGAAGAAGATTTGCAATTCCAGGAAGGAGACAATTGGATGAAGATTGATAAGTCTGGTATTATTGGTGTTGTAATGGGCGCAAGAGCTACAGCAACTAAAGGTTTAGATCACACAGCGAAGAGCAAGAAGAACATTTGGTATGCTCCAGGTGAGGACAGCTTGTTTGATACGCAGTTCATGATCAACTACTTTAACCCAGCTATGATGACTGGTACATTTAAGTTCATCAACTCTATGAGCTTCTTGCAAGGTGCAAACAGCTTGTTAAGCTTGATCGCTGGTGATGAAGAAGGCTACGAAATGCAAAGAAACATTGATAACTGGTTTAGATCAGTAACCAGTGTAGCACTGCCAAACACAATCAGTGCTTTTAACCGTGCTAACCGTAGTCATATGCCTATATTCCGCAACAAGGATATCGCCAGAAGAATGCAGTACATTCTTTTAGACAAAACCTTTAACGTGGAAGGCTACCCATCCAGAGTAGACATGGTAGGTCGTGACATCCTACAAACACCTGAAGGAAAGAATCCATACTACTACCATATGTTTAGTGTTCTTAAAGGTCAAGAGGTAGATCCTCATCCAGTAATCCGTGAGTACCACAGATTGATGACAGCCACCGGAGATGGATCATGGCTACCTTCTGCTCCAAGCAAGATCACAAGCTATTACTACAGTCCTACAAAAACAGACTTGGGTTCTGAAACATACAATGAGATTGTATCGATGCTCGGACCAGGCGAGAAGGTTAAGATGCGCTTTGAAGAAAAGGATTTAACCAGAATCCAAAAGATGTATTACCAGGATCTAACCAAGAACGTTGAGAGTCTAATGGCTACTGACAGTTATGCTGAAGCGCAAGACGATCAAAAGGTAGAGATGATCCAGGGCGTAATTGCAGACACACGCAAGATGCAGTACGTTGTTTCTCGTGATCGTGTATTTGGATCTGTTAAGTTTAAAAATGAATGGTATAAAGAATTCTTGAAGCTTACAGTTGAAGGAGCAAAAGGATTAAAACAACAATTAGAAGAAACTGAAGAATGAAATTAAAAGTAGTTAGATATCATAGTTCCGATGATTTTACATTGGGTATGTTGCTTGAGGAGACAGAGGGACGTGAGTTCCTCTGTTATACCCTGGAAGACGAGTATCGTGAAAATAAAGTTTCTGGTGAAACCAGGATACCAGACGGTACTTACAAAATAACCTTAAGAACTGTAGGTGGTTTTCACGGTAGATACGGAAAGAAGTATGGACCAATGCACAAGGGTATGCTTTGGGTTCGTGATGTACCTGGATTTGAGTACATCCTGATCCACACTGGTAACACTGACGAGCATACTGCTGGTTGCCTATTAGTGGGTAACAGTTCGGACATAAAAGGATTTATAGGAAGCTCTGTAACGGCCTATAAGAGAGTATATCCAAAGATTGCTGCTGCGATAGAATCCGGAGAAGAGGTAACGATTACTTACAAATCTTGGAATACATAAATTCGTAAATTTGTAGAACTAAACAATTAGTAATTATGAAAAAATTCTTGTCAATATTTAAAGACGATAACACCTGGAACGAGAAAACTATTATTGGTTTCTTGTCTTTCGCTGTTATGGTTGCAGTTATGTTAGCCGATGTTCTTACCGGAGCATTTGGGAAAGACTTATTAATCAATGAGTTCACATACAATTCCTTTGTAATAGTAACTCTTGGATCATTTGGCGTAGCTGGATTGGAGAAATTTGCAAATAAAGAATAGCAAATGGATGCTTGGGCGCAAATATTGATTACCGTTATAGGTGTTTTAGGATCTGGTGCAATATGGCAATATTTAGGAACCAGACTAAAGATAAAAACTTTTCAAAGAAAAGAGGAATTACAAAACAATGACGGTGTGCAATACAGAGATGACCTAAAGGATAGAGTAAGGAATTTAGAATCTTTATTAGCTTCAAGTTCTGATGAAAAAGATGAATTAAGAACCCAAGTATTGCTTCTTACTCAAGAGGTTTCAGCACTTCGTGTAAAGGTTGAATTCCTTGAGAGAGAAAACGATCGGCTAAAGGGATAGGTAATAAAAAAAATAGATAATGAGAAGCTTAATTCTTGCTCTTTTAATATCAAGCTCTGCTATTGGCCAGGGGTTATTAAAAAACATCTACGAAGACTTTTTAGAAAACGGAACTGTTTATGCAGCCGGTGATATCAATAGCACATATCAACCACCTCAAGCTATATATGATGCAAGAGAACCTTATCCTGGTGCTTTTCTCTACGAGACACCAGAGATATATGATGTAACAGAATACAACCCTTTTGACTTCAGAATAGGTGTAGGTATCAGAAAATTAGCTCGATTTGATTACGAAAGAAAACCAGGACAGTTTTGGACTGGTAACCAAGATCGTGAAAGACAATTCGCATTATCAGCTCCTGGTAGTGCGGTTGATGGTTTTGAGTACCTACTTCACTATGAGCTACAAAGACTGCGTGGAGAAACGTGGGTAAACAGTCGATACTTTCTTCGTCACACCGGTAAGTATCATATCATAAAAGCAGAGCAGCGTAAGCAAGGTATGTTTGACTTTGAGTATGAAAGTGCTGAAGCCAGGCTACGATTGCCAATCGGTAAAAAATTCTCCCTTTCGATGGGAGGTATATACAGAACTCACACTACTGTTTATGGTTATAACCCTTTCGAAACATGGGTCCAAGACAATGTTTGGTACAAGATGGCATACAACTATGGATACTATGACCAGTATTACAACATAGACTACATTGATCAAGGCACTGGAGAATTTGTGGATACATATGATTGGTTTTGGTTTAATAATGACTCTGTAATGGTAGCCTTTTCTGACCGAGATTTTAGAGATCACGAATTCTCAAACATTATAAACGACTACAATGAATCTGTTTGGGACAGCATTGGTGGCTTTGGTTTGGTCAGCCCTATTATTGGATTTGATTATTACCACTACAGCCCAAAGTTTTGGCTGCATCTCTATGGATCATGGTTGATGCCATACCATAGGTATGTTCAAGGCGATATTGACTACTCGTATTTAAATAGAGACAACTGGGGCAAAGGTGGATTAGTAGAGGGGTCTGCCCTTAAGCAATGGAACGACTTCCAGGGCGGTATAAACATGGGGTGGAAAATCAACAAATCGTTTGCTATTTTTATTGAAGGTGATTACACCAGGTTTTGGGACAAGGAAATATTCCAAGCAACAGTTGGGTTTAATTATATGTTCCGATGAACTGGTTGCAAGTCATAATGGATTACGTCCTGGCATTCGGAGAGATAAAAAAAAACGACACTGACCCAAGTAAAGGAGCTACAGATAGGACACGGATAATGCGTAGATAAAATGTCAAAACAAATAGGTGAAGACACTAAAGTAACTTTAGATTTAAAAACAATAGGAATTCTATTATTCTTTGTAGCAACGGTTGTTGGTATGTGGTTTACGTTGCAATCTGATATTGAGGAGGCAAAAGAGTTGCCTATGCCGGTTGTTCCAGAAGTTTTTGAGCAAGAGTTTAGAATGAAAGATGAAGCGATCCGAAATGCCGTTATGGAAACTAATTCAGATGTAAAAAGATTAGAGGAGCAGCTTAAGGTTATAGACAACCGTTTATATGATTTACAAAACCGATGAAAAATCTACTGCTCATTTGTTTTTTAGTCTTAACGCTTCCTTCTTTTGGTCAAGCGTATTTGACTGATGACAATTTTGACAATCACCTGGAATCAAGAAATGCTTTTGGTGATGATGAGCATAGTTTCGTGGTTGTAGAGTTTTGGATTTCCTGGAACGATGCTAATTCTTTGGAGAAATGGGAGAGTATAAAATCAGCAAAATACTATCGTGTTGACGTTGGGGTAAGTACGAAGTTGAAAAGCAAATACGACATTATGATTGCTCCAACTATAATTATTTTTGTAGACGGAGTTGAGGAAGAAAGGTTTAAAGCTGGATTAGATATGAAATGTCCGGTAAGTATTGGTGAGATAGAAAGCTCGTTAGCTAAAGCAAAAAGATCTATTAGTTTTTAATATGATAAAATGGTTAATCAAGACAAGCTTACTGATGTTATTGTTGAGTTCTTGCAGCGCACAATGGCATCTAAAGACAGCGATCAAGAAGGATCCGATGATCCTGGAGAAAGACACTGTAGTTGTAGTGGACACACTTGTAACTGCTCCAGTGACCGTTCGTGATACTGTAACATTAAGCAATAGAGATACTGTCACTATCACAAAAGACAAGCTCACTGTAAGAATTGTTAGATCATTTGATACTATCGCAATAGAAGCTGAATGCGCCTCTGATACCATTGTAAGAACCATTGAAGTCCCATACGAGAAGGTTGTATATGTTCAACAAAAGACATTAAAACAAAAGCTACAGAACTGGGCGTTATACCTGGTTGTAGCTTTTATAGGTTTTAAGTTTATTCAGCGAGCTGCCGACAAATTCTTTTAATGGGTAAAAAAAAGAAGCGCATCGTTAAAGAAACGAGCGCATCTAAATGGTGCGCTGTAAAACCAGTCGCTTGCGGACCAAGGTGCTGCCAGGGTTCTAAAGCTGGCGTGAAGTAAATGTTCTGTATTGATCCCAAGTGAGGCCCATTCTTAACAACCAAGATTCTATTTCCTGGTTATTTGTAACGTATTCAGAAATCAAACGGCACGCAGCCATTTGTAGTGCCTCGTACTTTTCAGCGTTTAGAGTCCTTGAATATATTTTCTCTTTTTCAAAAAAGTTGTCTATCACCTCATCAATAGCGGTAGATAGTTTTGTGTAATCCTTGTCCAGTCCGTACAAAGCATTTACCTTTTTCACAGCGTGGATAACAGAAGCGTGGTTTTGATCAAAAATTTCTCCGATAAAATTTAAACCATACTGTCTCTTTCTCAAAGAAAACATAGCACAGTGCCTGATGTCTACCAGATGTCTTACTCTGCTCTTTTTTGTTATGTCTACAGAGAAGTGCGTATTGAGTTCTTTGATTAGATCTTGTGACTGGCGTAAATTCATAATACTTAATTTAATTTCCACGAAGTTAACATTTATGTTAATGAAAGACAAGTATAATTAATTTAACATTTGTGTGGAAAAGGTTTGCATATATGCCATTCGTTTCTTATATTGCAGTATAATTGAGAGAGAGATCATGATAAAAATTAGCAAAGGAATTTACCAGACAAACTGTAACGGCCATGTAATTGAGGTCCGTAACGTCTCTGAATTTATCAGTGGAACGCTGGTGTGGGAGATCATAAGCGGCACATTGGACCTGGAATTGAACACGGAAAAATTAGACACTTTGTATTCTACAAAGAAAGAATGTCTGGAGGTATTACCAGAGATCGTCAAAACATCACCTTTAATTTAATGACTATGGCACTTTTACCAATTTTACTTTTGTTGTTACTAACCATAAATAAAAACGAGAGGCTATGAAATTAGGAACAGAAACCGGTTCTTTAATGAACCACTTGAGAAGCAATAACCCTACACCTCCAGTGGTAGGGAAAGGGGCCACAGAATTAATGTGGACTGACAGACACGCATACTTCGTTAATGAGGTATCGAAAGACGGCAAGAGATGCTTAATAGAAAAAGCTAAACCTATACGCACTGACGATAGAGGTATGGCTGAATCCCAGGACTACAAATTTGAGCGCACGGGCCACACCACGGAGCTTCGCTTTAAATGGGGTAAATGGAGATCTCCAGGAAAGGACGAATGGAACAAGAATAAGTGGTATCCCATGAATATTGTGTTCGGATACATGGATGAATACTATGATTTTTCATTTTAATATATAGATTTATGAGAGAAGATTTAATTACGGCTTTAAAGAGCCATGACTGGACCTACGAGTATGCTGATGACTACAAGAAGTATCAGCGAGGCAGCAATCAAAGAAGAGCGATTTACGCTATGATAAAGCAAGCTAAAGACCAGGGTTGGGGTAGCGAAGCAGATGCATTGTATAACGAATATAAAGAGAGAAAGTAATGGGTTACAAGAACAAAAAAGGCGAGTATATGTACTTGTTTGGATGGCTCCAAAAGAAAGAAGGAGACAAAAGATTTAAACCCACAACTGGTGGAAACACGGTGTGGGCTAACAACAAGCGTGAAGCAATCAAGAAGGTCAATGACATTCAGAGAGGCTACGATCGCATCGATAACAAACACGTCAAGCTTCGTGTTGATCCAAGAAATTGCCGTAGGGCAAAAAACTACAACGAGTATAAAGAGTTTAGTAACGGATTGTTCTTATTGACGGTATGATGGAGAGAGAGGAAAAATATTACAACATGGTTGAGGGTATGTACCCTGGACTTGTTGTCAGAAAAATCAGCGAAGAATACAAAGACAGCTACGGTCTTGTATTGTCTGCGGAACGAAACGTAAGTAATTCTAAAGGCATACCGGTTATTGATTATTACCACGAAGTTGAATGTGAGTTGAGCGGTGGATGGCAAACTGGTGAGCTGTATGAATTTGGTGTGAGCTATGAGTTTCAAGCTTGGATTGACAAGCAAGATGATTTACACATTGAATGGGAGAACCCTGGTATTGCTAAACTGTATATTGTGGACCTATGAATGATGGATACCTAAACGCAAGAATAGAAGCATTAGATCTGGAGCTACAAGCTACCAGGAAGGCTTTTGCAGAATACAACAGTCAGATATCAGAAGAGTCAGCATATGATTTGTTAGATTTAGCTGTGAATAGAATTAAAATAGAATTAATTAAAGAAAAAGAAGATGGCGAAACATCAATTTAAAACCACCAACATTAAAGGTAAAGCCTATGTTGAGGTTAATGAGCGCATTAAGTTTTTTAGAACTGATGCAAAATATCAATTCTACGGTCTGGAATCAGAGATCGTTAAGTTAGATGATAGTGAGTGCGTGATCATTGCACGCATTGTAGATCCAGAGAACAGAATCGTAGCTACCGGTATTGCCCAGGAATACAAATCTGCATCCAGGATCAACAGCACAAGCTACGTTGAGAACTGTGAGACAAGTGCCTGGGGCCGTGCATTGGGTAATTTAGGCATTGGTATCGACACCAGTATTGCAACTGCAAACGAAGTCAATAACGCAATTCATCAACAACAAAATCCACCAAAACCTCAAGTCGATGTGTTCAAGCAAGCATTGCAACACCTGGAGGGATCAAAGACAAAGGAGACAGCTTTAGAGCGCATTCTGGGCAAGTACGGTAAGGAATTTACTGATGCACAAAAGAAGCAGCTTGAGTCCCTGGTCTAATGGAATTCGCAAATAAACTCCAGGAGATAACTGGAAAGGATTACGTTAGTTACAGCTCTATTAAGTATGCACTTGCTGATATGAGATTGTTCGAGCTGTATATGGCCGGCAAGCTAAAGAAGTACAGTACGGCATTAAGCTTTGGCAGCGTATATGATCTACTGTTGTTTGAACCGCATAAGTTCGAAGACCAGTATGTAGTGTTTGATGACTCCGAGATTATTGAGGGTATAAACTCAAAGAATCCAAGGATCACTAAAGTCTACAAAGAATGGAAATCAGATTTCCTTAAACAGATTGGTAACCGTGAAATGGTGTTAGCAGAAGACTACCAAATGGCAATTGATATGATTGCTCGGCTCCAGGACACTGGTATTGTTGACCAGTACATGACCGGGGATTATCAAGTTGAGTTTAACACGTTTATTGGTGATATACCAGTTCGTGGGTTTTACGACTGTTTAGGCGATAGTTATGTAACGGATAGCAAAAGCACAAGATCTGTTACTGGCTTTCGATATGATGTTCCAAAGTTTGGATATGATATCCAGGCATACATTTACAAAGAGGTGTCCGGTAAGAATGATTTTTACTGGGTTGCCCAAGAAAAGACCTACCCTTATTTACCAGGGGTCTATCGTGCCAGCGATGTAACATTACAAAGAGGTCACGATAAATTTTGGAGAGCTGTGGAGACGATACGAGAGTACCTTGAAGGCAACAAGTCTACAGATCTATTTTACATTGCCGAAGAACTTTAACGTTTCATTTTTAAACAATTTCGTATGTACGAGAAAAAAGAGTACAAGAACGATGGGGTCCTAATGGGCAACATCAATTCTCCAATGGTAACGTTCCGTTGTGGAATTACATTAGACCAAGCAAAAGACTTGGTCAAGTATGCCAATGACAAAGGTTGGATCAACTTTGATGTGATGCACACCAAGAATGGCAAATCAATTCTGAAAGTAATCGATCCACGATTGGTTGCTGCAAATGCCAATTCAGAACCAGTCGCTGCGGAGGCTGCTGGAGACGGATTGCCATTTTAATTTATGGGGCTGCCAGGAAACTGGTGGCCCTTTAAAAACTACTTATGCAAACACCTATTTATTACATGGTGTGTTTAATTATGTGGAAGACAAAGAGGAGTAAGGGAACAAAAGAGATATGGCTTATTAGTGAGTACGACAAAATCCAGGACATTCAAAAACACAAAGTTGAATGGATTAAGAACCACTACTTTAAAAACACAAAGGTGAAGCCAGACATTTTGATTCATAAAATCATTAGTCAGAAACAAATTGGAACTACATCAAAACCAGAATACAGAGAGGATGATTAAGAGATATTTTAGAAAACACAAGCATAGAATATATGTGCGTGCGCTACTTAACGAATTACGTTGGGACACAATTAATACTACAATATCAGCATCGGCAACCGGATGGACGGTGGGTGTAACTAAACACCTGGAGAACAACGGTAGACTGATTCGTAAATACGAGAGGAGATTAAGATGGCTGAAGTTTTAGTAAAAGAACTACCTAATCGTTTCAAGGAAGCGATTAAGCTTGTAGCCTTGTTTCAACTGACACTGGAGCAAATGGATATGTTTAAAGGTTCAAAGCTTTATAAGCACGGTATAAAGAATAAGATAAACAACCTGGAAAAGGATATTGAATACTTGATCAACAAACCAGTCGCACAGTTAGATAAAACTGACTTTACTTTATTCCAGGATATACAGTTGAATATTGATGCTGTTTTAGATTTATCTATAGACGAGTTGAGTCAGTTAAAAATAGTTGTAGATAATTCAAGAGCCAGGAAAGATGAACCTTAAATTGTCACAAAGTAAGGTGCTTATTTACACCACTAACAAGAGTT
>UEXM01000661.1_pt1 | contig 34671 bp, 18 predicted proteins | sample 1796661 | NCBI WGS metagenome assembly UEXM01 (sample SAMEA4772469, study PRJEB27181) | metagenome
TTGCTGCTGTTGTTTTCCCACCAGAAAACATTATAAACGGCTCTTCAATGAAGATCTTGGTGAACTTGAAATTTAATTGTTTGATGAACGATTGTAGTTCAAGGCACCGCTCAGACAACGAATGGTTTTTGTTTGTCTTGAATGCCTCAGAAAAAACCAATTCTTGGTTTTCCTTCATAACTGTTACGCCTATTCGGCTTGTGCTTATATCTAATCCTAAAATCATAATACTATTATAACATATTCCCTATGGTTTGTCAAGTTTTTTTATAATAAATCGTACTTTATTTTAAAAGTCATGTCATTATCTTCCTCTTTCTTATAAGGTCTCGCAAGATCAACGGTCATGAGGAGATTATCATTCTCATCATAAACTCCAACCTTTGATAAATACGTTACCTTTCTAAAATCATCTTCTCCTTTGTAGAACGAGGAGGATGCAACATTAACCAACTGGGTTTCTTTATCTGAATACGTGTAGGATCCGGAAGAGAACGATACAATAGAAGAAGAATGTTGTATCATTTTAAAAGTTGGATTGTTTGAGTAATTTAATTCGCCTTTCTCGGCGTGACAAAACATTGTCATTGTGTTCTTGTACGTTGTTCCTTCAAAATTTATCGAATAACTTGCTGAGACATGAGAGTTGTCCGCTGCACCATCGTTTGCGCCGTGACCAAAGTAAATCCATTTAGCATCAGCGTTAATGCTATTGTTGTATCTTATACCGTTTCCACTATCAAGTGCTGTAGATGCTGGGGAACTAGAAGATGGAAAGAACAATATTCCCTCTCTATAGAGAACATGGCCAACAACAGAACCAGAAACACTACCTGTCCCGAAGGTGCATAACAATTGCCCGTTTTGTCTTTCGTCTTTGGCTGTCGCTATGAGAGTTCCCGTAATATAATAATTTAACTCGATGGATCCTTTCTTGATCTCCGACCCATAGAATATGGAAGGTACATTAAGCATATTGACATCTGATGTGAATAAACTGTCTAGTGTTGAATTTGCGGTTGCAAAGCTAGGGTTAATTGTCTGGTATTGTCGACACATGTTCTTTATAACACTAGATGTGTGATTCAAGTTAGTCAAAGTCGAAAGGTCGGGTTGTAAAAACTTTCTTGTTATTGAAGCTGACATCTTATAAGAGCCGGTTAAAACATCTGTTCCGTTCAATGTGGTCACGGCACCTGCGAAGGTCGTTGCTGATGCTTTTCTTTTGCCTGTTAGATTGTTAAGATCTTTTTTAAATCTAGTTTTATAACTTGAGTTTGCCTCAACATAAGGATAGATAAAAGAACCGGATCGATTAATGTTATACTCATACAGGCTCAAATACCCAGCCGGTACACCCTTATAGTTATTACTGTAGGATCCGGAGATATTTTGAGAATTGTTAATGTATATTTCGGAGTTGTAGATAAAGAAATCCCACTCAGGATGCATCTTCACCCTGTTGATAAAAATATCATTGGGTCCGAATTTTTTATGTGACATATTAGTAATCTAGTCGTGCGCGGAGTGTGTACTCAATTGTAGGATCTTTACGCAAAGGCTCAGAAAGTTTTCCAACCGCTAAAAGCTGATTGTCCGCCGAATAGAGTCCAATGGTTGTGACATATGCTATGGGATTGTCTGTGCTGTTCTCTTTTACTCTGATTTGACTTGAGGAGAGATATGTTGGATTTGCTGAGTAGTTATACTCATTATGATTGACACGACAGAAATATATCGTTGAGTTAAGCTCTACTGTATTGTTAAAGCTTATGTTGTTTATTCTGTGTCTCAAAGCATCGGCAGAACCGGAGATTGAAGAGCCGGTTAAAAGCGATTGCAGAGAGTTCGCAAAAGAGTCGTTTGTCATCTTTGGTGCACCGGGTCCGCCGCCAGACGATAATAAAATTCCACCAGATCCACCACCGGAGAAGGCAGTAGCATTTGTGCTAGTGGTATTATCGAAACTAGCTGCTGTTGTGATCACTGTGTTTCCTAGATGATGTGTTGCGGCTGCTGATTGTTGTTTCAATATTATCACTCCATCTGAAAAATCTTTTGATCCATCATCCCATGGTCTTCCTGCGCTATCAAAGCCAAAAATGCTGCCATTGTGACCACTAGCATGCTCTATAGCTTGACAAAGGTTTTCTGCTGCTGCTGCGCGTGATCCACCGGCATTAAATTCATTACTAGAAATGTTTGCACTATAATCATTTTTTATTTTATAGGTTTTAGTCAAACCAGCAAAATCAGTAATGGCTATGGTACCATTGTTTACACTGTTAAAGTTTGAAGTATGAAAAGTGAAAGTGGTCTCAGCTTTAGCAGCAGCGCCGCCAAATACAGAACTTGACAAAGCCACAACACCAGCTTGATAAAAGATCAATCCACACTTTTGCGTACCATCGGATGTACTCAAGTGCGTACCAGTAGAAGATGTGTGTGCGAATAAAATACCATATTCTCCAACCGGTGAATTGATTTTATACGAGGTAGCTGCCTTTGTATCTGCTATTTTAATTCTACTTGCAAAAGGAGTGGTATAGTCTGCATCTACTCCAAGCTCAAGCTCAAAAGTTCCTTTCTTGATTTCATCTTTGACAAGAAGTCGAGAGAAGGACAGAAACATACACTCTTTCAACTTATTACCGCCAGCAACAATGTCTCCATCTTCATCAAACAATTGCACAGAGCCTGTTTTATCGTACCCGACCAAGACCTGTGCCATTTGGTTATAAATATTGATCTTCTTTGATCTCTGTGCCGCTGCTGCGGTTGTTGATGCGCTCAGTGCGCTAGAGTTTGCGAAACCGGTTGTAATGTCAAAAATATGGTTTGCAGAAGAACTTAGATAGGGATAATCATATACTGACTGTAGCATTCCATGGGAAAAGTCCTTGATATTATTATCGGAGTATGTTCCGGAAACGATTGTTCCTGTAATTGGAATTGCCTCATGTAACAAAGTTTTTGTTGATATTTTGTCATCCGGGCTGAGGTTTTTGAAAGTTGAAGCCATTATTATTTCCTATTATTGATTAAGTTTTACAAATCTAACTGGTACATCGACAGAGTATCCTGTGTTTAATCCAGTGATTTTTACAAGAGTGTCTATATGTTTAACATTTGAATTATTTGTTCCGCCCTCATCTTTAAGCACTGACGTGCCACCAAGCTTATCAAAAAGAAAGTCGGATTGTCGTAGATCTATAGAAGAAGCAATTCTAAACTCTAAATATGTAGATCGAGCACCAGCAATAACTTGTGTCGCAGTAGATTCTGCGGTTTCCCTGTTAACGTATACAAACTTTGGATCGGTTTCTGCAGAAACTGTATATAAAGCAATGCTATCGTCGTCGACGACGCCACTAAGTCTTGTTCCGCCATCTACACTAATCACTGAACCTAGGCGATTATCTAGCTCTATTGTATACTGTGTTTCATCTAAAAACAAATCAGAAATGTTAGTTTGAGGAGGAACAGCGCTATTATCAATACCAGCATCGACTCTAATATAGTTGGAATCCTTTTGGGTGCTAAACCCTAACATAAAACCTTGCTTTAGTCCGGCTGAACCGAAGGCAACAGAACTAGTCAAAGCTGTACTGCCATTGTTGTCTTCTGTATTTCCATCAACAGCAATAAAGAAAGAGCCCGAACTAGCATGCATTGCTGTTGATGTGCCGTTAACTATTTCATTTAATTTCAAAATTGGCAAATACAACAAGTTATTTCTAGGTATACTTATGAGCATTGAACTCATTGCTGATGTATTGTTTGTGAATGATTCAAAAATTGGTGTTTGAAGTATTTCTAGTTCTTGATATGCTGAACCTGTGCTTGTGTTGTATAGTGCATAGTTGATTTCATCGTCTCCAAGTGCAAACTTTACAATATTAAAAGAACCGTCTCCCTTTGCCAAGCGGCGCCTACCTTCATCTGTTAAAACGACATCCAATATGATATCACCACTGTTGTCTAGAAAAGCCATTATTATACTCCTGTGTTTTTACTAAAATAATTAGTTTGGTTTTATTATTTTAAATAGTAGATTCAAGTCTAGTTTCCTTCCGGAGTTTTTTGACTCTAATCTTAGCTTTATATATTTGTCTTTGTTACTGTAGGACCATAGACCTTCATCAGTCGGCAATAGGCCCAAATTTATATTCTCAACAGCATCCTCAGCCGTTAAGTTGGGATCTAAATCAGACTCATTAATTATAGTATGTTCAAAATTTGGAATTATCTGTAGATACTTTCTCATTGACATATTGTTATCATAATAGTCTGGTTCTGGGAAGCTGTATGTATTAATTAGTAAGAAAGTTTCATCAGCGTCCTCATACATCTCAATTTTATACACTGATGATGTGTTTGAAGGATTACCTTGATGCGACAAAGTCCTAAACATATAATAATACTCTTTTTGATGGCGAATATAATCTACAAACATTACATTCTTTGATCTATCGCCATTGTTGTATACTACATTTGATTGAACAGTGGCGATTAAATTACCTTCAAAGTCTGCATATGTATTCGGAGGATTATCTATTCGATAGATCTCATAGACACCGCTGGATGTTTTTCCACTCTGCACCAGTATGTCATCTGAATTAAAGTACTGCTTTAAACGTTCAATGTAATCTTGATTACCGGAAAAAGGCATCATAGGTTTGCGATTATATTCGTTAACAATATTGCCATCCTGATGCTCCAGTCTGATCTTTATTTTATTTTTTGTAGTTTTTTCATTGAAAAATTGAACCTCTGGGGCAATCGGTGGAGGCTCTACAACTCTAAGAGCATGAGAAGCTACTGGAATCTCAGCTATTTTGAGAGAAGGTTTGTTAACAAACTCAAAAACCATGACCGGCTGTTGTGTCTCTGTGAGTATATTGATGTTTTCATACGAATAATTGGATCCATGAATTGCATACATTGCTACCACATCATAGATATATTCTGTATTGAATCTTATCTGCGTATCTATGAAGTCCTTTAGTTCTATTCTCTTTATGAAATAAAATGTCTGGATAGGAGTTGACCTTCCTTGTCTTCGCTTTATTACCTTAAAACCAATATGTTCTTTTTGATGATCGTCTCCAAAGCTAATTTTATCATAATCTAATAAATTAGCTCTCATGAGGGATCGAAACTTTCCGATTGCCAACAGCTTATAAAAATAAAACAAAAAGGGGTTTTGCGTTCTATTGAGATGTAGAGTGGTAGATTCCTTAAGGAACATTTCATCACTCTCAATTAAATTCGTCGACATATCAAATGATTCCAGCTCATCAAACAGATCATATACTTTAATGCCGGTAGTCGTACCATTGACCTCAAAGTTTCGAAATGTTGAGTTCGATTTCCTAAACGACTTAAGAAAAAAATCAGTGATTGAAGACTCCAATATGGCGTTTGTTATTGGAGATTGCAGCTTATCATCTGGTATTGTACTGTTTTTGCCGGGGGTGTATATGAAGGAGGGTAACCTGATCCTATTAAAAAACGGACAATTGCCTATTTGAGATGAATCACTAAGATTATAATCATAATCCACATAAACATGATTATTTGCATTGTCGTAAGACAATACAACAGTCTCTTTATTTTCATAATATATTCTAAAATAATCAGTTCTGAGTGCTGCGTCGTAATCTTCTAAGCCTAAGTATTGGCCGTCGAATTCATAATTATTTATCGGAGTGCTCGGGGCTAACATTACGGTGCTCGATAAATCACTTATAGCACCAAACATAGTGTAAAAATTCTCTTGTTCTTGTTCGAAAGATCTTTGATACAGTGCTCCGATCAAGAAATTGGGCAATGTTCTTTCCTCAGCAGCAGTGGTGTAGTTCTCGTAATCCTCGAAACGCAAATTATAATATGAAAAAGCATCACTAGCGTAATTGTTATAATTGAAAGTGTCAGAGCTTCCGTCTACGTCCGGCATAGATATCTTAGTCTTGTGTGTAATGAAGCCAGAACCTTGAACCTCCAGAGCAGCATTTTGAATCTTGTCTAAGATTGATCGATCAAACATAACTCGAACTGTTTGTTTCAATTGAATTTTTGTTCCGTCATTTTCAAAAACAGGGGTTTCAATATCAATACTGTTTATGCCATCACCCACCCTGAGAAGCTTTTTCATTTCGTCTGCGCCGATACTCTCAGTATCTATAATACTTAAAACAGTCATCAATAATTACCTCGTACTATGGTTGTTTGTGGGATGGCCTGTGTGGTCGTATCAACTCTCTCCACTGTGACCTTTTTTAATGGCTCTACAACACTAGCGTTATCTGGATTTTGAGAAATAATAGTTGATGAATAGAAGACAGGCGACAAGAGCGTATCAGTGAATACTTCCACCATATCATTTACATCCTCTGACAGTGGTTGTGCTGTTTCTATGTTTATCTGCTCTTCTTCCGATGACTCTATAGTAAACACTTTGTCGAATATTTGAAAATTCTGACTGTCGTCGATTGTTAGGTTGTCAAAATTTGTATTTTTTATTTGACAAAGCACATTTTTTCCTCTAAGCATCTCATAATTCTCAGTTGTTATCTCTTTGAAAATTGGCTTATTTAGCATGGGTATGCCATTAACTGTTTCGAAACCATCTAAATATTCAATCTTTCCGATATTCATGAAGTTTTGCTTCATGACTTCATCAGTCTGGGGGTTCGCCAAGGGATCGAACTCTAAATTGTTAACATCAAAATTAGTAGAATTAGATCTGAGCAGCGACAGAGCTTTAACTTGCACTGGTATCTCTGTGGGTTTTTTGGAAAAAGACTTCTTTACGGTGTTGTTTTTAGACGATAGATCAAAAGTGTCCAAGGAAACTTTCTTTGTTTTTGTCTTTAAGATTGATTTATCGAGTAGTCTGAACTCTTTTCGTATTTTATTGAGCTTAAGTGGAGTCTTACGTAGAACCTTTAAGACCGCATTATTAAACTTAGTGTCATCCCCTAAGTACTCCCGGGAATCTACGTAAAGCTCCAGATCCTCTTCTCTGTCAATTAGCGAATATTGTTCTTCGCTAGTATCACCAATCAACGATCTGGTTATCTTGAGATTGTTAAAGAAGTTAACCTCCATGCTTTCTGGGTTTAATTCTGTCGTATCAACTTCTTTGGTGCCAAAAAACACTCGACTAGGGCTAAAATATTTAAACTTGTTGCTATCCAGATCTACAAAGCTCCTCTTATCGTCATCGGACATATCTTTGAGAAGTGGATTTGTTTTGGATGGTGGAGACTTAAAATACTTTTTTGTTTCTATGTTTGCCCGCTGGGTCAATTCACTCAGGGATATCTTTTTCAAAGCTTCATGTTTTGTGCGCGATATATAGTTAAATCCAATTTTGGGTAACATTGGCTTTTTATATGTCTTTTTAATCTTTATTGTTTTCTCTATCAATGGCCTATCTTTTCTAGGAGATCTTGAACTAGTTTTTCCATATTTTTTCTCATTATTGACATTATATGTCCTTCGATAGTGTTCGATTACCTTGTTGTAATAGGTGATTGCTCTATTGATAGACATCATATCTGCTGTAAACAAGTTGAAAGATTCTAGCATGTGATCGCTTTGCATCGTAAGACCAGACAACCTCTCCGCGATCTTGAGATTCTCAAAAGCTTTGAATATGAATATGTTCTTCAATTTACCCAGATCGATCTCGGAAACTATTGTACCAGTATCCTCGCTGATTGTGATACCGTATTGAGAATAATAAGAGACCAAGAAGTCTATTTTAAACTTATCCCCATCGAAAGCATTCTTAGCCTCCAAAGTATTATAGAAGCCTTGTAATTTATGAGCGGAAGAGAGCAACTCTCTTAAAAGGCTCTTTGTGTATTTCAAAAAATTATCCTCTATTTGCAACTTAATTGAGAATCCGTGCTCTACTCCTCTGATTTCTTTAATTTCGTAATCGGTGAATGTTATAGGTCTTATGTTCTTAGGCAATGTTAGGTTTAATTGTTTTATTGACCCTACCTTTTTACCTTGTCTCAATATATCCGGAGTTATCTCTTTGCCATCAAATATTTTAACTTTTGATGTTGCCTGTACCTTTGTGGGATCTACTGAGAGCTTTTCGGTGCTTGTTATTTGATACATCACCTTTTCTTTAAGTTTTTTGCTGTTATTAAAAGATCTAGCAATCACCGAAGAGTCACTCATGTTTAGTTTTGTTACCGGCAAGTTAAAAGCATTAGAATGATTCGATCTGGTAACACTATGTCTCTTTACCTCGATATTCTTGATATCCAAGTTGCCGGCAATTTCATGAAACATCTGTGGGTCATTACTGTACATTATTGCCGCTGTCTTGCTTTCTTGAAGGGACAAGTTATATAAATCTGCCATAACAGCACAGCTTACATTCCCATCGGCATCTTGTACATAATCCTGCTCATATGTCAAAGGCATGTTTTGTGGTGAAGTGGAGGAGTTAATAAGCAATGGCCCTTCACCTTTATAATTTAAAGACGGCAAATATTTCAATTTATTATTGATTGTTTTGCTTAGCCTCAACTCTGCGTGGGGCGTTATAACATGCTTGGATCCTTCCATATACACTGTGTCTTCATGAAGATGCACAGGGCCAGCCCAAGCGGTGTTTTGGTTGACATAGAAAATGTTAGCCATTTTAACCTTTTCACCAGCCCTCAATATGTCCTCTCCTGTCACAGACCCTAGATAATTCTCTTGTGCGTACGATAAACTAAGACCTTCATTTGCCTTTAGTGTAGCTAGGTCAATCTCAGCAGAGGCGAAGAGTGTGAGGTTGTGGGGTGCGGAATTAAACTCTAGGGTTTTTGTAGCTTGTAGTTTTCTATACCTTACTCCATCGACAAACACATCAGATTCCATAAACTCTGTTATGATTTCCTGTGTATAAAGATCTCCACTTACAAGTTTATTAATTCTCGTGTCACCACTGGTGACGTTATCAATCAAGCTTTTTGAGTAAGCTCCAACCAAGATGACTCTCAAATATCCGCGAAATTTATCATCTATGGACCAAGTTCTATCAAAAGTGTCATAAAGGGAGATTGTGACTCTAGCTTTTGAAGTTTGTCTGTTTATAATTTGATAAGATATCTTTTCAATATGCACGTTTGGTAGAAATTCATTTCCAATTATTGAGTCTGACATTAGTCGCAATCCTCCAAATCTTCCGGACTAACGGACGAAGCATAGATGTTTAGTGGATCAATCACCTGTTGATCTGGGCATATTATCTCGTCATCCAAATAGATATTTTTGACCTTAAGATCTCCAATGGTCGCGCAATAATCAGATTCTGCTATCTCTTTGTCGACTAAAATTTCAAAATAATATGACACATCATCTGGTGACCCTTCTGGTATTTCTTGTACTTCTTGATCTCCAATGTACAGATCCCCGGAAATTCTGTTCGTAGCTTTATCAAAATTCATCTTTTTATATACCAAATCTCCTGTTCCGTCCAACTGCTCTACTTTGTATGCAGTCACATGAAAGTTTTCTTTTTCATCAAATGCGTTTGATTCTGCAATTCTGATCAAAGGATCTTGCTTTTGTATCATAATTTTAGACCCATCTGAAAACGGAGTTGATTGGTAAAATTGATCTATTTGATTAGTCGGCACTTGAAAAGTGTTTTGCTGTGCCGATGCGCTATATGAAACAACAATATCTATCTGGGGTATCGAAGAAGTTTGTATGCTCGGAGATGAATAAAATTTATCTGCGGAATCTATGTAGCCCCTGAAGGCATCGACTTGGTAAGCTGGTGATCTTACAGCGTCATACTCTACCGTTCCTATGGGGTAAATCAAGTGATTAACGTGATCATCTCTTGTGTTTTCTCTCACATTGTGAATTGCAACCTCTAGGTTTTTTGTCTCATTAATGTTGATAGAAGTCTCGACACCAGTTATATTTGGATTCTGCTTCAACAAGGGAGTGTTCTCTCTTATTCTCACGTCCGCGTCATTTTGTTCTTCGGAATGTCCATTGGCATTACTGTCGTATACCACATTACTGTCAAAAAACCTGTAGTGGTGGGGATTGAGTTTTCCAATTGAGAGCTTATATCTTCCAAGAGGTGTAAGCTCAACTTTCATAACTTCTTCTTTTTTATCAAAAAATGTCATTTTTTACTCTTTGGGAACAAGTTGGTGAAATCTACATTCCTAGAAGCCTCAGATGCTCTCTTCGGTGTATCAATAATCTCACCTTGATCATCCTCTTTAACGTCAGATAGTTTAATGGATGTATCAATCTTAACTAGTTCTACAAGCGAAAAGAAATCATAAGGCCAATTGTATTGGACCTTAGAGCGTGGACCTATAGCATCAGCTTCAATCCCATCACCTAACAATGCAGAGGTTTTGTCACCTTTGCGGGTGTATACTTGTTCAAAGTATCTAGATGCCGCTCTCTGCTTAACTTTAAATACCATCCATCTGATGTCGGATTTCAATTTTTTCTTAGAGAGCAGTCTCCTGTTATCGTTGATCAAGGAGTGACTAATTGAGATCTCCTGCTCTTCGTGAGACCTGCCAATCGATGGGAGCACGTTTTGCCAAACATCTGCGAGGTCAAGTGTTGAAAGGCTTGTCGAAAATTCAAAAATATACATTGCAATTGGCTCAACAAGATTTGGGAAGTTAACAAAGTCCATTGTCGGAGGGAAAATAAATCTCTTCATTTTGTCAACCATATCAATTACCGTTTCATCAATAGCTTCCGTCTCTCCATCGATTGCTCTTTTTACCATCTTTTCATTAATTTTAAAGAATTTTTTAACACCAGCCTCCTCTATAAAAGGGACAGCTACAACACATTCAGAGATCTTTTTGGAAGATGCAGGTTTTCCTAGTTTTATAGGTTCACCAGAAAAGCCACAAAGATCTGCCAAAGATCCCGTAGTAGCTGCTTGTGCTGGGGTTTTACCTAGGTTTCCTATCTGCCATGAATCTGGAATATCGGTTACTTGCATGTATATTCCTTCATTTTCCGCTGGTAGTCTTCCATATTGGTGCCATACACCTAGAGGAACAGAGGCAGAAGATGCATTATTTGGAAGCGTTCTATTGTCTTTTTGATGTTGAAAGTTTAATATTGGGGTCTCAAATTTTGGCTGGATTATCCACCGAGTTTTTGTTTGATCATCAACTTGCACTTCGACACCAAAATTCGATAGTGCGCTTGGAAGCTTACCTTTACCAAATATGTTTAATGAAGCAGACAATTGGAGGGCATTGTCGTTAATAACATCTAGGGCCTGTAAACCTTTTAATCCGGCATTTGCTTGATTAGAGCCAACAGCGTGTAAATATACCGTAGTATCGATTCTCGTATATGAGACACTACTAGAGTTCATAATTTCGTCAATTGTGTATTTTTTAGATGCAGTTGGTTTAAATGTTATATCCGCCCATGCTTGGCCGTGGTAATATGGTGGCGTAAAGGGATAATTCAAACCAGCCTCTGAGTTTGATTTTAAACTAGTAGAAGATGCTTTAATTATCCCAGTAGTGTCTGGGACATGTAGTACTCCACCGGTAACTGTGTATCCACCTTCACTTGGTGGGCCGAAAGCAGTTGGTCGAGAGTACATCGTAATTGTCTCTTTCTGTCCCGTACAGATATCCTGTGGTGTTTGGTAGTTAACGCCGTTGGAGTTTGTTACAAAAATACCTGCTGAGTCCATGGAACGGTACATTTTTACTCTCATAGAGTAATCCCGACCAGCAGTCGCTTGACCAAAATTAGGATCCCCTTGTGGGAGGCTTGTAAGAGTGGTAAATGATTCTCCCTTAAGAAAGAAATTGGGAACCTCAGCAGCAAAATTATTGGCCATCATTTTATAAAGATTATCTCCATTGCCATCCCAAGTGGTTCTAGATTCAACATTTCCCGATTCATGAGGTTCATTGCAAACTAAAGAATAATTTGATAAATACTTCTCTGGTTCGACAAGCGCTTCGAAGGGTATTCTCCTATTAATAGCAGATATACCTATTAAATCCCCACCAACAGAAGACCCTAGAGATCCAGTTATAATTGGATAATCACATGCCACACCGGACTTTATTGAGTTATAAAGAACTCCCGGTGCAAACAATGGTGCAATAATGTTTTGAAAGCCATTCGAAATTTGCAAATTAGTGCCGATACCAGTTGTAGTTTGGATAAAGTCTTTGTAGGAACTGTAAAACTGTTTAGCGATATCGACAGTTCTTTGTACAGGATAAAAGCCATTATATGGAGTAAGCTTCTTTATTGCTTTACACCTAATTCGAATCTCTGAAGGCTCTGTGAATTCCTTATGGTCATCTAAAACAATATCAAAATTCTTAAGAAAGTCAGAATTAGAATAGATCTCATAAAAAGCTTTTGTCGAGGAATTAGAGTCACCATCTTTTCCACCCTCTATCGAAAACATTGCATCTATATCGATAAAAGACCCGGATTCCATAAGAGTTTGAACGTGTTCAGACATTCTATATTCCGGTATAATTGTGTAGTCTTTACCTTTTCTTTTTATCTCATCGGAAAAATCGTCGTATGAATCATAAAACGGTTTTTTTCCGGAGTGTGATGGGGTGTCCCAATATGCTTCTCCGCCGAATATAGTATCAGCAGTCATATCGCTACCGGCAATCAATGAAGTCAGACCTGATGGAGACACTACTGATTCTTTATCCGTTAGTGTGTGTCTTCTACTATAAATTGGAGATGATGCTAACTTAAGATTGTAGTGAGTATCTAGTGTAATAGAATTCAAGCTAGTTGCGAATTGTGAATAATGGTTCCATAAAACCCCAAAAGAAGAGGTTACTTTAGGGCCTAAAGAACTTATAGGGCCACTATACACGCCTAAGTTCTCAACAAGTGGAGTGGCAAAGTTTTGCCAATTTGAATCGACATCTAAAGGCCAAAAACTAGAATTCGCCACAGATATATTAAACATGGCAGTATTTGTCTGCTGTCTGTTGGTTAAAGAGTCTCTCCAGTTAAAAGAAAAAGTTGTTCTTGCTCTTGTGTAGGATTTATACGTATATTGTTGCGGTGGATAGATGTTTTGCCTATAAACTAGTTTTTCGAATGAGTTCATAGGGGATGTTTCGTCCTCTAAGGCATTCTCCAAGTAATACCCCTTCAGTGACTCATATACTTGGTCACTCTTCTCTTTAACATTTGCAATATCATTAATCTGATCATTTGTAAAAAAGGCAGTGTCATTGTTAAAACTCACTCTCTTTCGGAAAGTCTCTTCTTTTGGTCTACCGAGTTGATCATATCCGTCGACGGTGCCAACAACAAACATTGGCTTATAGGCCGATACCACTGCTGGTTCATCCAAAACAAGCGTATTTCCATACCTTTTAAAAGCCACCACCCTTTGACCGTTGGTTACCATTGTAATTTCTTTTCCGTTCTCAACAATTGAAAACTGGTTGGTTTCACGCATATGGCGAGACAAAGGATTCTCCGACACTCTTAACTGTTGCCATGATGAATGACCGTAAGGTCCATTATTGTACAGATTGATACCTAGAAGTAATCTCGTATCAGCCAATGCTGCTCCAATTATTGAAGAATGGCTTGTATTTTTGATATCGGAAAGTGTTGTTGACCCCAATGTCATGGTATCAACCGATGCACTCATATAAACGTACCTATTCAAGCCTAAATGATCTAAAATTGCCATGTTTTTTCCTATGTTATATTTGAAGAAGAGGGGAAGACTATAGCTTCGACGTACCCCGCTGATGAACTAACTATACCATCCTGTGGAGAATACCCTAAAATTCTTTGTCCGCTCCTCCAGTTTGATCCGCTTAGTGCACTATTAATCCAAGAATATTGGAATTCACTTCGAGGTAAAGAGGAAGCAACAAAAGAATTGTCATGCTTACTTCCCGTTACTACAGATGTACCATTGTATTGCAATCTTCTAGAGGTATTTCTGTGTTGTTTTGTGAAAGACGGAGAGGTATTATAATCATTCGCCTGAACTGTTCCATATACAGAGTCGATGCCAAACTTGCCGGCATGTCTAACTAGTAATGTATTTAGCCCATCTCTGTTTCCTAGGTGATCAACAACCCTAATTGTCCCAGCCTCACCAGAACCTCCAACTGCGGCGGATCCGGACATCTTGACTTTGACCCCCTTAACGGTCAAATTTCTAAAAGGTAAAGCATTGTGAGCGGAATATTCTCTAGCATATACATCTAAATAGGCGAGCGATTGGACTTCAATCCCACCGGGTGCTGAGAATCTTGTGGATATTATAGTGTTATTCTCCTCGGTGCTATTTGGAAAAGAAGAAGTGGGCAGCGCTAAAACAACATCTTTTGCTTCCCTTGAATCTCCGATTACTTCTGTTACACCACCAGCCAATCCAGTGACAGAATATATTGAAGTCCCACTTACAGTCGGAGTTACGTTGCCGGATGCTCCATTTGCTGTTGTGCCTGTAATTGAGAATGTTGCATATGGTTTTGTACTTGGAACTGTACTGGTTGCGCTGGAAAAGTTAGCTGTACTCTGTGTTAGATTTATAGACCCTACATCTGCTGTTATAACGTTACCGGCACCAGCAGAAAATGAATCAAAAGTATAGTAAAGTTTTGCACTGCCGGCTTGGGAGTGGGCCAAAGGGTTTAAAATAACACCATCATTAAACAACTCAACCACCTCTCCGGATGTAAGGTTTCTGTTGAAATATACAAAATTATCCATAAAACCTTTAAAGTTACTCGCTGTGCTTGTTGCGCCGGGTTCTCCGAATAAAGAAAATGTTCCATCGGGCGCGTTATTAACAAAATTAGCCGCCACACCAGAGTAGCCACTTGTAACATTCGGCGAACCTAAAGAAACACCATTAACATAAACAGTTGGTGCCACCCCAACATCCCCATTTGTCCTAGTTACTGCCAAATGTATCATAGAGCCACTGTGATTTGAGAAGAAACTATTCCAACTCCACCTTCTGTCTTTGTTGCTACCTTCGACACCAAATTCTTTGACATCTAACTCACCAGTGTTTCTAACAAGCACCTCTCTAGAACGATTACTGCCTGTGGTTGAATTGATTCTAAATAAATAGCCCGACTTACTGCCTCCGCCCAGCATATCCGTGTCCATATTAATATACATTCCGACAGTATATCCTTGAGAAATTGGGGTCAAACCGGTTGAAGTTGGGGTAGATGCACTTACGGTGTTTCCTTTGGCTGTCACTTGAATCATTTTACCATACGATGCACTTGTTCTTGTAACGGTTGTTGTAAATTGAGTGTCCATTCTAGCTTTAATTGCGTCCCACAATTGATCATCGCTTCCGGTTGGTATGATTGCATGTAGCGTTGAAGAACTATTATCGTCAATCTCAAATCCAAAATCTGTGCCGTACACTGTTGTGCCGTTCAATTTATAGTGATGGCCATCCGTGACGAAATCTTTTCCAAACACTTTAAATGATCCACTAGCAGCAACAGGGGACACAGGTGCTGTCAATACTAAGCTGCCCGTATCTGGCTGTCTGTTGTTATGATGAGTTCCGAAAACATTCCCAGAAACAAATGGGGCTTGCCCAAAGAGACTCATTACATGTGTTGTGTGTGCTAAAGTGCCAGTAAATTGTGTTGGCAAATAGTTTGTTATAGCAGAGTTATCGCGAAAGTATAAGTTATTCTCTTTCTTTCCTACAGCAGATATTATTTCATATTTCTTATTATAATTACCTACCCTGGATCCATCGGAAGAGTGGGCAATGTTTTTAACATTGATTGGCCTCTTGGCTTTTTCTTCTCTAAAGAATGATGCTCGATGCTTTGCTGTATCTGGATATGTACCTATCCCTGACGCTACACCATAGTCTGGTGGCAACATACCTAAAGCACCGTCAACAACTGAGTTGAATGGGTTTTCGCCCAGTTTTAATCTCCAAGCCTCTGGTCTTGTATATTTATTATCGATATACCTATAGAACGCAGTTTCAACATCATTGACCCCAGCATTTGCAGATAAAGATACACCGCCACCGCCGCCGCCAAAAGAAATGTTTCTACTGGTACCAACAACAGCCGAGGTCAAATGTAGAGTAAACACTCCGGATCCAACTGTTTTAGATATTTCACCAAAAAACAACACACTAGAACTTATGCTGGAGCTTAGATTCTGAGCAAATTCTGTTATGCTAGATCCGGTTAGCACGGAAGTTCTTCCGGCTGTTATTCCATCATTGTCGCGATCAATTTCAAAAGTGACTGTGGAAACTCCATCACCCACACTAAAGCTTGTGCTGGCCCCTAAAGAAGCTTGTGTAACTTCTATTGTAGCATTGGACTTAGATCCCGGTGTGGTTGCATAGAACCTGGGTTTTCCACCAAAGTCTGCGTCGATCAAAGAGGTATCATATTTATTTAATCTTACATGTCTAGATTGATGTCCGCCAACATGTGCCTCTGTAAAAGGTCCTTGCATGGGAACTTCATTAGTTATATCAATAGTGTCGCTATGGAGGTTTGTAATATATGCTGTATCTTTAAAATCCTCAACCACACTCTTCTGATACCCTGTACTTACAGCATTGCTTTGTGACATAATGTTAAAAGGAAACTTTGCAATACCCTTAATTGTACTTTTGTATGACACAAAGTCTGATACCGGCGCATTTGTCTGGTCTGAGGAGAATAGACCATTTACACCGTCAAAGTTATATTTTGCTTTGTGATTTGGATGTTTGGCATCTTCACACACAGTCTCAGGTATTAACCCCTGTTGTCGTCCAACGCCGACAACCAAAACATTCTTTGGAACCCCAGTTGAACTAGTTGGCCCATGAGGGTGGAGTACCTCTAAAGAATAGTTTCTGTTTTTAGAAGTATAATAGTTTGTGCCTCCATGAATTGATTGCTTTAATTCTAACTTTAATTTATAAGGTCGCGACAATCTACGAATGGCATCCGTATTTCCTTGATAATTCTGCCCAGTGGCAAAATCATGAAGGGTGTCTAACTCTGTATTACTGGTCTTATATATATTATCCCTGATGTTTTGCGTGGCTGTATTGTCAACTCTTCTTCTTAATGTTTGCCATAAGCAATTTTTGTTATTCGACATTGGTATCGGAGCATGGCCAGTTTTCCAATCATAAGACATCTCAGAGAAAGACTTCACAACACCATGGGTTGATGTTTGACGATCTACTAGTGGGAACTTCTCTTGATGTTTGTTTTTTTCTAAAGCATGACTCTCAACAATGTTTTTAACGTTCTTTGCAAAACGGCTCGATGCCGGTATTAGTTGCTCTATTGCATAAGATATTGAGGAATCAATCCATTTGAAGTATTCAAAGAATTTTTCTGGGTCTGGTGTATTTTCAATTTTTTGAAAGAACAAGGTCTTGAGATCTTTCATTTGCTTATATTCCATGCGATATCTCTCCGCAGGTGCACCAATCAATGAATTAAAATCCTTAGCAGATCCAAAAATCTTAATCATCTCTTCAGAAACTGCTCCGTAAGGAGATTTTTCGAATGAATAAAAGTGATCTGCGACTTTATCGTCTTGGAAAAACTGCTCTGTTTCGTCCGTCTTTATCACTACTCCATCAGAAGAATATACTATGTCCGGCTGCTTTTTTCTAGCAGCATATATGAATTCTTTGTCAACAGCATTGACAGAACTTGTGACAAAATATGCAGCATACCCATCATACTTGTTCTTTGTAATTTTACCAATCATAGAGTACTTTGTAGTCTCTGATACCGAGCCGGAACTAATATCATCAACTGAGAAATTACCTGATCCGTTCGATGATGTTACAGTCATAAAATCCCAATGCAACGCTAAGGTCTCTATTTGAGGAACGTAGACTGTTTCGGATCCGGAAACTTGAAATATAGTGTCTGATCTATACGGATGAACTAATCCATAGTTCATAGGGTCATAAGAATGCTCTTTTATTTCGGCATCATCTAGATAGCTTTGCCAAAACCTTAGTTGTGATATTTTTATATCGGACTTCTCAACTACAGATCCGGTATAATTGGCTCTGTGTGCTCCGACATATAGTCTCTTTGCATGACCAAGCATTGCTTTGCCAACAGCATTTGTAAGAGCAAGAGTTTTTGAAAACTCTTGTTTTACATCATTGGCTTCTGAATTTACACCATAAAACTCTAATATATAACCATTGGAAGCTTCCACAGAACCAGTGAGACCACCACCATAGGGGTGTTTGGCATGCTTAACTCTTGCTGCGAGGATCCACTTGTTATTACCATATACATCCGCATACAGAGAGGATGTTAAATTTATACTTGATCCGCTCAAAACAAAGCGCGCATTTTTACTCTCGGCCGAGTCTCTAATTGCATACATCCTTAAAGTAGTATCAGTGCCGTGCCACGTTAAATCACCGGCACTTGATGTCTTTGCTCGATGGAATCCTGCGATGGATGCTGTTAAGAAATCAGTTGAAAAGTAACCAGCTTCGCTAGATTCGAACTTATATGGCATTATAAATTCACATTCCATTGTCATTGAGGTGAATTGCTCGTCGTCACCCTCAGAACTTGAAAGATAAGTCAAACTATTTGATCCACTTTGATACACTGTTGCGGATAGATTATCACTATCATTAAGATTCAAAACAGACTTGGCAACTGAGGTGAATTCGTAATTGTCTTTATAGAGATATGTTGAGTCATCAGAATAAAGATTAAGCTTCAAAAGCTCAGAGTCAACACCAAAACATCGAAATAGATTTCGGAAAGACTTCTCCGTACCTTTCGATTTGTAGATATAATTTAGGTTGTTATAAATGTTCTGGTATATCAGGTTCTTTACTTCTTGAATATCTCGTGTATATACCTCGTTAACATCTTTGGCTCTAAATTCTTCTATAACTTCTGCGTCGACAAAAAGATCGGGCACCACAAAACCTTGTCCTCTCAAGACTTCGCGAGAATAAGCATTTGGTTTTATGCTTCCACTATAATACCTCTTTTCTTTGAACTGGGTCACACCATTGATCTGGGCATTGAGGGTATCGAAATAGCTAGCCATAATTTGAGTTATGTGCTTAACATTCTTTCCGTTTTCAGTATCAGTTTCAGCTATCCATGATGGGAGGAGGTGGTATAAAAGTGAAGTGTTCTCATAATCCTGAACAGAGCCAGTAGCTTTATAGGTTGTCAACGAAGAAGAAACCGTTGGGTGTGAAGAATGTATGATGGGATCTTTAAATTCACTAGTAACCTTACCAGATAAAACCATGGCAGACCCAGTGGACCGGGCTCCCGCAGTGTATCCAACCCACTCACCATTACTTAATCTACCAGAATAGTCTAAAACAGTGGAGTCTATTGTTGTGTCTGTCGTGATACCTTCATTGAATTTATAATACACACCCAGATCTGTATTGTATTTATAATCATCCGTACCGCCACCGACGGGGACAAACCAATATTGCCCTATTTCATTCGCTGTTCTTTCTTTTTTCCAATAACGAAACTCATCTATAGAGCCGGACAGTTTGCCGCCACCTTTTGGAGTTGACAGTGCAGCAGCATTTTTTATCAAAGCCCCAATTGTGGCATTTAAACCACCAGAGATTGGCTGTATGTTTCCAATGACGTTTGCACTAGTAACTTGAGACTCTCTAACACCATCGCGATATAGCCTAGTTCTCATAACAGATCCGCTTTTAGCAAACGTCACAGCATAGTGGTGCCATTTACCATCTCGGGCAGCGGCCAAACTTAAGTCTCCAGAGATATTTAGATCTTGCACTATTGAACCGGATTGCCAATGTACGTAGAATGCCCCAGTAGAACCTCCGCCGGGACGCATCTCTATCCTAAATCTACCATAATTAGCCGGCTGTGAGGCGAAATTTGGCTCAACGTCATTCCATAAGTCAAATATTACTTCTTTGGATCCGCTAGCTGTATTGTAGCCATCCTTCTTAAGCCAAAATTCTACTGTTGATCCGGATGTTACATTAAATTGTAAGTTTGAAGCACGATTATCATCCGTGTTGTAAATTGTTGATTCATCAAAAGTAACAGATAACTCTTTTCCTATCATGCCACCAGAGGCTGTGTGGGGACCCCCTTGGATGTAGACATACTCATTTTTTGGTCCGGATATATTATACCCATCGGAGGATGTTGCAGGTGTGCCCGGGTTGAACCCTTGATACCCAAACTTCGCAAATCCATTTGATCTCGGGTAAACGTGATCAAATACATACTTGTCTAAAAATGTTGAATTATTGTGAAATTCTTGAACTTCAGCCAACGTACCGTCATAAGGGTACTGTTGATAGATGCGCTTGAAAGCATATTCATAATATAGCTCTGCTGAGCCAAACTTTGCAAAATTAGAGGCGGTTGTAAAGTCTATCGGAGGAACATAACGAAACTTTTCAATTTCTTTTTGCTCAATAAATTCATTCGACTCTACAACTTTACTTGCTGATAGTTCATTCTCGGCTGGTTTGAATTGATTTGACTGGTAGTTCTTGAAAAGATTTTTTATGCTCATTTAATAACCCTAAATTTGAACAGATATGGCTGTTCCATATATGTTTGCGTATAATCATCATATATGGAAAATTTAAAGCCGTATTGATATCCCGGCTCTAAGAGACTCATATCTAAGTCAAAATAATTACCAGAAATATCATATGAGAGGCCAGAATACTTAACGGATCCTGTTCCGTAAGAGACAACCTCCAAATCATCAACAACTCTTAATAATCTATATGATCCCGACTCAATCGTGTAATTCTCGGGTTGAGACTTTGCGGTTGTATAGATATTCGGAGACCAATTCTTTTCTCTCGCATATACTCTCAAGCGAACAGTTTGGTCAGCTTGATACTCTTCTTTTAGATTTGTCATTGACATAACATAGTTCTTTCTGGACTTCTCGTTGCTAGGTGAAAACTTAACAGGTGTTACTGCTGACCCCGTGAAAAACTCTTCCCCTCCGGGTGTCTCCCAAACATCGACCAAATATGGATATGTTGTCGTTACAATACTAGAGGTTGCGGCAATTTCGATATAAAACACGCCCTCGGACTCTCTTGTTGCAGAAAGAGAGGTAACAGCCACATTATCCGATCCTCTTCGAAAACCACGAACACTTCCCTCCGGAACGGAACCAGAGGAGTAATATAACTTAACCACTGGTTGAATGGAGTTATCTCCTGCTATGTCAATCAATCTTCCTCGAACGTAATTGTAACAGTACAGACGGTTCAAGTTGTCTGCTGCTGGCAACGCTGATGAACTTAATGTAAAGTTTCCACGATGATCTTTCTTAGTGTCATTAAATTGAGCCTCCAACACAGGTCTCTTGAAAAAGAACTCAGTGCCTCGGCCAAAAAACTTCTTTGTGTAATAGGACTTCTCGGCTCCAGACAAATTGTGGATCTCCGTTGCAGTATTGGCTCCTGTGGAAGAACTAAAATAACCTTCATAGGCATCAGTTAAACGAATACCAAATCCATAGTTGGCAACTGGATCCGAGCTTAGCAACCATTTTTCTACAATATCCGACACATCAACTTCCAAATCTTCTAGTCCTGTGTCAAAATCAGTCTCGGTATTAGCTATTGGAGCAGGATCACTATGATAGTCTCCACCTATTGTTGTCCACTGACCAACAGCGCCTGTGAAGTTTCCAACTGAGGATAGGCCGGTGCTATTATTAGTATTTGTTTTATTTCCTGTTGTGCCTTTGGTGGTTTGGGTTATTGTTATGTTTGTGCCATCGTTTGTTGCTGTCATGTCTGCGTTGGTTGTAGCATTGATCGCTTTTGTTATAGCTTCTGCAACATGAGCGACTGTACTTGCAAGGCGAAAATACACTTCAATAGTTGAACCAGCAGTCCCACCCGGTTGCGTTTGATAATCGTCAGTGCCCGTTCCAGAGCTTCCACCGTTAATTCTATAGGTAGTTGTGGTACCAGAAGCATTGGTCAAGGTAAATGTTGAAGCATTCGATAAAGAGCCCGGTGTTGATGCCACTATTGTGGCGGTGGCGGATGTGCGTTCTCTAGAATTTAACCAATTTGAACCTTCGTTATCCTCGGTTAGATCCGAATATGCTTCCATATCGAGACCTGTTCCTTCTTCCCAAAATGCTGACACTGCCGAAACCTGCAACCTGTATGATTTGGGTACTGTTTCTGAATGTTTCGCATTATATAATTTTAACTTCCATGTGACACTTCCGGATGCCGGCAATATACTTGCTGCTCTGTCTGAGACAATTGAAGCGGTGGGAAATTGAATCAAAACTCTCGATAATTCAACAGAAGCGGATGTTGCTTGTTGATAAATGGAGAAAACTTCCAATATATCCGAAGCTCCCATATTAGAGCCCGTCCCTCTTGTTGAGAGATCTTCCTCGAATGCATTTGTTATTGTATTATCTAAACTTGCTGTGTATCTTAATATGCTCATTACAGTACCGTTCCTTTCAAATCTTCATCCAAAAACTTGATCTCGAAGACACAATTCTTTGGACACTTTAGATAAGTACCGTCCTTGGAAAGAATATCATCAACAAGCAGCCCCAGATTCGAATAGTTTGCTGAATTCTTAACGATTGGCGTTACTTTTATGGTATCAACTACTCCTTGTACCCTATTGATAGTCTGGTAGATGGTAGTTATATAAACTGGCTCTCCTAGGTAAGATTTTTCACCAAAAAGAGAGCGCAAAGCGGTATTCACCGCTGCCTGTACGGAGGTTTTTGAAAAGCCCGGCTGTACTGCATATTTATAGTTGAATCCAATGTTGATGATTTTAGCGTCAAATATATCAATATTGTCTGTCATCATTTTATTTTTGTTCAGCCACACCTTTAAGTTCGTCTTAATCGTATTGTTTGTTGCAACAAAATAATTGTTCTTGTCTTTAGATATCACATATAGAGCCAGTCTCTTATTGAAACCACTTGGATCATTGACAACATTAACACGAGATATCTTCCCAAACTTTGATGGCATTTGATATGTGTAGGCTTCATAATCGTTCTTTGTGACAACTCGATTTTGCGCTGAAAAGGCGGCATAAGCTCGATATCTTATTTCATCCACTGTTGGGATGGTTGACTCAACAACTATTCGCTCCTCATTGGACACCTCAATACTATCACGAACCGTTAATTGTGTAGCAGTGTTGGGGCTCGTGAGATCACCAGGGAATTCAAACAATGCCCTGCTTACTTCTTTAAAGCCGTTTATTGGAACAGATACATTAGTAGAGTTATTTGAGCCATATGTAACCAGTAATTTTGTATTACTAGGGGCTATGCCAAACTTATCTGTGCCTAAAAATTTAACTGGATCGAAGGCTGTATCTGTTATGTAGTTCTTGCCGGACATCTGGAGGATAGCTTCGGACGGATTTGCAAAACCGTTCTTATCGATAGTCGATTCAGTGCCATAGCCAAATTGTAGATATGTTCCGGATTCATCTTGCTCGACAACAAATCTACGAGAAGCTATGAATGGCTTTATAATAGAAGGCACACCGTCTATTACAGCGTTGGGGTTGGATGTCTCTTTGTAAACTACTTCTTGTGATAAATGCTCCACTTGATGATATTCATGACCCTCCGAGTCAAACACAGATACAATTTCATTAATTGCAGCCGTTCCAGCTTTTACTCTCAAAAACTTTGTATAAGCTCCAACATCTATCTCCTTTAGATACTGCAGCCCTGACCTTACTTGGCCAAAGGTTCTCAAAGCATAATGGGTTGGTTTACCTGTCGAACTATCGAATCTTGCTGCCACTACTTCAACGGATGGGTCATTAAAATCCACATTCTCCGTCAATAGAAAGGAGGCTCCGTTGATTGCATTGATCTTGCTTTTTGTCTTTAAAGTCGGTATATATCTAGTATCGGGACCCAAACCTGTAGAATTGGCTGGTACTATTACATAGAAAGTAGCCATGCCATAAGCGGCAGGGTTGCCATAGAAATTGTATCCCATTTGGGACGAGAGTTTTCTTATGTTGTTATACTCTACAGCAGTCTCTAAAAAGCTCTCATTTGTTTGATAATCTAGATAGAAAGACAGCATGTCTCCAACATAAGCTACAGCATCAAACAGTAAGCCACCAAAGGAAGCATCAGAAAAATCATTATAACTATTGGGGTAATATCTCTTAGCATGTTCAACTAGATCATTTTTGATACTAGTGAAGCTTCTGGAGGTGTATTTTATATTTGGTTTTTTGGGCATCTAAGCGCTCCTTAATAGACAGGGCCATCACTGGGTGCTCCGGAGAGCTCCAAATTTAGGACATCTTTTTCTTTAGTCTCTTCTATGTTATAAGTGATCGTTATAACAATCTTGTTCTGTTCCGGAAACGGAAATATCTGTACTGATTCCGTATCGATATATTTTGCATATCTCTGCAATTGACTTGTGATATTGTCTTCAAAGTTATTGATAAAACCCGGAGACATGTTTTCAAACAAATACTTTCTCACTCCGACTCCAAAATTAGAGTCGCTTATCTTTTCCCCGGGGGATGTCAATAGAATGTTCATCAAGTGAAACCGTATAAGTTCCTTTAAATCAGAAACATCTTCAAAACCTTCTTGTTCTTTAAATCTCAATGGAAACTTTGGCGCATATAACATAGAAAAACTCCATAGTAATTATTTGCTAAAATAATTTATCAACTTCGTTCTCACACTCTTCCCTATTTTTATCAAAAGGATTATAATCTATAATCTTGTGCTCAAACTTTTGATCTTTGGGGATTATATAATTGAGATTGAGGTTTGGCAACTCAATGCCCCCAAAGATCAATTTAAAAAAGTCCGGAAACTCGAGTCTTGGAGAGTTATGAGAAGGTTTGCTGTTGGCTTGGTTGCTGGTATATAGGGAAACAAAAAACCTACGACACACCATATTGGTCTTAGAGAACTGGGTCTCTTCTTTGAAACTGACTGGTGTCGTATCTTCATCCCAGCCGTCTTCTATTCCTATGGTCTTGAGGAAAAACAAGCTAGAGTAATTAAGAACCAATGAGGCTGCGGCTTTAATTGGAGTGATCATGTTAAAAAACATTTTATATTCTTTAGAATTGCACATCTTTCTAGCTAAACAATCAAAATTATATGATTGAGGGCCCGATATCATATTAAGATCCTTTAAGGGTTGGTCTTTGATGTCAACCTCTGCGGAGCAGATGGGTATTGATATGTTGGTATCTATTAATCTATTTAAGTTTGAGTGCTGGCAATAATAGGCCTTTTCTGTTTTACTTATTTGTAGATCTGTCATGGAGATTCCTCGAGGGGCGTCCAAAGAAGATATGGGCACTTTCATAATTATCCTTATGCCATACTTCATACCTATCTTTCCTTCTATATCCTCCGGTAGACTAGCGTCACCAAAAAGATCTGTTATATTATAATCCCCTAGGAGATCGATGTTTTCTGATATGTAATTTTGTGCGGCCTCTAGAGAAACAACACCTTTCAAGTTGTGGTCTCGACTATCTAGAAGGATTCTAAGTTCTCCGGAGATATCAGAGTCTTGCTTTTCATCAATTCGTACATACCGCTCTATCTTAAACTTCACATTGTTGTCTGAGTTTTCGCCCCAGGGGCTTGATATTTCAACATCTACAACATCCTCCGGCTGACCGGTGCTCTGAAAGGAACCAGCGAGAATTTTTTCATCATACAGTTGTTCTCCGAATAGTTTTATGTTATTATTGAGAAACGCGTTCTCACTAGTGAGGAAATATTGAGGGAGACTCTTGATCTTTGGCTTATAACTCTCATAAAACCTATCCATTAGCTTTAAGTATTCTTCATGAAGCATGTGCAACAGTATTTCTCTACACTGCTCTTCGACCAATCTCACCGCAAAGATAACTGCGTAAAGGTTCTTAGTCTCCTTCTTCATGAAGAAAGCATCGCTTGGCGTAAAAACTATTGACTCTGTGGCTGTGAATAAGGACTCACCATATTTGTGATACGCTAATGCATATAGAAAGTAATTCTCATCACTCAACAAGCTAGGGTCGAAGGTGACCTCTGGGATATTAAGAGTGACTTTGCCTGATGGTGTTTGGATGTTTTTATGAGAAAAAGCTTCTTTGATCGATAGTATCGTATTAACAGCGACTTGAAGCGACTCTGGTAGAGAGGAGAGGTTTTCCAATTTATCCAAAGTGCTTCTCTGGTATATTTGGAACACCTGTTCTAGTATTAAGAGGTAATAGTTGTTCTTCTCGATATCTCTTGGGAATGGAGGGTTAACCTCCTTTAGATCCTTGATCAGCGATTCCATGATCAAGGATGCATTTGACATGTCAAAGTTATCTTGCGTAAACTTCACATGACTCAAGACTGGTAATGCTTTGGTCACTTCTTCTGAGATTTTCATTCGCAGGTGCATTCGAACCACACCTTCAATGCCCGCTAAAGCGTTTTTTGACAGTATTTTATCAAAAGGTTTTTCAACAAAGCATTTTTCTGATTCGGCTCCCACCCTAGGATCTATTTTTGTCATGTTTCTAGAGGAGTTGATAGATTCTTTGAGCTCGGAGAAGCTCAATATCCCTTCACTCTTTGGACTGCATTGCTCTTCGTCTGGAGCTATTATCTTGGAAATCTTTAGCCACCCATTCATCTCCTTTGGAGCAATATAGATCGGAGGGACCGTATAAGATCCTCCGTATTCTTCTGGATTGAGAAAGGTGACTCTGTCATTCTCCACTTTGGCGCGGCCCAAGATTTTATCGTCCTCGCTGTAATATTCGTCGTATGGCTCTTCTCCATTCGGACCTACATACAAAAGCTCCTCCGGGGTCAAGTCTTCATCCTCATATCCAAATAAAAAACCATTCGATTCTTTAATACAAAGAGCTTTAGATTCATTCATGACTAGCTCACTAAATAATCGATACACTTCTCTTTTATCAAACAAAGGAGGAGAGGACAAGACTGATAATTGTTTGGTAAGATAAAAATTAAAAATTGAATTTTTATATTTTAGTCCATTCTCCTGTACGTGATCGCGAACAATACCCTCAATCTCTTTTGTGTCGACATGAGTCTCAACATCAACAGTGATACCTCTTGTTAGAGAGTTCAAGCTGGTCTTGTAGTTAAATCCGGGTTCTGGGTTGTTAACCAAGCTATCGGAAATATAAGAGACATTCTCTCCCATCCTCACTATGCCACCAGACCTATAGGGTATTTTGAAATCATGTGCTTCTTTTTCTGGTGTTATTTTATTGTACGCCAGGCCCTTAAGCGTACCTTCTTTTATTTTCTCCGGAGTGGTGGTTTCCTGTGTTATGTATTCCCTGTTTTCTAAGATTTGGGTTCTGCAGTTTTCTCCGATCGTTTCAGGATAGTAACCCCTGTCTTCTCCAAATCCGAAATCTGCGAGTATGCCAAGTGCCTGTTCTTTTAGTTGTTGTTGTTGCTCCGAATCGTGATATTGTGCTTTTGTTAAAAGAAAATTCTCTAAGAACTTATGGAGCTCAAAAGAGTTTCCTCTAGTGTCCGATAAAATTTTGGATACAAGGCTTGCGGTGAAAGGATCTGGGCTGTTGCTGAACTCCTGTTTAAAACTGTTTCCTATTATGTCAAACATACTATTCGAGATCTCGTCTTGTATTTTAACCACCTCTTTTGGCTCTTGGAGAGCCTTGGTGCCGTACATTGACGTACCATCTTCCAGCTCACATCCTGCCGGCAAATCGGGCTTAGGTGCTAAAAGATCATCTAGTGCATCCAAGAATCCCTGATTTGGATTTTGATTGAGCCCGTCCATGGCATCCTGCAGGGCTTGGCTTGCTCTATCGTTATAAAGCTGGACTTGTGAGGACGCATCTTCAGCACTTAAGCCAGAGTTGCGCAAATTACTTTCTCTTAAACTATTCCATCTCGCAAGTTCCTCACTTGTCAAACAAACACTACTATATATCGGAGTATTTAAGTCGGATTCATCTAGAGCGGCTAACCTATCTCTGCCTTCTTGGGGTATGAAATTTCCAAGATTATTGAAGAAATTTGATACTCTAGGGCGATTATTAAAGAGATCAGCAAACCGAGGACAACCAACACTAATTGCTTCGATAACTCGATCGAGAAGGGCAGGATTCTCTTCCGGGTTTGTCATAAGACGCTTCATGTCATTTAGGGACATTATTCCTAGCAACGCACCGGAAAGACAGGCCATGGCGCTTGATGTGTCATCGGTTGCACCTATCTTATTCAAGAGACTGTTGGCTAGCTCATCGATATCCTTGTCACTTGCTTCGGGACAAAAAGCTTGCCTTAATGCTTCACGAAAATTGTTAGCGCTGAAATATGATCCAGATGTTTCTAGCGCACTGCATATTTTACCCTCTAGCTGATTTATAAATTTACCAATCAACGAAGAAATCACACTAGAAAGTGCTGTATTGATGGCTGTCTTGAAGCTTTTAGCGGCAATATTCCATGGGTTTATTAATTTGATTCTAGGAATCTTTGGTAATATTGGCAAACTTGGATTACAGATATCAAGCTTAAACGCCTTAAGTTCTACATTTTTTAAGTCTTTAGCAACCGTTGAAGGGCATGCCACTTGAGCTCTTAATGTTTCAGTTATGACAGCTAAAGCCGGGTAGTTTCCAAACGTTTGTAACAGATCTTCAGTCGGGAGCTGTAGGATTTCTTCAAAATATGCCTCTAGAACCAACTTAGCGACATCCTTCGGCATACCTGTTTGTTTTTGCCATGGCAGATCTGAATTGGGAAACTCCTTCTTTACCTGTTTTTTAATCTCGATTTGTTTCTGTGGTGAGAGCCCTAGGAATACTTCTTCCACAGACTCTATTGGAAGCCTAGAGAGAACCGATTTAACCGCTGATTTTACTACCTCTCTATATGGAACTTGTTTGAGCAAGCATGATGTTGCTTTCCGCAAAGCCTTTGAGAAACCGCATAGACCTACCGTGTTCAAAAACAACTGCATGAGGTCATCCGAAGGTGGTAAAGATTGGATGTCCCTCCACACAGCTAACAAAGAGTCGCCAGATTTAACCTTGGCTTCCACAGCCATTTGCATCTGTTTGGTATAAGGGTGTTTGAAATAATTGGGATTAGCTCTTTCGAGCTCATTGATTGTATCTTTTGCTGCCCTAGACGCTTCGTGCTTAAGTTGCTCTTCGTATATGGATTTTTCCGCTTCGCGTCTTCTCTTTCTTCTTCCGAATTCTACCGGGGTCTCTCCTTCTCTTTGGACAGGGACTGCTCTTAGCTTTTTATAACTTTGATCTGTTTTATACAAAATGGCTAGCTTTTGCTTATACTCTCTCTCATACCTTTGTTGCTTCTTGGTGTTGTCGAATTGTTTTAAGGCGGGCTCTCTGTTGTCCAGCAAATCAGAACATGAATTCTTATTAAACTCAAATTCAAATATATCCATCATATTAACAATGAAATCCTCTAAAGCATTGGCGGCAATATCTGCCACATTGATATCCAACGCACAATTCAATCCAGACGGAACTATTTGTTCACCTGGGTTATCTCCATAATCTACTTTAATTGGGGGGTAGACATAATCTGTTATAAATTCTAACCAATCTCTAGTTTCCTCAGCTGTGATATCTGAATAGGCATCATCAAAATTGGACATAAAATAAAGAACAGATGGCATATATGCATCTCTACGAAACGCGTCAAGGCCAATTTTCAACTCCACCCTAGGACATTGTTGAGACACAACATATACTTTGTTTATTTTAAGAGGATGATCCGGGTCGGTATTGTCAAACTCTATTTCTAAAGTTTGAATCTTATCGTTGATCATGAAAAAAGAAACGGGGGAGACGAAATGAAAGCTATTGAGCTTCACGAATCTGTCTAGTTGCTCTTTAAATTCCTTAAGTTGTTTCGAAAACGAGTTAATATTAAAAAGCTCAAAACTACCATCAACATCATATCTTAAAAATCCCTCATCAACCTGTCTGAAGTATGAATACCTCACATCATATGCTTTGAGGGCAATCATCATGGCTGTGAATCTTGTGTGGAAATCAAATGATGTATCATTTATCTCCATAGTCGATGGCAGCGCAGTATCATTTTCTAAAGGATCAGACTCGCTAGAGGGAGCGGCTGGGATCTCATCAAACACGACTGCGGTGACCACTACTTTAATCTTTATAAAACTATCATCATCAACTATAATTCCATCTTCCGGAATAACACTGTTTTCAGCTAAATAGCTGGTGGTCTCGTTACTCTCTAGACGATTAAAGTAACGTAATAGACGAGAGACACCTTCTTTTTTGAGTCCCTCTGAGTATGAGCGCAAAGTCTGCTTCGAAAAATTGACTTGAGTTACCTTCTCCGCTGTCAGTTTTACTATATACTCGCAAGTTCTTGCATCCTTGTATGGATCTTTTTCTAGGAGCCAATCTCTCTTTGGTTCGTTTGGATTGGGAACACATGTGGGACACACAACAGGGAGAGTCCCTTCTTTAACTTCTTCTAGAAGAAGCTCTTCACATTCATTCTTCTGTAGTGGTGCAAACTCGCTCATAGTGCCTCCTAAGTTAGATTTATATTCTTGCTATTAATATAAGTAGCAAAATTTGGATTTAGATAGTTCTCTCTCATAGTTGACAGGTTCCATTCTATCAATGTAGATTCCGGTAGCGAAACAAAAGTCTTGGTAATCGTAGGTATCAATTGACCCATCAACATGAAAGAAGGGGTTGATGGACCTCCAGGAGTACAGGCCTCATGAAAGTGACTTGCTGTTGCGGTTGCAACTTGTATTATGGCGGCTTTATTTGCAAATACCTGATTCTGTAGATCTGATATAGTCTGTAGTAACTCATCAATGAAATCAGCCAAATTATCACCCTTCACTGCTGGTTGTAGTGTTTTTATCTTTTTAACAAAACTAGTTTCCGGTGACCCAAACATATTAAGAGGGGATGACTCGGCATCATCTGTGTTGTTGCCGGCTATTAAATCGATTTTACCGGGGGTGTCGATATCCCCACCTAAAGAATTTTTTTCTCTACCTTGAGTCCTAGCTTGGCCTGTGACTATTTTAACATGACTGCTTCCATGGACAACAATTTGATCTGCTTTTAAACCAACACCGGATCTCCATTTGGGCTCACCGATCTCAGATCCTTTGTCTATTCCAAAGTAGTTGCTTACTTTACCCTTCTGTGTTATATAGACTCTGGCTGCATCGGTAAAGAAGTTTGGGTTTCTTAGTTTTCTGCTTGGTCCATTGGATGAGTCGAGACCAGCAATCAAGTCAATTGACCCACACTGTGTAAATCCTCGTCCACCAGCACCGGAGGCTTTGGAAGAATGCCTATCTCTGCCCAATATTATAAAAGAATTGTTGGTACCAGAGATTATTTTCTCGCTACCGGCAGCATCATATGATGGCACTTTTTCAATTATTTTTTGACCATATAGACCTTGAGGGGTTGGATTTTCGTTTGTTTCTTTTGGAACTTTTCTGTGAAGTATATCTTCAGTTGTCATGTTTATTTTCCGTATTTGTCTATTATTTTTCTAACAGCACTATCAACTGAGTATGCCAGCACTAGGTCATATTTTTGACTCTGTAATGCTCTCTCTAAGGTTTTCACATATTTGGGATTAGTTTTGTTTCCAGCTTTATCCCCTTGATAAATACTTTGACCTCGTTTAAAAAGACCCTTTCTGGTTCTGTATTCTTCCAGAAGAGGGGCAAATGCCCACTCAAATGATAAATCATTGCCGGCTTTATTCAAATTATCATTTCTACCCATCAAATAAGCACCCAAAGATGGTCTTTTTGTTATAGCCAAATATACGCATAATGCATCTTGAGTTTCCTCATTGTATAGGGTTCCCGCCGGAACATCTAATGAGGCCAAGGCATCTCTTAGAGTCTCGGGTATTATTTGGTATTTACCGGAAGCAAAAATAATTCCACCAGAATCATTCTGTTGTGCTCTGAACTCTTTCATTGTCATTTCGGTTATCAATTTCCCAAACACTTGTTGAGTGTCAACTGATGTGCCTACTTCGCCTAGGTTATTGGCCTCGTAGTCACCGCGAGATTCGTGTCGAGCTATATATTCTCTGATTGTTGAGAAGTATGGAGACAGAGTTTTATATTCTTCAAATGTTAACAATTGTCTGGTGTTCCCGGTTCTTGTACCGGACTTGACATTGCTAAAGTTGTCGTTATAGCATTCACCCTCTGTTGCTTGGGAAACACTAACACAGGGTTGTTTATCGTAACTAGACAAAGTCTTGGGCGCTTTACCAACAAAAGCATTAGAGGGTGAATTATCCACTGGTGGATTGGTTTCTTGTGCTTTACCGTCAAGCTTCTTGTTAACATAGTATGTCCCATCTTCTTCTCGGACTTCTATGAGGTCTCCGGGGCTTAATGTTTTTATATCAGCAGAAACCACCGCATAATTATGCAGAGAGATTAAAATATTTTGACTTTTTGGATCCAATGCAGTATTTGGATCCGGTATTTGATTTCTATCGATATCATCACCCGCGAACCTAAACCTCACAGCATAAGTTTTAAATGGACCTGCTGTTTTATCGAATCCCAAATAATTAAAAATTCTAGTCGATATCGATTCACTTTCCTCAGAAGAAGCTTGAGAACTTATATTCGTTGACCCACCAGTTATAACTTTTGCCGCAAATATTGTTCGAGACTCAGAGTATGCAATATCTTCTATGATATCCTGTACTCTATTGACTTGGTAGTCATAATAGGATGATGGAGATGTTGTAAATAACTTATAAAGTCGACCGGTCATATGATTAATTTTATAATCAGCCATCTTTATTACCCTTGTTTTCCTTATCAATCATCCTATAAATATCATTCATATCGGATTCAGTTAAATCGCCGGAACCTTCATTTTTTGACATCAATGTCGCTACTTTGACCAATTGCTCGTTCGACCTTTGAAGGGTCTCAACATATTTGGACAAAGTTATTCCAATATTTTGGTGTCGTGATTCATCTTTAGACAACCACTTAATGGCGTCATCCAACAACTCGCGAGTTATTTCACGATCGTCTCTAATATTATCGATCGCTTCTTGTAAAAATTTATCAACTTTTTTGCTCATAGTAAAATAAATAGAAATGGGCTATATTTTTGAGTTATACCAATCTTCGCGAAACAATTTATATTTTTTTCGAAACTTGTTTAGCTGGGATACCACCTGTTTTGTATTCATACCGGTCAACTCTCGTAGATATAGATATATTGCTTTTTTGTTGAAAATCTCTATTTCATCGATAGAGTTCAGCAGAATCTTAATTGCGTTGAACACCTTTCTTTCACTTTCATTCATATCGTTGGTTTCCCAACCATCTATTTCTAAAAACAAGTGTTGCCAGAATTCCCTTTCTTCTCTATCTTTGTGATAAGGATTGAAGCACATTATTTTTTCTTCATCGATTTCACGCAAAGCATCCTCATAATCAACCTCTCTCTTAGCTCTTTTGGCTGTTTGCTTTACTTTATGTATAAACCAGTTTTTCGTTATAACAGAAAAATAAGAGAAAGCTTTCGAACCCCTGTTTGGATCATACTTTGCAAGAATGGTTGTGAGCCACACTTTGCAATCATCTCTTAGTTCATCAATATTAGGTAATGTTGTAAATTTATAGGTGTATACAATCTTATCAACCATCTCACTGAAGGCTGGCTGGATAAGGCCAACATACAACTTGGTCTTCTCTTTATTACATTCAGATACACAATATTTAAGAATCGCGTCTTCGTGAACCTGCGTAAAATACATTCTCTTTTTCGATTTGCGTCGGGGCATTTGTTTCTTCCTCTTGTTGCTCGATCACTTCAATTTCTTCAATTGGCTCAGTTACATATATAACATCCTCAAAATCCTCTAGAAGTTCCTTCAGGTCCTTTGTATGGGACATAAGAAACTTCAAGGTTGCGTCTCCATAGAACATTTCCATCCCATAGACTTTTGTTAAGTGGTCACGATAACTGGTAACCATCTTAATCAGGTCATCTAAATTATTAGAAATGTAGGCTATTCTGGATAACAGTTGCTTGTTGTACCAAAAGAAAAAGCCATTTATTATGATGGACAGGGCCAAACATATAGAAAGTATCGTTATACTAGTCGTCATATTCAATCCTTTGTTTCTTTTCTTCATCGAGAATCCTTTTGTTCTCCTCAATGTATTCTTTAACTAAAGAGCCGGACTTTTGTTTTTCAAGTGTCGGTTTTTTTACAATTCGAGTTAATTGCGGGATTCGGCTCAAACTTCCACTAATGTTGCAATTTTTACAATCATAAAGTTTTTCCTTTATCCCATGCCTCGTTTCAAATTCAAGGTCACATTCTTGGCACTTATAGCAATATTTTGGCACTACAATGGCCCTTCTAGAACCACCGGGCGGGGCTCTTTTGCTTCAACCTTTGGAGGGTTGACAACAACAAGCTCTCCGGCATCATCAATTTGAACTTTGAAGTTGCGGAGAACAGGGACAATGTCGCTCTGTTCCATTAGTGATTTTTGTAAAGCCATCATGATTGCTCCGACGGCTTGAT
>UEXM01000663.1_pt1 | contig 34604 bp, 7 predicted proteins | sample 1796661 | NCBI WGS metagenome assembly UEXM01 (sample SAMEA4772469, study PRJEB27181) | metagenome
GGAAACTATGCAACCGCACCACTCACTGGTATTCTTGCTTCAGTTGCAATTGATGCAGGTGGGTCAAACTACAAGGTAGGTGATGACATTGCAGTAACTGGTGGTGGGGGTGGTAGAGAAGCTGGTGTCAAGGTTGCTTCGGTATCTGATGCTACAATTAGTTCATTTGACATAATAGATCCTGGCGATGGTTTCTCAGTCGGTGATGCAGTTACATTTACGAATGAAGGAACTGGTGGAACAGGAGGTGCTGCCAGAGTTCAGACAATTACTCCAACTGCAAATGTATTTGTTGATACTCTTACAATCAACCCACACAAAGAAGATTTACTTAGTGCTTCGGCATTTACTGCACCACTACAAAGTATAACAGTCAATACACACGTTTTCTCAAATTCAACAACTACTTTCTCTGCTGGTCTTACTGGAACAGCACCAAAGAAAGGTGATCTACTTTTTGAATTGAGTATTAGTCAACTCTTGGCAGAAGATGGAAAGACTCTTACTACAGAGTCGGGTGGTTTGGGTGTTAGAAGATTAGATATAGAATCAGATGCAACTGACATAAACTACAATGCAAATAATGCAAAGTTTGGAACAGTAGTTTCAGTAGATACTACAACCACACCAAATACTGTAATCTATGCACTTGGTTCGATTGTCATTGATACAGTCACAGGAACAAGAACTGTCAGAAATTTTGAAAATACTGAAACAGTATTTGTCTACGATACACAGAGAGATGGAACTGGTTCACCTGCAGCGGCCAACGGATATAATGCCGTACTTTCTGATACTAGTGCCAACGTAGTCTTTGCAAATACTCCTGCAGCAGTCACCTCGAACACATATTTTGGTGCACTTGCTGGAACTGTAAATGAAGCACAAATCGGTGGTATTCGTTCTCTACAAGTTCTCTCTTCTGGTCAGGGGTATACACAGATTCCAGTTGTTGAAATTGCAAATACTAAAATAGAATCTTTTGGTAATGCCCCAGATAAGGTGGGAGCTAATTCTGTATTTGTAACTCTTGCATCTGCAATAGCAAATCAGTTTACTGCAAATACTATTGTCAAGAATCAATCAAATAATGCCACTGGTTTAGTTCTCGGGCCAATTCTCTCAAATACTGTTTTAGTTTCTACTGGAAATACTGTACTCAGAGTACAGATGACAACCAGTAATAATTTCTCTGCAAGTGATACTCTCACAGCATACACGAACAATGCAGATGAAAACCCAGTTGGTATCGGAGACTTTGGTTCAGCAAATATTGCAACATCAAGTGCCACAGGAACCTTTACTCAAGCAGATCATGGATTAACTGTAGGACAAAGAATTGTAATTAGTGGTTCATCTTCTGGAACTGATGCAGCATTATACAATAACAATCATACAATTGCGTCAGTAACAAACTCATCAACATATACTGTAACATTTCCGTCATCTCCTTCAGATACTAGTGAATCAAATCTGAAGATTAGAAGAGTAGTTTCTGCTAATGTGGCAGGATCTAACTCAATCTTTGCAAATACTGGAGCGGCTGGTAATAATGCATCTATTGCTATTTCATCTATTGCCATTGGTGCAATTCAGTCAGTAACAATATTCAACTTTGGTGCAAACTACACATCAGCCCCAACTCTTAATGCTTCAGGAGTTGGTGGTGGAGATGCAACTTTGACTGCATCTCTTGGAGCTCTTGCAGAGTATGATGGTTTCTTCGATGGAGCCCAAGGTCTACTGAGTGGTCAGACCAGAATGCAAGACAATTATTATTATCAAGATTTTTCCTATGTCATTAAGACAGACATAGATACTGCAACCTATCGTGACCAAATCCTGAATCTTGTACACCCTTCTGGACTAAAAATGTTTGGAGAAGTGGTGATGTATTTGAATGCTACTGTAGGATTCATGAACTCAGCGGCAAATACGATCAACCACATACAAGCAAATACGGCACTTACTAGTGGGTCAGTCAATGTTCCAAATTACAGAGTCCATGAAATTACAATTGCCAATCAAAATACGGCAACATCCAATGTTCAGATTTCAATTCAGGCCTCACTTTTCAGACCAGCTGTTGTATCACCACCGATTGATGCACGAGTAGAGTTTCCACATATCAACTTTGATCTGATACTGGAACAATCAAATGCTGGTATTGCTTCAGAAGGAGCACAAGATACTATTGGATTTGAAACAGATAGTGGTGAAGGTAGTATTTTACTTGATGATGGTTTTTCAAAAATAAGATCAGAAGAATTTGAAGTTTCTTTCATACAAGAGGATGAATCAAATCTTGAACTTGAAGTGGCAACTGATGGTTCAAGAAACTATCTCTTATCAGAACCAATTGTAGAAACTACACAGATAGTTAGTGAAGACGATTATGATGTATTTAACATTAGACTTGAAGAAGATGGTAGTGATTATCTAATTGAACAAGAAGGAACTGAATTAGAATATATTCTATTTGAAGATGAAGATAGAATGATGGGTATTGATCTTGTTGACGAACCATTGAGGATGACTTTAGAATCTGATGTTGTTGTGCAAGATGAAGATCATTTCATAGTTATTGACAGGACACACTCAGATGGTTTCTTGATGCCACAGATTCAGTTTCCAGAATCAGAGACAGGGGCTGTTCAGATTGACATGGGTTATGGCACTCAACTAAAACTTGAGGATGACAACTATCTATTACTTGAAGGTACTGAAGGAATGTTCCCATTGTATATGGCAATGGAAGATTCAATGCAAGATGAGATTATTGTTGGAACTCAGATCCAAATCAATCCAATTCAGAACACAAATCTTGTACAACCATTTACAGTTTCAGTTGTAAATGAATCTGATTCAGCAACTCCATACGATGAACAAGTCTGGTTAGCTGAAAATGGAAATAGGTTTATATTTAATTTTGTAGAACAAAGTAATGCATCTGCAGTCCTTGAGAATCTTGAAGTCAATCTTCCATACGGAACAGGAAGATCTTCTAGTTTTGAATATAAAGCCCAAGGTAATCTCAATGTTACTATGGGTGAAGAGTTTGAACTTCTCACTGAAGACGGAGACAAATATGTAGAGGAATCCACAGGAGAACTTGCAAACCTCACTACAGAAGATGGAAATATTTTTCTACTTGAACAGTCTTATCTGGGTAATCAACAATTTGCAATAAATCAAGCCTTAGATACCACTGCAGAGATGAGAAATTTTATTGCTGCATCTTATGACAGAAAACCAAGTATTACAGGCACAGAGACAAATTTTGATTCAGACTTTAATGCACCAATTGTTCTTGAAGATGATGATCAATCTCTAGTAACAGAAGAATTTGAAAACAGACTGATTCGTGAGCAATCTGAATTAGGTGTTCAACCTTTTGGAACTGAAGACTCTGACAATGCAACAACTTATATTACTCTTGAAACTTACACAGATGATGGTGATCTTATTTTAATTGAGGGTGATGATAGAGTTTTTATGCCAATTGAACTTGAAGATGATTTGGGTAATTTGGCTCTTGAGGTTTCAGAATCTAATACAAATAGAAGACTTGTTTATAATGATTATCTTGATGTTATTATTGAAGAAGAATTTGTAGCTCTTGAAGATGATGATCGTATTCTTATGGAAGATTATGTAGCTGGAGATCCAGATACTTATTTGACAGAGGGCGGAGACAATCTAGTATTAGAACATTTGAATGACAATTTGGCAACAGAAGGTATCACAGGAATATTTCATATAACTTATGATCTCAAGATTGGAGATTTTACTGCAAGTGTGGCTCTTGAGGACAATACAAGTGTTGTTCTTGAGTCTCATACACCTACTGGAATTGGTGATATTCTTCTTACTGCAAATGGTGATAGATTGATTCGTGAAGACGATGTTGGTGATGATAAGTTTTTCTTGTCAGAAACATCTTATGCTAGAACTTATGCAAATGCAGTAATTACTGTAATTGATGACAATAGAAAAACTACCATTGCAACTAGAAATTTTGTAATCAATGGCACAAACATGGATAACCTTATTGCAGAAGATGGTAGTAATTTTGTTTCTGAAATTGGACAGGATGTTCCAATCACATCAGAGATTGAAATAGTCGGTGATGTCTTTCCTCATGGATCAGATGAATTTGCTAGGGTAGTCTTTCCAGATGGAGATACTGCAACAATAACTAGTAGAACTAATGACTATCTCTATGATGTAGACATGGGTGCAATTCTATTAGAAGATGACCCAATAACTGGAGCAACAGAGTATCTTCTTGATGAATCTTCTGGTTCTAAGATCATTAGAAATTTTGGATCATCTGCAATAAATTATAGACTTGAATATGGAAGACATAATCAAGCCAGTTCTATCAATCAGACTGATAGAGTTATGAAGACAGAGATTGGAACTACAGATACAAATAATGCTGGAAGAGAATACCAGTTTACAATCAATGGAATTAAGACAGCAACTGGTGCACTTCCAAACTTACATGAATGGTCTGAGATTCATGGAGACAATGTTGTAATGGAGGATGGAGCAAATATTCTTACTGAGGATGGTGAAGTTGGGCAAGATCCAAATGCAATACTCCTTGAGTTTGAAAATGTATTAATGTCTGAAAATACAATAATAGAAGAAGCAATTCTTGATGAAGATGGAGGTAATATAGTATTAGAAGACGAAAGTGATGATAGTGAATACCTCACCTATGAAGAAAATGAACATCTTGAACTTGAAAGTTTTGGTTATAATTACAAATTTCTTAATATGGAAGGTGGGAAGTATAGAATTAGTTCTATAGCAAATAACACTTTTATGAAATTAGATCAAGAAACTGATCTATTTACGAATGCACCTTTCCGTGTCAATCATTTAGAACGAGTTCCATCTTGACTAAATATAAAAGAACAATAACTCACAATATTTGGAGGATTTTCTGATGCCTGCTTTAGTAACAAACAAATTTCGTATCCACAACGCCAAACAGTTTGTGGAGGCTTTCGATGAGGTGTCCTATTCTTCGGGCGGTGCAGTCACAGACTCGAGCGGGCTCCTCAATTCAAATATGTATCTGTTTATCGGTAAACCAACTGCTTGGTCAGATGACAGTACACCACCATCTCCTACGGATGCCGTAGCCAATACTCACTATGAGAACTGGCGAGACATGATTGCTGCAAAGAAGATTACAGCTTCCGATGTCTCACATTGTATCCCAAGGAAAAATTGGACTAATAATACCAGTTATTTTGCATACTCTCATACGGCTGCAACACTTTCTAGTCAAGATTTTTATGTCATGACTACAGATTTTAATGTCTATAAGTGTTTGTCAAATACTGACACAACTTCTACTGGAGCAGTTGCTACAACTTCTACAGTACAACCAACTGGTACTGGAACGAGTATTATTTCAACTGCAGATGGATACAAATGGAAATTCATGTATCAAATCTCTGCAGCTGATGCACTCAAGTTTGTCACACCAAACTATATTCCTGTCGATACTGTAAGACGAGCCAATGGGCATCTTGCTAACACATTCGATAATTCACCTGGCCAAAATCAGTTTGATGTTGAGACAGCATCTGCTTCTACTGGAAATGGAGCTATTGAAGTAGTTCACATGACAAGTAGAGGGGCACAGTATCTTGGTGAAACTGGAACTCTACCTTCAGGAACACACACAACAACATCAGCTACAATTGTTGGTTCTGGTATTGGATTAAACACACTTGCAGCTGCTGACTGTATTGTAAATAACGATATCTACTTCACAAGTGGAGCGGCTTCTGGACAGGGTGCAACAATTACTGACTACAATCAAAGTACAAAAGTAGTTACATTTACACCTGCAATTACAGCCCCAGCCAATGGTAGTACATATTCAATTGGCCCAAAAATTGTAATCTCAGGTGATGGACAGGCTGCCAATGCAAGGGCAACAGTCAACTCAACTGGTTCAATTAATGCAGTAACTATTGTAGCTGGAGGAAACAATTACTCTAATGCCACGATCACAGTTATTGCAAATGGTTCTCAAGCAAATAGTTACAATCCAACTGTTGCATCACTGACTCCTGTTATCGGCCCAGCTGGTGGACATGGATCAGATGCAGTTAAAGAACTGGGTGGTTTCTATGTCCTCACAAATGCTCGACTTGAGTATTCAGAATCAAACAACTTCACAACCAACAACGACTTCCGTAAAGTCGGTCTTGTTGCACAACCCAAGTATGCAAATGGTGACTTTGCTACCGCATCAGTTGTAGATCAAGCAACCACAGTAGTATTGACTTCATGGAATGGAACTCAGTATAGTGCTGACGAATTGGTAACAGGTGCAACTTCTGGTGCAACAGGAAGAGTTGTTGATTTTACTGGAAACAATACACTTCGATTATCTGACATTATTCCAAATGGTACTTCAACCACTGCAGGATTTAATGGTGTTCATGGCTATTTCACAAATACAGAAGTCATTGCAGCTAACACTGGTGGAAATGGTGGATCTGGAGCATCGGCTACAGCAAATGGTTCTGGTGCAGTTACTGGTGGAGACTTAACAAGATTCTCAGGTGATATTCTTTATGTAGAGAATCGTTCTCCTGTCACAAGAGCAGCAGACCAGATAGAGGATGTTAAACTGATAATTGAATTTTAATTTATCTTCTTTAGGAAATTATAAATGGCACTTACTACAGATTTCGATGTTGATCCATATTATGACGATTATGATGAATCTAAAGAGTTTTATAGAGTATTATTTCGACCTGGCTATGCAGTTCAGGCAAGAGAAGTAACTCAACTCCAAACGATTCTTCAGAAACAAATTGAAAGAAATGGAAGACATACCTTTGAAGAAGGCAGTATTGTACTTGGTTGTGAACTCAACTATGACAATGAGGTAAAGTCTCTTAAACTTGAAACTCAGTTTTCAGGAGCAGATCTTACTGTTAATAGTTTTTCTGGTGGTATCGTAACTGGAGCCACATCCAATGCACGTGCAAAGGTTGTATCTACAGCAGCTTCTACAACAAGTGATCAACCTACTTTGATGTTCCACTATCTCAATAATAATGAGTTTGATGATGGTGAGACAATTACAGTCGTAGGTACAACAGTTCAAGCAAATACAGTAAGTGTCACAGGTGCTTCTGGTCTGGCAAATGCAGTAAGTAGTGGTTCAGTAGTAAGTATCAACTCAGGTGTTTTTTATGTCGGAGGATTCTTCCTATTCAAAGATTCTGAGTCTTTGATTCTTGAAAAATATACCAGTACTCCATCTTACAGAGTTGGATTACAAATTACAGAAAGCACAGTAACTGCTGATGCCGACACATCTCTCCTAGATCCAGCACAGGGTGCATATAACTATGCTGCCCAAGGTGCAAATCGTTATAAAATAGCTGTTGCTTTAAGTGCCAAAACTTTTACAGCCACAGATCCAGTAGAAAATGCTGCAGATGATAACTTCTATCAACTCTTAAAAGTTGAAAATGGTCTGAAACTAGAAGAAACAAAATATCCAGTTTATAGTGAATTAGAAAAAACTCTGGCTCGTAGGACATACGATGAGTCAGGAGATTACACAGTCACACCTTTCAATTTACAATTAGCAACTCATCAAGGTATAACAGGAAGAACTATCAATGCTGCATCTACATCTAGTCTCAAAGGGGTAGGTACAAGTTTTGAAGGGACATTGAAAAATGGAGATGTATTATTTCTTTCAAGTAATACTTCTGCCTTGGCTACAATTTCAGGTATAACCAACTCTTCTGTTGCAACACTCACAAGTGTATCTGGTGGATTTGATGCAAACACTGCAAATCAAGTCATTCAGTTTGAGAGTAAGTTTTCTGCAGGACTTGATCCCGGCAAAGCCTATGTCAAAGGATACGAATACGAAAGTCTTGCTACAAAGTTTATAACAGTAGATAAAGGAAGAGATACTGCTACAGTCAATACCTACGGAACAAGTACCGCAATTGGAAATAAGTTATATATCAAGAATGCAAATGGATATTTTGATATATCCAAACATACTATAATTGACCTACACAGTGTAACACAGGCATCTCAAAATGTATCTGGTGATGCTTCGTCTGTTTCAACTTATGGAACACAATTTAATCAAAGATTATCCCAGACAAAGATTGGAACTGCACGTGTTAGAGATATGGATTTCTATGCAGCATCTGGAAACACTGGAAATACATCTCACTCACATTCTGATTATATTGTTTATCTTTATGACATAAGAACATCAAATAACAAAACAGGAACAATCACGGACTCAAGTAGTTCAACCACAACAATACAAGTAGGAAGTAATGCATACTATACTTCTTCTGCAGGTGCAGTTGCTGCTAATACGTTGTTCCCAAGACTTGCACAAGAAGACAATGTATACAATGGTGCAACAATAACAGTCACAACTCCTATCCTAAACAAAATGGTTATGGAGGATCTTGATTCAGTAACATTAGAAGATACTGCTCAAAATGGAGTTGGTACTCTGATATTGGAAGAACAAACATCTGCAAATGGTGTTGCAAATGTCACAGATACTAGAGTTGTTTCTTCTTATGCTGGAAATACAACTATTTCAACTGTAACTGTTGATACACCTCTTTCAGAAAGAACATACTTTTCTGCAAATAGTACAGGCGGTGCAGAATCTGGATTATGTTCAACCTATGATATTACATTTCAGTTAAAAGATGCAGAATCTGTTTCTGTAGCCAATTCTACAGTCAGAGTTGGAGACGCAGATGTTGACGAATTATCAAAATACAACAACGTACCAAGTGCAAATGCAGTTCTGAAAGATACTCAGTTTAATTCATTAGTCTATCCTCTACCAGACTCCCCTATACAAATGGCAGCAAATGTAGAGTTTACATACAAAACTTTTGAAATCAAAACATCTGATTCTTCTGGAAACTTTACATTAACAGTTTCAGGTACAGATACATTTCCTCACTCCGATGGAACATTAACTTCTTCACAAGCAGAAGAATCATTCATCATAGTTGCGGCAAATACTGATACAGTTGGAGAATCAACAACAGGAGTAAAAGTTGCAAATGGTCAATCTTTAAGTTTTAGTTCTACAGATGGAGTTGATCGTTCAGTAGTCATATCTTCTTCTGGAAAAACTGCTACAGTTAGAGCAAACACAGGTGCAACTATAAATGTAGCCGTAACATATACAGTCAAAAGTTCATCTCTTGCAGGAAGTTATAGAGCAAAGGGTTTGACTTCTGCAAAATATACAAACAACTATACTGTCGGTGCAACTGTCCCTCAGGCAATTGCAAATGGTCAATTTCTTGTAGCATCACCAACAAGAACTGTAGGTGAAAAAATCACACTACCAATTTCTGATGTTTTCAATATCGTTAAGATTGTGGACTCAGGAGCAACAACAACTGCAGTAACAAATGCAATGATGATTGCCACTGCAAATGATATATCTTCATCATATTCTTTTGATACTGGTCAAAGAGATAATTACTATGATCATGCATCAGTATCTTTAAAGCCAGGAAAAGTACCCCCAAGTGGTCAGATTGTAATTGTATATGATAGATTTTCTCATCCTTCTAGTGGTGGTTTCTTTTCTGCTAATTCTTATGATGCTCTTGTATCAGCTGCAACAGTCTATAATGGTGGACAGAGTACTTTTTCTTATTCAGCAATACCAACATATACAAGTCCAGTTACAGGCGAATCTTTCAAATTGACAGATGTTCTTGATTACAGACCTCTAGTTCAAGATGATACTGCGTCCGTAACTCAAAATGTTGCAACTAACACTGCCGCATTACTTGTTTCAACAATTAAGACGCCTGATTCTGATACTACAACAACATTAGACTATTCATATTATCTCCCAAGGATAGATAAATTAGTTCTGACGAGGGATAGACAATTTGAAGTTATCAAAGGTAAACCAGATACAAATCCAGTAGCCCCACCAGATGATGAAGATTCGATGACTCTTTATACTCTGAAGATTCCTGCATATACATTTGCTCTTACCGATATTGAAACTCGTTATATCGACAACAAACGATTTACAATGAGAGATATTGGTAAACTGGAAAAGAGAATAGAAAGATTAGAGTATTTTACATCTCTGAGTGTATTGGAAAAAGAAACAGAAGCACGAGATGTTACTTCAGACGAATCAAGAGACTCACTTTTCAATACAACTGGTTCAAGGTTCAAAAATGGAATCTTGGTAGATCCATTTGCTGGTCATTCTATTGGAGATGTATCTAGTGATGACTATAATGCATCAGTACATTTTTCAAAGAAACAATTACGTGCTCCATTTTACTATGACAATTATAGATTTAGTTTCAATGAGACAAGTAGTAACAATGTAACAAAAACTGGTGATCTAGTAACATTACCATTTTCAAATACTACGTTCATTGAACAACCATTGACTAGTAACACAACTGCTATCAATCCATTCAACATTGTAAGTTTCATTGGTAATCTAAAAGTAGATCCACCATCTGATACATGGTTCGATCAATCTACACGACCAGAAGTAACTACAAACGTAGAAGGTCATCATGATAATTGGACATTAAGTTCTGGTGACAGTAGAAAAGGATTTGGATCGCAATGGGACGATTGGTCTGTAAACTGGACTGGCAAACAAGTAAACCCAGAACCAGAAAATGCAGTCTCTAATAGTTCTGCCACAACTACTAAAACGAGAAGCACGAGTTTAATTGAACAGAATAAGACTAAGTTTGGTATTAAATCTGATAACCCAGTTGAAACAATTGTTAAAACTGTAGGAAATCGTGTGGTCGATATGAGTGTCGTTCCATTTGTTCGATCTCAAAGATTATCTTTTGCTGCAAGAGGAATGAAACCTCTCTCAAATGTCTATGTCTTCATTGGAGATACAGACATGAATGCAAATACTGAACCTGCAAAGAAGTTGGTTCTTAGTGCTGCAAATGGGGTATTTACAGATGGTGAGATTATCAAAGACTCTGCCAACAACCAAGGTATAATACGAGTATCTTCAAATGTTGTAAGTAATGTAGCAACTGTTTTCATTACAGATATTACTGGAAATGCAAGTGCAACAGTTGGTTCTCCTGTCACATCCCAGAATAATAGAGTGACAAATTCATCCGTAGGATTTGCAGCTGCCAATGTGGTCACTGGACTCTCAAGTGGAGCAAACGGAACGATTAGTACAATTACTGCAAATACAAGAGGTATTTTAACAACTGGTATTTCACAGATGCAGACTAATGACCAAGGTGAGGTTGCTGGTGATATTGATGTTCCTGCAGGATTGTTCAGAGCAGGTGATCGAATTGTAAGAATCACGGATCATGCTAACAATGAATTAGCTTCAACGACAACTGTTGCGGAAACACTTTTTAAATCAAAAGGTCTTTTACAGAATAGAGAAAAACTCATCATCTCAACAAGAGAACCAGTGCTCAGAAGAGAGTCACTTGGAGATGAGGGAATTGTCACGGATACAACAACAAGACAAACCTCACAAACCAATTGGATCAATCCAATGGCTCAGTCATTCTTTGTTGAACCAAGTAATTTTCCAATGGGTGTCTTTTTGAGAGATGTAACATTGTTCTTTAATGGTAAAGATGATAATTTGCCTGTCACGTTACAAATAAGACCGATGGTAAATGGATTCCCAAGTAGTTCTATTATTCTACCTTTCTCAGAGGTTACTTTAAATCCAGATAAGGTTCAGACTTCAACTACTGCAAATGCACAGTCAAGTAATACAACAACCTCAACAACTTTTAGTTTTGAGTCTCCTGTTTATCTGACTCCCGATGAGTATGCTATAACAATAGTATCAAACAGTACAGAGTACAAACTCTATAGTGCAAAGTTTGGTGGTAACTCAACTGGAACATCAAGAAAGATTTCTAAACAACCATTTGTTGGTTCATTCTTTCGTCCACAAAATGCTGGAACATGGGAAGCAATTGGTGAAGAGTTCTTGATGATGAAGATGAACAGATGTGAATTTACTGGAACTGGTGGGGCAAACAACTATGTGAGAATGGAATCTCATGCAAATGGTGCCAATGGTAATACTGCAAATGTTAATTATCAGACATTTAAACTCACAAGTTCAACAATAGAGTTTAGTAATACCACTACAGAGTTTCAATACAATTCTGCAAATACATCTAACTCTTTTGTTGGGTATACTGCAGTAAGTACAGATCAAAACATTACTCTTGCAAATACAAGAATGATGACTTCAAGTACAAATGGAATGTTTTCTGTTAATTGTTCAATGTCAACTTCAAACTCGCATGTGTCACCAGTTATTGATTTAGACAGAATGAGTGTGATCACAATTGATAATGACATAGATGATGCAGTAATTTCTGCAAACGATGTCACTGTAACTACAAGAGGAGCAGGATATACGAATACGGCTGTTGGTGCAGTTACCGCAACAATTTCAGCACCAGATCGTTCTGGTGGAGTGACTGCAACTGCTAATGTTCATTGTGAAGTCACTCTTACATTGTCAACTGCAAATAATAATTGTTTAATATCTGCAAATGGTGGTTATACTGCTAATTCTACAGCTGCAGGTCAGTTTGTAATTGGTGAGGGAGTTAGAACTGTTGCATCAAGTTCACAAGCAGGTGCAGGTGGTGCAGTAAGTGCTGGATCTCAGATAGAAGCAACCCAATCTGGAACAGATAATTCTCATTTATCAGATGACAATGCTGCAGTTGGATTAATAACAGCTCAAACTTTTGTTGGTGGTGATTCTGGTGCAAACGTTGCAACAATTACAATAAAAACAACTGCAAATAACATGGGTGTATTTGCAAATGGAACTTACATTGTGGCTGATAGTACTGCACAAGCAACTAATATGACAAATTCTGGAAAGTCTGCATCATCTAATACATTTGCAATTATCGACACAGTTGCCGGACACGTTTCAAATGTTGTTCCTTGGCCTACAAGTTCTACTTCTGGAAGTCCTTCTGGAACTGGATATTTAACTTCACCAACTATTACAATAAGTGCTCCAAATTCTGGAACTTCTGGAGCAACGGCAATTGTAACTGGTGAGGATAGTGCATCGGGTGGTAATATTAATACTAGATACATCTCAAGAAGGGTTACTCTTGAAGATGGATTTGATGCATCAGACCTTAAAATTATCGTTAATGCATATAAACCAGTTGATACTGGGATTGAAGTTTATTATAAAGTCAAAGCTGATGAAGATACACAAGACTTTGACGAAAAAGGATATACAATTATGTCACAAGAGACAGCAAATACAGTATATTCTTTGAGTGAAGATGATACTAAAGAGTATGTCTATCAGTCAACAAATGAATCCATTGAATATACATCTGGTGGAGCAAAGTTTGATAGATTTAAAACCTTTGCGATAAAGATTGCACTTACATCTACAAATGCTGCAGTCGTGCCAAAGGTAAGAGATATGAGAGCTATTGCACTGGATACATGATGGATATTGTACAAACCGAAAACAAATCTTTTGTGAGAGACTTGCATTCTAAAGCACTTCTCAATACAGACAGAGTTGCCTTGGAGAATCATCGTCAAAAGATGAGACTCAAAGATCAACAAAAGTCTGAATGGCAGATTATGAAAAATAAAGTAGATGAACTAAATACTGTAAGGGAGGAAATGCTTGAAATTAAGTCTCTTCTCCAAGAGTTACTACACAAAAAGGAGTTATAAAAAATGTCTGCCAACGTAGCATTATCAGAAACTTTTGACCAGTGGAGGGTGAAAACCAATGAGTTATTGGTAATGACTCAGACAGACGGCTCTCCTAATTTCGTTAAACTTACAAACACAACTAACGCCACAAGTAATACTACTGGTTCTTTCATCACCGCTGGTGGTGTAGGTGTCGCCAAGAGTGTGGTCGTTGGTGAGAACCTAAATGTTCATGGAAACATTCATGCAAATGGAGCAATATCCGCGGATGGTAATCTAACACTTGGAGATGCTGCAACTGATACTGTATCTTTCAGTGCAGATATTAATTCGAGTTTTATACCAGATGCAAACGTATCGTTCAATCTTGGAAGTACCGCACAACATTGGGCAAACCTATTCATAGAAACTGTAAGAGCTAACCAAGCAACAGATTCGGGAGCTCCTGCAATCGTCATTGACTCAGATGACACGGATGTTCAAGCAGTTACACTTACTGCAAATCAAACTACCGCAAACGTATTTCAACTTGATGCCGGAACCTTGACCACAGGTGCAGCAATGGTTGTCAGTGATGCATCTTCTGATACATCTGCTCGTAAAGTTATGGCAATTGTTCAGGATCATGTTGATGGTTATCAGTCAACTGCATTAGACATTCAATCTGATGGTGGACGAAAAGGTATTTTCCTTGACAAGAATTACACGAACATTCTTGGTGCATCAGTTTTTGGAATGCAAGTTGACCTTGACCAGACTGCTGCTTCTGGAACTGCAACAATCAATGTAACAGGACTTGATATTGATGCATCTGCAGCAGGTGGTGGAACAAATGTTGGAACTGCAATCGGATTAAAATCAGTAGTTGGTGGAACAGCTGCAACAAAGTATGCAGGTGTATTCACAGGAGGTAATACTGGTTTCGGAACAACGACTCCCGATGCAATGGTTGAGATTGAATCATCTGGTGCACAAATAAAACTCTACGATGGTTCAAGTGGTGGAGTTACCTTTACAACATCTGGATCTACTCTTACACTGGCGGGAACACTTACTGCAACATCTTATACTGGACCAGTTGCTGCATCTGCAAATATCACAACAACTGCAGATATTGGTGCAAATACAGCAGCAATTACAAGTGGTGCTGCACTTGACGTAGCAGGAATTATTGCAGTATCTTCAGAACAATCTACACCAGCTCAAACAGCGGGGGTGGGAAAAGTTTACACTAAATCAGATGGAAAACTTTATTTTATATCTGGTGATATTACAGAAACAGATTTGACTGCAGGTGGTGGTGGTGTTACATCAAGTGATCAAACTGCATATACAGCATCTCAGTATTTTGATGATCAAGCTCTTACATCTGGAGCAACAGTTTCATGGAACGCAAATACTGCTCAGGTCGCAACCCTTGCACTTGGACATAATGCAACAATAGCCAATGCAACAAATCATGCATCTGGGGGAGTTTACATTATGAGAGTAACACAAGCTTCAGCTCCAAAAACTCTTGCATGGTCAACAGGATATAAATGGCCAGGAAATACGGCTCCAGTTATGACAGCAACAGGAGGTGCAATTGATGTGTTTACTTTCGTTTCTGACGGAACATATATGTATGGGTCTTTCTCTGGATCACAAAACTTTACTTGAGAGTGAGTCTAAATGGCAACATTAAAAAGTACTAAGATTGAAACATCTGATGGTACAATTTCTGCAAATTTAAATATTACTGATTCAACTGGTCTTTCATTCACAAAGGCTGGTTATTTCAGTGCAACTGCTTTAACATCTGCAACAACTGTCTCATGGAATGCAGGTTCTAATCAGTCTGCAGTACTTGTCCTTGGACATAATGCAACTATTGCAAATGCTACAAACCACGCAAATGGTGGTGTCTATATATTGAAGGTAACTCAGGCCACAAGTCCAAAAACTTTGGCTTGGTCAACTGGTTACAAATGGCCGGGTAACACTGCACCAGTAATGACAGCAACAGGAGGTGCAGTTGATGTCTTTACTTTCGTATCAGACGGAACTTATATGTATGGGTCTTTTTCAGGCTCTCAGAACTTCACTTAATAGGTAACAAAGAATGAGTATACTTACATACCCTCTCGGCTTTATCGGCGGAGGAAAAGAATTTTACAATGGTGTGATAGAGAATAGTCTGCGGTTTGATGCCGGCACAGGTCATATGTTACGCACTCCATCAGTTGCTGGTGATACAGAAAAGTTTACTTTCAGTTTTTGGTATAAACCAGCTGACTTAGGTACTCAAAGAGCTGTAATAACACAATATGATTCTGGTACAGATGTAGGGGAAATAATTTTTGAAAGTGGTGATACCTTGAATTTTATACAATATACTGGTTCTTATCAATGGCAACTGACAACTACTCAAGTAATTCGTGATCCTTCTGCTTGGTATCATATGGTAGTTGTTTTTGATTCAAACTCTGGCGTGGCAACAAATCGTCAAATGATATTTATTAATGGAGAAAAAGTAACCTCTTATGCCACACAAACAAATTCTTCTCTAGGTTATGATTCAGTAACTTTTAATACAGCACAAAGACATTCTATTGGTAATAGACATGATGGTACTGCAGATGATAAAGCATTAGAAGGACATTTGACAGATTTTTATTTTATTGATGGTCAAGCTTTAGCATCAGAAAACTTTGGAGAATATAAAAATAATGTTTGGATTCCAAAGGCTTATGCAGGACCACCACCTTTAATAACAGATAGTTCACCTCTTAATACTACACTTGATCACGGAACAGGCGTACCTAAATTAAATTATGATGTTTATTATGTAGGAGAGTCTGCAGTACGAATGGAATTGGATTCTCATTTATCTGCCAGAACAACTGATTTCAATTTTGGTACTGCTGATTTTACTATAGATGCTTGGGTTTATATAGATGATTCAATACCCAATGGTTGGAGAATATTTAGTGATGCAGGTGACATTACTGAAGGTTTTATTCTTTGGGGTCGTGCACATGGAACATCTCTAGAAATGAGAGCATATTGGACTAGCCAATCCGGCACTTGGAACCATTTAGATGCTCAAGATACTGGTGTAAATTGGATTCGTAATAGTTGGCAACACGTTTGTCTTACTAGAGATAGTGGTATAGTTGAATTATATTGGAATGGAATATTAGGATATAGAATAACAAATCAACTTACCAATCCTATTAATTATTCTAATGGTTTTAGATTTGGTGCAGCCGGAAATGGTACAGAAGACTTTAATGGTTGGATGGATGAGATGAGAGTTGTAAAAGGAGAATATCGCCCACCACGTTTCTACTTTGGAACAAATTATGGTGATGCATCTGGTGGTAGACTTCCAGAAAGAGCAACATCAGCTGACAGATTCACAGATGACGAGAGAACATTATTACTCGTTAGTGGACAAAGTGCAAACAATCATGCTCGTGGCATATCTTTGGTTGATGAGTCTGGTTTACATACAGATAATGTACATTTTTCAAATAGTACTTATACGGCATATCCAACTCAAGATGGTATAGGTAGACAGTTCACAATGTCTGGACCACAAAACACTACAAAAGAATCATTCATTGGAAATACATCAAGTATACTTTTTGATGGATTAGATGATAGAACTGAAGTTACTGGCCCCACAGTAGATGGTGTAGCATTTACAATTGATATGTGGATACTGCCAGGAGATCTTGGTACTGGTTGGGTTGACGTAATGGGTTTTGATTCTAATACTGGTGGTACAAGGGATTATTTTAATATTTACCGCGGAGCTACACCAGATTATGCAGAACTTTTTACTAATACACATAAACAATGGTACTTAGAGGGTTTAGAGGAAGATAATTGGGCACATATAGCTTTAGTTAGAGAATCTACTACAGAAGCAAATATTGACTTTTATCTTAATGGGCATAAAGCTGCTGTAAAAGCCACTGGCACTGGTTTCGATGGAAACCTTACAGGCACTCATTTTGAATTTGGTAAACGCGAAAATTTAAGTATAAAATATTATGATGAGGTTCGTTATAGTGCAGGTTCTGTAGACAAACCACAAATCAAATGGACACATACACAGACAGCGGGTGCAGGTAACAAAGATGCATATAATGCAGATGAATGGATGTCACACGGCCATGAATTTTCAGATGATAATGCCACATCTTTATTGATGCATGGTGATATTGATCATGGAGGATTTACATCTGCAAATGGTTATTATTTTGATGGAACTACAAACACTCATGTTCAATCTGGCACAAATATAACTTCAGATGTTACTGGAACTAATACAAAATCTATGGCTGTATGGTTTACTCAAAATGTAGGTGGAGATCAAGTTGTGGCACATTTTGGTAATAGAGATACTGGTGATTGGTTTGCTGTTTATACAAGTGCAACTGCTATATATGGTTCAACTTATGGTGGAGATGCAACAGCTACTGGCCTAGTTGAGTTGGGTGTTCCAAAATTGGCAGTTATAACATATTCTCATTCTGGTGCTTATCCTGTTAAAATTTATGTTGATGATACTTTGTATGGTACTAACGATGTTGGTGCTTCTCATGTAACTACTGCAGCTGGAAAACTAACTATTGGTCAAAATATAACTGGTTCTAACGATATAGATTATAAATTTAATGGAGTTGTACATCAAGTTTGTGTTTGGAATATTGCATTAACAGCAGACATGATAACAGATTTATATAATGCCGGGCCTATTGGTGATTGGTCTTCTGGTACTGCAATTAATAGTGGTACAAATTATGGTTCAACTCAAGTAAGTGCTAGAAAAATCCATTATGCTTTTGGTAATAATCCTTCTGGAACTGCAGATAGTGCAACAGCTATTGTAGATAGAAGTAGTGGAACTAATAATGGAGTAGGTACATCTGGTGCCATTCCATCAAAAACTAATGTAGCAGGAATTTTCAAAGACTCTTCTTCTGCAAACTCAATACATCATGCACTCGTATCGGGTGGTGGAGTACATCACAGTAAAGCGGTAACTCTCAAGTCAGATGGTACAAATGGTACGTCTACAACTGATGAATACGGAAATACAATTTTTTGGTGTGGTAGTAACTCAACTGTTACAGTTGCAAATAGTTCTTCTTTTGATTATGGTAATACTGCAATTTATTTTGGTAAAGAAGATAATTATATTCAAGCTCCAGCTTCTCCAGATTATGCTGTAGCTGATGATAACCCCTTTACGATAGAATGTTGGGTTAATGTAACTGAAACAAGAAATGATTGGACTGCAATATTAGACAATAGGGCTTCTGGGTCACCTTGGGCTGGCATCGGTCATTTGGCAATTAATAGTAATGAACAATTAAGACTTCATGGAGCAGCTGGAACAGTAGGTGGCACTTCTGGTTGTGAATTAACTATAGGAAATTGGCATCACATTGTAGCTTGTAGGAAAACTACAGTAGGAGAACTTTATAGAGATGGATTATTGATAGCATCAGCTTCTTATGATGCTGCTTTAGCTGGTTCTCCTTCTGCTTTTACGATTGGAGAAAGTACACATGGTATAGCTGGTACTTCAGAAAGACTGATAGGTTATGTAGATGAAGTAATGTATATAAAAGAATACAAACCACCTCATTTCTATCTTGGTAATCATGCACCAGCAGCAGGTGGGTCATTGACTGCATTTAAGTATGTAGATTTTGATGGCACTGCAGATTTTTATCAAATATCAAGTGGCCCTGGTGTTACTGCATTTGACTTTAGTAATAGTCAAAAATGGACTGTTGGTGCTTGGGTTTGGTCTGATTCAAATTCTGGCAATAGATGTATATTTGGAAATCAAGCCGGTCCAGCTGCATACGAGGGTTGGAGATTTGATATAGAAAGTGGTAGACTACACGCTATAGTAAATGGTGGTACTACTGAATTAGAAGCTTTTGGGCATAACATTACACAGGGCTGGCAATTAGTACATGGTGTATTTGATCCTGCCGAAGGTATTACAAACTTATATAAAAATGGAATATTCAGATCTTCATCGAATGGTGTAGTTGTTTCAGGAACTATAGCTTATGGAAATGAGAATCCAACAATTAGTGGAAGAGGTGGTTCACCTCAAGATCAGTTTTATGATGGAAAAATTGCTCAAATATGTGTATGGAATGATCATCTAACTGAAACTGAAATTAAAGGTCAATTTGATTTAGGACTTGGGGGTAATTGGAAAACATCATATAGTTCTAGTATGGTTGGTTATTACAACTTCAATATTGCTGATGGTACAGACACACCATCCACATCATACTTATATGATCTCTCTGGTAATAGTTATGATATGGCAGGAACAAGTATTCCTGCAATTACTACTGCTTATGGTCTATCTAATACACCTAAAAGACTTACTTATGGCCCACTTGAATATAGTTCTTCATCTACTACAGCATTTGGAAACAATCATTATGCAAATACAGACCCCCAATCCGTAACAACAGCAAACTTTGGTGGTTTTGTAGATGATGAATATACAGTACTCCTTCTGCGTGGTGGTCATGAAGATGGAAATACAGTTTTCTTTGATGGTGACACTCCTGCAGGTGGAACGATTACATTTCCTACACATTCACATTCTCATGGAAAGTCAAGACAAGCAAAAACTGTAACTATTAGTGGTGATGCCGTTGCTCATGAAATAACAAACGAATTAGGAGTGCATGGTTCGTCAATATCTATTGGTCCAAGTTCAGATTATATTAATATTGATATGGATGAGGATGGTCTTATTAATGTCAGAGAAGATTTTTGTATAGAGGGTTGGCTCAGAAATAATAACGCAGATGGAGAAGATTCAGTATTTTCATGGGAATCTGATGCTGGAGCATATACCGGCGGAGATACTATGTACCTTATGTATTATAATAGTTTATGGTATTGGAGATGGTCTGGTGGTGGCATTTCACTTAATGGGCCGGCAGTTGTAGCTGGTTCATGGTTACACTGGGTGATACAAAGACGAGATGGAAGAAACATAGATTTTTTCATTAATGGTGTAAGTATACAATCAACTGATTCACCCGCTGCAGTAGCTATTGAACCATGTGGTAAAGTTGGTTCTAATTTAAGATTTGGTTTTTCTACTGGTGTTGCTGGTACTTTTGATGGACTGATGGATGAGATTCGTGTCACTAAAGGTATATGTCGTTATACACCAGATGGAGTGGCTCGATCTGGTATCGTACCAAGTACAGCAACTGGTGCAGGTTCTACTGGTTCTTCAATTCCAACAACATCATATTTGCGCCCAACTCCATTCGTGGCAGCAGATGGTGGTAGAGGATACTTTGCTAATACCAATGTCAAACTCTGGATTAAGTCAGACACATATCCAGGCAGTACCACATTTACAGATTCTGCTGGGACAATTGGCCAATCAGCTAAAACAATCACCAATACTGGTCATACTGCAGCTGCAAGACCAACTCTCCAAACTGGAAGTGGAGATTATGCACTGAGTGGTGGGGCTGATGGAATTTATTTGGATGGAAGTAATGATACCTTTCATGCTCCAGCTCATGAAGACTTTAACATGGGCACAGGAGATTTTACCATAGAGGGGTGGTTTAATTTTCATAATATTGCCGACAATAGGGGTATTTTTGCTCTTGGTGGAACATCACCTGCTTGGCATAATTACGATGGAACATTTGGTATTAGATGGTCTGGTACTGGTATACAAATGAAAGCAAATGGATCTACTGTGGCTAGTCCTTTGGATGGTGTAGCCGCGGCAACTCATGGTATTACTACTGGTTCATGGCACCATATAGTCACACAAAGATTTGACGGACTATTATCTTTAATTGTAAATGGTGTAAATATGGGAACTGTTTCTAACACTTCCAAATTAACAAGGCAACCTTTTTATCTTGGATATTATTCTGAGAGTCCTTATTATGGAGGTTTTACTGCAGATGAAGTTCGTATCTCAAAAATGGCACGATACACTGCCCAAGGTTTGATTGATTCAAACTTTCCAAATCCATCTACAGAGTTTGGTATCCAGACAGAAGGTTCTACTTATGGAAGATGGGACGAACAAGTAACTGCAAATACCACATATCAGAGATACAATTATCAACATAAAACTTTCAAAAGTTATGTCTTTGATGGATCTGATGATACAGTTACTGCAGGTCTTACACCCGATGGCACTGGTTCTCCAGCTGAAAACCACGATCAACATGGAGCAATGTATCAAGCATATGCAGCATGGTTTAAAACAGATGGTCAAAATGGTGGCACTGTACCTTGGATCATAATTGGAGATTCTGGAATGACTTCTGGTACAAACTATGGATACTGGTTATACATAGATAACGCAACTGATGGTCTATTATCTTCTGCTTCTGAACCTACTGCAAAAGGATGGGCGGCATTTCAAGGCCCTAAAAGATATGATGACAGTCAATGGCACCTTGCAATGTTATTACATGATTCAGATCAATATATTAAATTATATGCCGATGGTGTTCATATAGCTTCAGGAACAGTAACCACAACTAATCTTAATGATAATTACTTTCATGGTGGTTTTGATATTGGAAAACAATCAGCTACAAGTTATGAATTTACTGGTAGAATAGGTAATGTGGCAAGATGGAAATTTAGTTCAGCTTCTGCTTTAAGTACAAAGTGGACTGACTCTGCAATAAAGGGATTATTTCTGGAAGGTCTTGGTGCTAATTGGGCAACAAGTCATAATTCAGATATGACACAATATTATGCAATGGGTACTCATACTGGTGGACTTGGTGGAACTACTGAGGATTCTGCAACTGTAGTCTATGATAGGAGAACTAGTGGAACTGCTAGAAATGGAGTATTTAATGGTCTTGTACCAAGTTCAGACACAAAACTCCTAATCCATTCTAATACAGATATTGATGGAGATACTTCAATTGTTGATAGTTCATCGAGTGAGCATTCTATTGATAGAGTAGTTAGTGATGTACGATATGCAAATAGTGGTCAATCAAGGTCATCTCTCACTCAACCTTATCAGTCATTATTCTATCCTATAAAAAGTCCAGATACCACTGATTTCCTTAATATTCCAAAAGAAAACTTAGGTTTACCTTTATCTGGAACTCAATCTTTTACTGTCATGGGTTGGATAAAACCAACAGCTGATGCTTCAGAAATAATGATATCCCAGCATGGGGGAGATGACAATAGAGGTTGGACTCTATACGCTTCTGCTGGGACAAAAGCTACATTTACTTGGAGTGAAGGTGCATCATCCCAGGCTTGGTATATTCAACATTCTGCCGATACAAGTTATGATGATGGTAATTGGCGACATCTTGCAGTAACAAAAACTTCAGCAGGGACAGTTACACTTTATCTTAATGGTACTGCTTCAAGTGGGACAGCTGGTGGCCCGAATCCAGCTACAAGTAAAACTAATGCACTTTATGATAATGGTCGTGGTATAATGATTGGTACTGCTCTTGTTGATGGATACAATGGTTACATAGATCAAATTGTATGTATTCAAGGTACAGCATTAACATCTGCACAACTTGGGCATGTAGTGGGTGGTGGAACTGCAGGTAGTTACACAGGCAATACAACCTTTGGTGCATTAGGTGGTTTGATTGTCCATGAAGAATATGCAAATACAACAACTACTGCAAATGCGGCAACTAAAGTACTCGTACATTCAAATAGTGCAACTCACAATTCACAGGGTAGTAGAAAATTCTATAACGATACTGTAAATACTGCATTCTATGGTGCAGGGACATTTTCTGCAACACCAGCGGCTGCACCAAAAGGACATGAAGCTGCAGGTTACTTTAAGATAACTGCTGACACTGGTCAATATAAGTTTCAAGGTAATACACATAGTTCAACCATAGACCAGAATCCACAACTGCGACTCAGAAGAGGTTATAGTTACATTTTAGATTTCTCTGATGGTACAAACTCAGGGCATCAATTCTACTTTGCAAACAGTACTGCAAACTCAACTGGATATACTTATGGTTCTGGTGGAACTTCTGGGGCAAGACCAAATGCACATCTGACAGGTCTTTTCGGAACAAATGCTGATCCAAATGGCACACCTGCTGTAACATGGACACAACTTACAGCAACTAATTTTGGTGATAATTCAGGCACAGGAGATGCATACAAATACATCAAGTATGAAGTCCCAACTAGTGCACCAAAAAATCTCTATTACAGATGTTCACCACACTCAACGATGGGTAATGCAGTTTTCGTGATGGAAGCTACAGAACCCCTCCCAGTAAGACAAAGTACCCTTCCTGCATTGATGACTTCTGGATGGAATGACAGAGACTATACTGGAATTGGAACTTATAATTCAGTAATAGGGCCCCTTAATGGTACTACTCAATATTTGTCAGTTGCAGATAGTTCAGATTGGGCATATGGAAGTGGAGAATTTTGGATAGATTTTTGGGTATATGATACTGGTATCTCTACTGCACACGGATACATAGGACAATGGACTAGTGGACAAAAAGGTTGGGGTTTATGGTATAATGATTCAAGTTCTGGAACATTAGCATTTGCATATAGTACTAATGGAACTGACCAAACAACAATAACAATTGGAGCTACAAGCATATTAAAAGATAATAAATGGGAACACTTTTCATTTGGTAAGTCTGGTACAAATTTTGTATTTTATCTTAATGGAAAACAACAGCATAGTGCTGCATTATCTGCTACTTTCCATGATTCTACATTTAACCTTCAAGTTGGAGCACTGAGTGGTGGTGCTGGTTATTTTGCAGGATATATGGACGATGTGAAGATTTATAAAGGATCTGGATATACTGCAAATACTGCTATTCAAGCTTATATGAATGGAAGATCGGGTGTGTATGCAACTGCAAATAGTACTATGGTACTTCATGTCAAAGCAGACTCAACATACGGCGATAGATCATTCATAGATGCAAGTCCATCTACTCACACAATCACCAATGATAAGGGTGTATATCATCACATAGAAGATGACCGCACTGCAAACACTGCTCTGTATTTTGATGGGTTTAGTAAAATTGAAATACCTTGGTCAACCGAAAATGATTTTGCAGGAGAAAATGTTTCTTGGACATTTGAATGTTGGGCAAAATACACTAGTGCCGCAGCAGAAGCTGCAATGTTATCTTGGGGTCAAGATTCTAATAATAGATTTATGTTTGCTCTTAATAATGACAGTAATATTATATTATACAGTACAATTGGTGGAACAGCAATAATTAATCAAAGTACTGATACTGGTTCTTTTCCATTAGAGGTTTGGCATCATGTATCACTTGTTTGGGACGGCCTAAATGATTCTGCTTATGTATTTGTAGATGGTGTGTGTATTAAAAAAATAGTGGATTCTGATATTTCTGTGGATCAAATGTCTTATATGAGTGCTGGTGAATTTATTGGAATTGGTTATTGGGACTCTGGTACTACTGCTGATAGTTATTTCTGGAAAGGATTTATGGATGGTATCAGAATCACGGATGGTATGCGTAGATACACTTCTGGTATTCCAACTGATTCTCAATCACCATCCAAAAAATATACTGATGGTAGGTCTTCAAATGTATCATCTAGCACATGGGCCACCTCATCCACGCGTCGTTTCTATGGTATAAATACTCATACATACTTACAAACATCTGAGTATGCCACTAATGCAAACACTGTCTTAATGATTAGAGGTGATGATGCAGAGACTGCAAATGATGGTGTAAATATGTATGGTAAAAATGGATTTCATTTGGAGTTCAAAGAAGTAGGAGCTGGTGATGAAAGAGATTACAATAATTTTAATACTGGTGCACGTGGTCTAGGTGGTGACACTTCTGCAACACAAGAGTTTCAAGATGATGCAACATTAGTTTTACTAAGATCAAGACCAAATCAAGCAAATGGCAGTGTACAGTTTATTGACGAATCTGATCAAAATAGATTAACTAATGGTGATGCACCATATCATAATGCTGCCAAATCAATTTTTGAAGTAGATTCAAATACTGCAAACGTGTCCATCGCATCTGGTGGATCTGGAACTTATTAAGGGAATATTAAATGGCAAATACCGCAACTTCCATGTATTTTGATGGGACAAATGATTATATTCAATTTCCAGATAATACTTGTGATCTTGGTAATACCAATTTTACAATTGAAATGTGGATATGGGTTGTAGCCACTGAAACTAATGCAGGACTGTTTACCACAAATGGTACTTCAACTCAAGCAGGATTTCATATTGCAGATACTGGAAGTAATACTTGGAAAATAGTTGCTGCAAATGATGGCACTGGTTGGAATGTATTTAATGATGCAGTCATGGGTACTTTTACAGTTGGTGTTTGGGAACATTGGGCTTTCGTAGTAACTGCAGATCATGCAAGAGGATTTAAAAATGGTGAACTACAAGCAGTTGTAGCAAATGGGACAGAATCATTTACAATAGATTCAAGTGGTGCAAGATTAGGGATGTGGAGAGTGCCGGGCACTACATCTTATATTAATGCATACATAGACGAATTTCGTATTTCTAAAAAGTCACGTTATGGTAATATTGATGTTAATGAAGATCACACAACAAAAAATTATACACAAGTTGCAGGTAGAGGTCAAAATGCCATATTACCACACCATGTAAAACTATATGTTGCTGCAGATGCAAATACTGCTGTAGATTCAACAACAGTTGTTGATAGAACAGGCAATCATACAGCTGGAACAGTAACAAATAATGCAAAATATACAGCACCTACTGGAGCATGGCCAAATGAAGGTACAACAGCTTTATTTTTTGATGGTACAGATGACAAAGTTTCTTTTGCAGCATCTCCAAGTCATGCTGTGGCAGCAAACGAGGATTATAGTGTAGAATTTTGGGTTAATCACTATGATGATTTGGGTGGTCTGAATAATCAATATTGGTTCAATCAAGGTAATGATTTTGCTATAAAATCATATAAAAGAAGTAGTGTAGATCAATTTGAAGTGTTAAATGGTGGTACTTTGTTATTGGAAGCAAAGTTTGGCAGTGCTGAAAACGTATGGAACCACGTTGCAGTTGCTAGAGTTAATAATGTTCATTGTGCATGGGTAAATGGACAGTTAATGGCCGCTAATACTTCGGGCACTGGTAACAATGTTGCAGCTACAATTGATGGTACAGCAGCTATTGCATTAGGTCAATACACATCTGGTACTGATCAAGATTGTCATGGTTGGTTAGATAAAGTTCGTCTTTGTGTCGGTCAATCTGCATATACACCAAATTTTATACCTTATGGTGGACAAAAAAATATAGTACACAATAGAGGTGGAGCAATAACTGACAATAGACTTGCTTCTGCAAACTCACATGCAATACGAATGGGTCAGGCTGCAATTGGTTCAACCCTCGCTACGAATGCGAATACCTATTGTCTGGACTTTGATGGGACTGCTGATTATTTAAGACATTCAAGAGATGGTGATGTTAGGTCAACAGATGATAGGGGAACAATTTTTGCATGGGTATACCCTGAAGCTAATCCAAGTTCTGGTCAAATGGGAACTATTTTTGGTTTTGGTGGAACTGATTCTAGTTACTATATATCTTTTGGTACTCATGGTTCTTCTTCACCTGCTGGGGCTCTAACTTTACAAGTAAATGCTGCTTATCCTTCCATTAGTTATCTTTATGGAAATGCTCAACTTACTCATAATCAATGGAATAGTGTTGCTGTCGTGGTTGATGGTGTATCAAGTACAAAATTATATGTAAATGGAAGTGAATTAACTTCCTCTTGGACAAATACAACTAGAGCTGGAGGTTGGTTTGATACTGTAAGTGGCGGTACAGCAAATCCTGCAACATGGGCTATTGGGGCATTGTATAGAGATTCTGTAGGTCATGAGTTTGATGGTAAAATAATGCAGGTTGCTTACTTCGGTGGTAGTGTAGGTTCTCAAGGTGTACTTACTGCTGCACAGATTGCTGCACTTCACTCTGCAGGTAAGAGTCATGACCTAACCACTGCAACTGGTGTTTATACTGCTTCAGAAATTGATGATATGCATGGTTATTGGCAAATGGGTAATCATTATCTTGATACAGCAAAAACTATCTATGATGCATCTGGTAATGGTTATGATATGAACGAAGTTTCAGACCCAGCTGCACTCACATGGTCAACTGGTACTACTTTCCTTAATAACTGGCAACATCGTGGATACTTTACACCAGACAAATATACTTCACTTTTGCTTCAATCTTCTACAAATGAAGGTGCAACTAGTTTTCAAGATACTGGCCCTGGCTTTAAGAGAGTAGAATTTGATGGTACAGATGACCGTGCACAAAAAACAAGTTTAACAAATTATAGAAGTTCTGATACAGTAGGTTCAATCGTTGCATGGGTAAAAATTGGTGCAGCAAAAGACAATAATGCTATTTTTTGTTATGGTGATACTGGTGGATCAGCTGATTATTTTTATCTAAGTGTTATTAGTGATAATAAAGTAAATTTTCAACCAGTAGTAAGTGCATCTAGTCGTGGAGGATCTATCAGTGGTGGTTCAGTTCTGCCAGGAAAATGGTCTATGGTTGCATTAACCTATGATGACACTCAATATAGAATATATGTTGATGGTGTAGAGGTAACTACTACTAATGGTTTAACTGGCACACCAGATGGAACTGAAACTTGGTTTAATGATTTAGGTTCTGGTGTATTTGATGCTATTTGTGTCGGTGCACTATTAAGAAACTCAGATGTACATGAGTTTGATGGTCAAATTGCTGGGGTTGGGGTTTGGAGTTCAACATTAACTGCAGCTCAAATTTCTGCAATGAACGATCTTGGCCCAGGCGGAAACTGGAAAACTTCATACTCATCCGGCCTCGTAGATTACTGGACATTTGGTAATCAGATTAAAGATGATACACCAGACATTGCAAGTACAATATTTTCTCAGGTGAGTGGTGGAAATGATTTAACTACATCTGGTACTATGGCCGTACCTTTTGCTGGACATACGATTACTGCAAGTGGTGCATCAATGACACATACTACTGCAAAATCAGTATATGGTGGTTCATCAATGTCCTTTGATGGTACTGATGATTATTTACAAATAAGTAGTGGTTTTGAACCTATTGGAAATGGAGATTTTACAGTAGAAGCATGGATGCATTGTACAAATCATAATCCAGGCACAGGTAATCCAGTAATTTGGGATCTTAGAACAGTTGGTTCACCAGATGGTACTAGTGGTGGTTTTGCACTAGAGATGATTAAAACTAATGGTCAGTTATATGTTTATGATAATGTTGCTGATTCTGAAGTACTTGCAGATACTGCTTCCACTACATTAACCACCAATCAGTGGTTTCATGTGGCCGTTACTCGGCAGGACAATATAATGACTTTATACATGGATGGCTTTCCAGTTGCTGTAAGTGGAACTAATACAAGTGCATTTACAAGTAGTTCCGTTACAATCGGAAGATTACGTTCAGGCACTGGTTATAATTTTTCAGGTTTTATGGATGAATTTCGTATATCTAGTGGTGTTGCACGTTATTCAAAATCCATAGAAAGATTTGCAAACACATTTGCAACCAAAGGTGATACTGGTGATGCATTTACTGCTTTTCAAATAGATGTAAAAGATTCAAAGAGTGGTGATCAAGTTGCAGCTTATAATTTTTCTGGAACTGCAGCAGCAGGAGCTACTGTCACCAAAACTATACTTTGGTCAGATGTAAAAGCAAATCCCTATGGTGGGACAACTCCTGTTATTGCACCAAAAAATGATTTGGATAGCGGTACAGATGGGGGTAAATCTAGGATAGCTGTTCCTGACAATGGTGTATTTAACGCATTAGGAACAGAAGATTGGACTTATGAATTTTGGTGGGCACACAACAAGACAGCCCCAAGTTCAGGTAGATCATGGTTTATTGCTGGCCAAGATGACCATCACTTTGGTTTAGCTTATAATCATGCGCAGACTGCTGGTAGACTTGAAATGTGGTTTAGTGGAAATGGTGGTACATGGGATCAAATGGGTGAAAGTCCCGGCAGTGGGGATGATGGGGGGGAACAACATAGCAATCAACTTATTCCTGCCGATAATGCATGGAGACATATAGTATGGCAAAGAAAAGATAAAAGATTTGAATTATACATTGATGGAGTATTAGATTTTGCTATATTAAACACGACAGCAATTACTACTGGTTCTGGTGGGGGCGTATATATTTTCTCCCATGGAAATGAAACATATACACCCTATGGTGACTATTTTGATGGATTAAGATTTTCATACAAAATTGCACGTTATGGTACACATCAACTCCGCACTGCACAACAAACACACATTTCTGCAAACTCAGATTCAGGAGTCATAACATCTAACTCTACATTTGGTAGTGCAAACAATATATTCTCTACAGATGGACATACTGCATTTATTTTAACTGGTGATGAATTGTATTCAAATACTCATGTTACAGCAAGTGGAAATAAATTTTTGATAGAGGTTGGTGGTAGGAATGTTTCAAATGTAACAACAACTTATGCTATAACAGTTGCATCTGGACAAAAACTAGATGGAACAACTGGTAACATTTATTACATCAATGATTTTGGAAGGGCCCCATTAACACTTGTAAGAGATAACCATTACGTCTTTGATATTTCAGATAGTGACTATGGTAATCATCCATTCAGACTTGCAACTGGTGCAAATGGACCAAATTATACAACTGGTGTGGTAGTAGATACTTCTGGAACAACTACACAAATTAAATTTTCACCAAATAGTGACTCACCAGATTCACTACACTACTATTGTGGTAGTCATAATAATATGGGATTTACTGCTTCAGTCGTTGATTCAACTGGTAGTGATGGAATTATTGCATCTCAGCCGGTTGGAGCAAGAAAAGGTGATGGAACTACAACTTCTCAATTTCCATTACAAAGACAGGGTATATCAGCTTATGGTGCAAATTCATATTCTTTTAATACTGCTGAAAACTTTGAGATTGCTAAAGCAGCAGTTTCAACAAATTTAGATTTTGGTAAAGAAAATTTTACTATTGAATATTGGGAGTATCCACTTGCCGTTGGTCTTCACGCTTGGTCTTTAGGTGGTAACGATACAGCTGCTGGAAGAATCTTTGAAGCTTATTATGAAGGTGATTCAGATTTTAACCTTACCTATGGAACTGGTGGAACAGCATCTGCTAATTTTAATGTTTTTAAAATAGAACTAAATCAATGGCAACACGTTGCCATACAAGGAAGATGGAATGATGGTAAAAATGGAGTAATAGAAGTTTGGAAAAATGGTGCATTTCAAAATTCTACTCCTATTTTAACAAACTCACTGACTACACTTTCAACAATGTCAGCAGGTACTCCTCAACTTAGCATTGGTGGCCTCCATGGAGCCCAAGCATTTGATGGTTTTTATGATTCTTGGAGAATTTCTAAAGGTATTGCACGATATGGATCTTCAGGTACTAATGTAAAACTTGGCACTAATGCAGTTCATCACAGTCATTGTAAGTTACTAATTACCTCAAACACTACTCATGGAAATACACTATTTAATGATACCTCAGACCAAGGAAACTATTGGAATCAACTACCTTTTGGTTATTGGATTGATGGTGGTAATGATTATATAATTTCTAATGCTGCTGTACCTGCAGCACTTCGTGGTAATAATTCTAGGACTTTGATTGTATGGTGTGATGGTGGAACAATTTCTAACCAAGTACTTGCAAACTATGGAAATAGAACTCATGGAACGTGGTGGGGTATGTATCTTACTGGGGGTAAAGTAGAATTTTCAGCTTATACCGCGGGTGGCTCTCCTAGTGTAGATATTAGTGGTATAAATTATACACCTAATGTTCCTCAAATGTTTGCTTTTGTATATGACGATAGTGGTACAGTAAATGATGAAACTGGTTATACACAGTATGCTTATCAAGATGGGATTCAAGTTGGATCAAGACAGGTGGCTGATGGGACAACTATCAATACTTCTGGTACAGATGCAGATAACAAATTGGTTATTGGAACAAGTATTTCAAGTTCTAATGATATAGCTTATCATTTTCGTGGAAAGATGATGCAAGTAGTATGTTTATCTGATCCATTAACAGATGCTGCAGTACAAGAACTATGGGAAGCTGGTCCTACTGCAAATTTTACGGATGCTAGTTCAATTTCTGGAACAAATTACACAACCGCAATGGCCGGTAGTATTGAAATATATTATACAATGGGTAACCATAATGATCTTGGTGGAAGACCTGCTGACACTGCAGCTATTGTATATGATAGAAGTGGAAATTCAAACGACGCAGTAACGAGCGGTGGTTTGGTTACCCCAAGTCAAGGACAACCATTAGTGCCTCAAGGTGGTGTTGTTCATTCTACAGACTCTTCAAATTTTGGTTCCTCTTCAATATTTTTTGATGGGACAGATGATTATCTTAAATTTTATAATTTTGATCAATATTATGCTCCTGGCTCGGGAGATTGGACAATAGAATGTTGGATTAAACCATCAAATCCTATATCTGTAGGAGCTATTCTTGAAGCTAGTGCTAGTCCTTCTGAAGTTTCAGTAAACTTTATGATTAAAACTACTAGCGGAGATTTAGCAGTTCGTAAACCAAATGGAGATTGGTGGTTGGATAGTTCAACTGGTGCAATAGTTAGTGATGTTTGGCAACACATAGTCGCTCAAGCATCAAGTGGTGAAACAAGTATATATGTAAATGGTATAAGAAAAGGTCATATTAGAGAGGTTCAAGATTTTGATGATACTGCAGCTAATAGGACACTCATAGGTCACAGTGAGGTAGGTAATACATATCTTGGAGGTTATTTAGATGAAATTGCATACTATCGAGGTACTGCAAAATATAATCCAGCAGTAACAGGCCTCGGTACAGCAACTACTACACCAAATGTTTTACCAGACCCAACTGGAAATCATTTTACACCATCTGGTTTGGCAATAACAGACCAGATGTTGGATTCACCAGAGAATAATTTTTGTACATTGAATTTCTTGAAAAAGGGACCAGACTTCACATTATCTGAAGGAAATCTTGCAGCTTCATTAGGTGGATCAAATAAACATGGGCATTGTCAATCAACTTTTGCAGTAAGGACAGGAAAATGGTACTGGGAAGGTAAAATAACTAGTGCTAGTCCTTCGGAACAGGCTATTGGAATAACTGGTATAGACAATATATCAGATGTAAATACTGGCAGTCAGTTGTTTCAATCAGCTGCTTACACCACTTCAAATAGTTATTCATATACTGTTGATGGTAAAAAGTATGTTAAAAATGCTGAAACTGCAAGTTGGGGTGATACTTTTACAGCTACTGGATCAGTACTTGGTGTTGCAATGGATTTTTCAGGTACAACTGGTAAACTTGATTTTTATTTGAATGGTGTTTTACAAGGTGGTATTGGTAATCCAAATGGGTTTTTCGTAAATGATATTCCATTGGATGTAGATTATACTCCAGCAATTAGTTCATATACTGGTGACACTTGGCATGTAAATTTTGGTCAGGGTGACCCAGATGGTGAAAATAACTTTGCAGATGGTAATGGTAGAGGTGGATTTAGATATGAACCACCAACTGGATATGTATCTCTCTGTACTGCAAACATGAAAGATACGGACTTTGCACCAATCGGACCTAACTCTGCTGAAGGTACACCAGATCAACATTTTGATACAGTTTTATATAATGGAAATGCTGAAGATGGTAATAAAATAAGAGGATTAAATTTTCAGCCTGATTTTGTATGGATAAAGAGAAGAGCTAGTCCTGCAGTTGAACCTTATGCATTCGATTCAGTAAGAGGTGTTGGAAAAGCAATATATACTTCAGATGCTGCTGTGGAGGCATCAAATGCTACTACACTTAAATCTTTTGATCCAGGCGGATTTACTTTAGGGATTCATGCTGATTTAAATACAGATGCAAAAACTCATGTTGCATGGTGCTGGAAAGCAGGAAATGGTACTGTAGTAAATACTGATGGAACTATTCAATCTAATATAAGTGTAAACAGTGATGCAGGCTTTAGTATTGTGTCGTATTCTGGTACTGGTGCAAATGGAAATGTAGGACATGGATTAGATCAAGCTCCCGAATGGATAATATATAAAGCACTTGAGGATGCTTATTCTTGGGACACTTATCATCATAAAGCAGGTGCTACACCCCATCAAGCTACTTTAAAATTAGATACTAATGCTGCAGTAAGAAATGTTTTACATGAAGCAGTTACTACAACTACTATTCCCTCAACTCATACTTACTCAGGGGGTAGTGCGGCTGGTAAACGAGTAATTGCATATTGTTGGCACTCAGTAGAAGGCTACTCTAAATTTGGAAGTTATAACGGAAATGCAAATGCAAATGGTCCATTTGTTTATCTTGGTTTTAAACCTGCATGGGTTATGCTTAAAAGTAGTGCCAGTTCTGCTAGTTGGTACATTTATGATAATAAAAGAGATATAGATAATTATGTTGATCTGGCCGTTTATGCAGATTTAACTAATGCAGAAGCTTCCGCAGGATCTGGGTATAGATTAGATTTTTTATCAAATGGTTTTAAAATAAGAGGTTCTGGTGGAGAAATAAACTCAGATGAGATTATGGTTTACATGGCTTTTGCAGAAATGCCATTCAAGTATGCAACTGCAAGATAACAAAAGTTTATAAA
>UEXM01000664.1_pt1 | contig 34594 bp, 46 predicted proteins | sample 1796661 | NCBI WGS metagenome assembly UEXM01 (sample SAMEA4772469, study PRJEB27181) | metagenome
AGCTGTTTGACTTTTGATTAATTCTTTAATTGAAAAATTATTTGATAACATCATTTTGGCTAAAATCTCCAGGTCTAATCATACCAGGACAATTAGTTTCATTGCTCCTGGCGTATCTGAGAGCCTTGTTTTTTGCTATTTTTTCTTAAACATCTTGGTAGCCTGGCCAACACCTTTAATACCAAAGCTTGCGCTGATCGCTATGTATAATAAATATTGATACCATTCTGGCAATGTAGCTAATACTGCAAATCCAGATTCAACATGATCTCTCATGCCAGGAATGAATACAAGCACAGCTGGTAACAGCAGCACGAATAAAGCAACTTCATCTTTAATTGAATCAGAAGTGGCATCAGCCATCTTGCCTTCCCATTCAACTTCACCAGCTGCGACTTTTGTTGCGACAGTTGCCCTGGCTTTTGCTTCTGCTACTTTTGCTTGGCCATCTGCTTTTACTTTTTCAACTTTAGAACTCATCCAGGATGAAGCTAAGTTTGCAATAGGACCTATCAATGCTGTAAACATTTACATTCCTTTCCTTATTTTATTAACATCTCGTTAAGACCAAAACCCTCTAGTAAGACAAGCGTAAAAAACAAAAGCAAAATACCACCAGCAATAAGCTTACCGCTAAAGTTTGTTGATCCAATCTTAATTGCAACGAACTCATTACCCAGTATTCTTAATGAAAGCTCAAAGCTATTTTGTCCTATATCTAAGTTTATTAGTTTCTTTTTTTCTTCTGTCATTAGTAAACCTTAACTTTTTTTGGATCTACTTGAGGTACAAGTTTGCACATACAATTATATGTTTGAGATCCATTTTCAGATTCTACTATTTGACCAGATAAATTTTCAGCGTAATATGTACAATCGTTTACGTTTTTAAAATAAATTGATCCAGATGGTGTGGACTTTCCATTAGCTAATTCTAGGAAACAAGCCAAAACAAATGCGGTCATTTTGCTATGCTCCTCAAACTTTCCATAACTTTATCGATTGATGGCTCTGATCCATTAGGATTTAATTCACACTTAAAATTTTTTACACAACCAATTCTTACATCCTGGAATGACAGTTCAAATGTTTTGTTAGCACCTTGATAAATGCAAGCAACTTTACCTTTGTAAACTTTCTGTTTTTTTAATCTGCATAAGACTAGCTTTGGCTCTTTTATCAAACCTTGATTAATCTTTTGTTGCCTGGTTAATTGTTTACTTTTGTACTCATATCCAAAAGCTTTAAATGTAACAACTAATCCGATAACAAAGACAGATATAACACAAAAGATAATCCCCATAGTTTGCAAGGTATCAACTATCTCTTTTTGTTTCTGTCTGGCTTCTACTTTCTGTAATCTTACAGCTTCTTTTGCTTCATTTATTCGGTTGGCTCTTTCAGCAAGTATCTGATCCCAAGCTGTAGGGCCAAACCTAAGATTAATTATTTGTTTTAATTCGTTTCTTTTTTCTTCTAATAGTTTTCTATCAATAAAATCAGAAGCACTGGATTCAATACCAAACTGTTCTTTTATACCTAGTGAGCCACTTTTTTTGTTCATCTGGGATTCACCCTCAAAGAACCCATCTATCTGTTTAGCTATATCTTTTATATCATTGACTGTACCTATGTTGCTCTTTATGAAATCTACTGATTTTTGCACAAGAGCAATCCCAGTTAAGATCTCTGCGACAACCATCTTTTAATCTCTTATATGTAGTAGTTAGTTTTTTAAAATAATGCTTATGAGTAAAGCTATTGTTGTTGCAGCTGTACCGATTAGTACATTCTCTAATCTCTTTGTTCTATTAAGAAGCTCTATAAATCTTTCCTGGGAAAGCGCTGCTAGTGTATCTAGTTCAGCCTTAACAGATTGGATGCTTGGTTTAGCCATTAACTTGCCTTTGTATTTTCCATAGCTTGTGTAGTTTCATCATTAGCTAAAGATGTTCTTAGCAAAGAATTAAAATGAGCTATTGCAATCTGTATTCTATCAGATGCTTTCTTTAATTTACGAAGTTCTACCTGACATTCAGTTAGTTGTTCAATGCAATACTTTTGTTCTTCAGATAATTCTTCAGCTTTATATTCTTTATTATCAATAAAGACCAAGTTTGTTTGTTCAGTCATTAATCTGCTTCCTCTATTGTGTTGCCTTCAGCTACCCATTCTTGGATTGCTTGGTAGTGTCTGTTAGCGGGGTCTAGTGGTACAAACATAATTTTACCATCTATTGTAGCTTCAATATTTTCATTAGCTGTATTATCACGATTTTTTGTATATTGTGCTGACGTAATATTCATATTATAACTCCGCATCTGCTGTATAGTGTGCTTGGACTAAACCTGCCGCTGTTCCAGTAGTTGAAATAATTTCCAATCCTCTTGATGATAAATTAGATGTATTAACACTTGAATTATGATACCTTGCAGTACCTGCCGCTAATCTAGTGCATTTACCTGAGTTACCAGAATAATCATAAATAGTCATAGTTGGTATTGCTCTCATAATTTTTTCAAAATTTACTGTTCCTTCAATGTAGCCAGTTGTGGTTGCACCATTAGGACCACCAGTACTCCAACCTGCTAGTTGTGTTGAAGCACCAACAGCGGTTGCATATTCAAAAGATTTTTGGTAATACCTTTTACACAAATCATGCTCTTCCCCAAATGACCTATGCTGAAAAGGAGTAGCAACCGAACCCTCTTGTAACATTACTCCAGTAACACCCATAGTAAATGTACTTGTACCAGAGCATAAAATATTAAGTGAAAGACCATTTAATCCCCCTGATGGTACAGTATATGATGCTGTGTATTTTACCCAATCAGATGTTAGATTACCTAAGTTTGTTTCTGTTATTGTTGTAGTTGCTCCAAAATTATCTGCACTATTAGCGTGTTGTAAACTAGCAAATAAGGTTGTTGCATTAGATATATTTTTTGCAAAAAAACTAGCTGTAACAACTTTGCCTGACAAATGTTGTACGTTTTTACTTTCAATTTTTTGTGATATTATTGGATTACCTGATGTAGCACTAACAGTAATAGCAGTTGGAAATTGAGTTGGTGTACTACTTGTTATTACAGCAGAAGCACTACAACCTGACAATGTAAATCTATCAACAAAATATCCTGATGTAACTCCTGACGTAGCACCTCTTTGATTTATAGCCATATTTCCATTTAAAATCATGTTGTTAACTGCAAACTGACCACTATTCAAACTAGATGCAGTAATATCTCCAGTTAATGTGGCACTTGTTCCAGTTAAAGCACCACTAACATCTAATGTGCCACTGATATTAGCATCAGTAAGAATTTTGGATATGTCTTTTGCTCTAGTCATTGTTAGACCTCTTGGCTTTCCACGAATGTTTTGTAATTAGCTTTGACTGTATCTGTCCAAACTGCATTGGCTACTGCTTGTACTTCGGTAGCTTCTGAACTTATGTCGGTGTCTGTGTGTGTCCACTGTTTTTTACCATTTGAATCTAAATCAGGCTCTGCTACACCACCATTAACATCAACTTCTTTTGTTTTGTAAGCAGATAAAAAGGGTTGCAGACTGTGTCTATTCCTTGACCTACTAATCTCTGTGCCATCTTCTTTGATGACTGTATCAGTTGCAATCTGAATTGTCTTAAAATCACCTACAACTTCTATTTTTGCTATTATTGCTTCTTTTGTTATTGCCATTTTTTTTCTCCTAAGAATCTGTTTGATAGCTACCTGAAATCATAATATATAAGCCACTTCCGTTTACAAATGTAGGACCATTAACTGAATTTTCTGTCACCCAATTTCCAGTAGTACCGTTTATTGCTATATAACCACCACTACTATTCTGTATTGCAGTTCCATGAACATAATGAAAAAGTCCATATTGCAGACCGTTGTTTGATGCTTGAAAAGGTAAACCAGAAAACCCTGCTACTCCTGAAGCATTAGCTATATCAAATTGACCAGAATACCAATTAAAGAATACTTGTTGCCCAATTTTGGTATAATAAGCAGTTGTATCAAGACCTCCAACATTGCACCCAGTTAAAGCTATTGTGAACGTGCCTTCTTCATAATCGTCTAAAAGTTCATGGGATGTACCACTAACATTTCCAGTAGCACTAAAATCTATACCATGACCACTTGCAACTACAAGGTTGCCATCAGTTAGGGTTAGTCCATTGGCTACTGTTGCAGAACCATCTCCTTTTACAAGAAATAATTGAGTTCCCCCATCATGGGTTTTACATCTGAGTGCTTGGTCTGTTGAATTACTACCAGCATGAATATCTACTCCATATGACCGACTGTCTGTTGCTTCTCTGTTGTAGAATTTAGCTACATATATATCATCTCCAGATACCCCAGTACCATCAGTAGATGTTTCAACATGAAAAACTGCTGCACTTGGGTCAAGCCCTATTCCAACTTGATTATTTCCACCATTTATAAAAAACATATTTGCTGAATCGTTTGATTCAACTCTTAAGTCTACATCAGCACTATCTTCATTAAAGACTGCACCACCTTTTGCAGATAAAGCACCAGTAGTAACAGCACCAGTCGTTGTAATCGTAGATGAGCCAGTATCGATAGAACCAAATCCACTGGTTATTGATCCTGAGTTTAATGCACCAGTAGATACAATGTTCGATACACTAAATGTTCCAAAAGCAACAATGTCAACCTCATCACCATCAGCCAAAGCACTGGCAAAAGTAACTGTATCTCCACTTGTAATGGTAATGTCTGCTGTAGACATACGAACACCATTTACATATACATCACAAAACCCAGCATCATATGCCAAAGTATTACCATTAGCATCACTACCAGTTACACTTGTTACTGCACTACCTATATCATAGTGAAATCTTGCTGAAGTACCATTGACAGTAGAACCAGCTGCCGCCCAACCACTTGACTTGTAAACTTTTAATTCGTTAGCTGTTGTATCAAAGTATAGATCACCAACGTCTAAAGAACTAGATGGAGCAGAGCTTGCTACTCTATATCTATCTGCAAAACTGTTAACTCCAGATACATTAGTGGCTACTGTAGCTATATTAGTAACAACTCCAGAAGCACCTAATGTAGCCATGTTAGTTACGTTAGCTGAAGTAGCTAACAAACCCATATCTTCTATAACAGCAGTCGTTGCTAAAAGACCCATATCTTCTACTACTGCTGCTGTACCTAACAATCCCATATCAGTAACTACTGCACTTGTGCCTAATAATCCCATTGCAGTTACGTTAGCAGACGTTCCTAGCAATCCCATTGCTGTAACATTAGCACTTGTTGCTAATAAATTCATGTCTGTAACAATATCACTTGTAGCTAGTGTATTAAGATCAGCAATAATATCGCTTGTTGCAAGTGTTGCCATGTTTGTAACATTATCAGACGTAGCCAATATACCCATATCTGTAATAACAGCACTTGCAGCCAAGGCAGAAATATTTGAGTTTGCACCAGCAACAGTATTAATGTTTGTTTGTTCTGAGCTTGTTGGTTTTATATCTTCCCAGGCAGATCCATTGTAAACCTTTAAACCAGAACCATCTGTCTTGAAGTACAAATCTCCAGCATCTAAATTTGATGATGGATCAGAACTAGCTGCTCCGTGATATTGTCTTTGGAATGTTGTAAGCGTTGTTGCGGCATTGGATGCGCTTGTTAATGCTTCACTAGCTTTGGTTGTTGCGGTACTAGCACTTGAAGAAGCTTCACTAGCTTTCGTTGTTGCAGTCGTTGCAGAAGCCGCTGCTGATACAGCATCTACTAATAATTCAAAATGATCTGTGTCTGTTAGCGCATCACCTATTACTGAATCTGCTACACATATATATATGTTGTTTAGTTGTGCTGTGGTTGTAGCTTTGATTATATCTCTTTGAACAAATGCAGCTGTAGTTGTTGTTGCGCTATCACCTTTAAATGTTCCTAGTTCTTGTGTAACCGATAGCTCACCAGAACTATCAAATGCCAGGATCTTACTAGCTCTATCTGTTGCGCTAGTTGTAAATTCTGGTGAAGTCATAGTATTTGTTTTAGATAACTTAATAGTTCTATCGACTTCTTCTTGTAACTCTTGAGTTATAAAAGTTAATCTATCTAAAGCATCTTCATGGGATGTACTAGGAAATGGATCATTCTCAACATAGTCTGTTCCCTGGGATTTTGCCAAGGTCCTTAATATAACTACAGTTTCGCCATTAGCTGGTCTTTGATCTGTGGATGAAAAATGTGCATCTGAAGATGAGCCAGTATTAAACTTAAATAAAACATTACCGCCACTATCTGAACCAGCATTAGTTACAACATAATGTGTATTCAGTGTTTTAGTTGTTTCACCACCAGTTGCAGATCTTACGATAACAGTCAAATCAGCATCAGCAAATATCTTAAATCCATAGGCAAAGCTATGTAGCGTACCATTTGCTGAATACGAATTTTTTGTGGTCGTTGTCGAAACTGTCATTCGTCAAGCTCCCTTTCTAAATCTTCTAGTTCTTTTACATATTCATCATTAACTCTATCTAATCTATCTCGGATAGAATCTGAAAATTCTGAATTGTTTATAATATCTATTGCAGCTTTCTGCCTTGATGCTGATAACAACAATGTTAGTTTGCTATCTAATATTTGCTGTGCATCCTTGTTTCCATTTCTAGCAACTCGTAAAAAGTCTTGAACATTACTTTGCTCAAAAAATCTTTCTGATTGTTCTAAAAAATTCTTTCCAGCTAGTTCATGGTACAAAGCCAGCTCTTTATTTGTTAGAGCTAGTTTTTGTGTTTTGTTACCGCTTAGTTGCGGAAATGTTTGTGGATGCCTGGATGGACCATACTTAATTGAGTTAAATATCTCATCCATTGCAAATGCTCTTTTAGCATAGTTTTGATCTGGAGCATTTTTGTTAACTCCATAAAAACTTCTATATATAGGACTTACTATATCTGGCCCTAAAGCATCATCAACAAAAATAGGTATTCCCCACACATTACGTCTAGCTTCTAGTGTGGAACTTAGTCCTGGTATTTGCTGTCTAAAATTATCAATTAATGTTCTGCCTTCTCTTGCTACTGGATCTATAACCTTTTCAACTTGTGCAACAATCCTTGGCGTAAAAGACCTTAGAAAGTTTTTGATAGTTGATTTAGTAAATCTAGTTGGATCACTTATTGTATTAATTAAACTTGCAAAACCACTCATAAATGTTTTGTCTGTTATTTGATTAGACAGCACTAAGGAAACTTTATTAGCTATAGTTGTCCAATCTTCTATATCTATATCACCATTCAAACCAGCTTCGCCTAGATCCGCTGCTATGCCAACAATGGATGCAAAAGGTTCTGAAAATTGATAACTTACATATTCGAAGCCACCTTCTCCATCTGGCACTCTAAAACTATAAGGCTTCCATCCCAAACGCTTTTTTGTTTTTGCAAAATCTCTATCAGTAGGACCACCACCAGTTATATATCCCTGGCTTGCAAAGTAAGCAATCATAGCTGTTGTAGTAGATCCTAATGCAATTCTGCCTTTAGCTAAATCTGCTGCTGCCCTATCAGAACTTGTTGCTCCAGGAGCAGATCCTTTTTCTATGGCCCTTCTTGCATCACCAGCAATAATTCCTAATGGCGTTCTATCTAATAAAGCGTATTTAGTTGCATTATATGGCGTTTTAAAAAATGGTATAAAATATCTTATACCTGGGAATCTTCTTACTTTAGACAAGCTTTTTCCAGCTGAATCTAAATCACTTTGCAGTGTTACATATTTAGCGTGTGCTTCACCTCTCATAATCGCATTTTTTGGCGGATTAGTTATATATTCTGCAATGTACTCGGAAAGCGCATCACCAGTTTTTCCGTTCTGTGTACCAGTTCTATAAGCATCTTGATACAAAGATTGCTTGTAGGCTATACCCTTAAAAAAAGCATCTTCAAATTCTAATGCTCTTGTTGGTATTCTATCTAAGGTCATAAACCTACCTAGAATATCCACAGCTGTACCTATATTACCTTGCAGATCCATACCTTCTGCGCTAAATGCTTTTGCATTTCTTTTGCCTTTTTCTGGCTCAATCTTTGATCCTGGTAAAACTCTATCACCAGTTGCAAAACCTTTACCAGCAGCAGACCAGGCATCCTTTATAGACATTACAGTTGCAAACATAACAGCTTTGGCTTCACCAAAAGTCATGCCACCTTCGCCGCCTAGTGATCGTCTTACTGCGCCAGCTGTAGCACCAGCAAAAGTTTCTGGTACATGAGCAAAGGTTGTTAAGAAAGCACCTATTATATTCTTACTATGTGTAACTGGTGACGATAGTAATATGTTTATCCAGGCTTCATACACAGCATCAAAAGCTTTTCTTGTTCCAGAAAACTTTCTAGCAAGATCTGCTTTTCTAATGTTATCACCTTCAGCAGCGCCTTGATTATAAAGCTTTGCCATATTTTTAATATCTTCAGATCCGCCATAATCTTCTAATAGACTTGTTAGATCTGGCCTAGACATATCAGCATCACCAGATCTTACTGGTATTCTAAACTGTGCTAATGCCCTGGCTATTTCTGTTTGGCTACCTTTGATTTGTGCCTGGAGTTGACCAACCAACTCTAGTTGCGCTCTAAAAGCTAAAGCATCTGCATCTGTGCCATCTTCTGCTTTGTTTGCCAGACCATCTAATATTTTAATTTCTTTTACTAATAATTCTCTTGCAGCCAGCATAGTTTCTGCCAGGCCAAAACCGCTTTGTGAATCTACAATTACAGATCCTTTTTGCCTACCAAGTATTAGGTTAGCTAACTTCCTAGGATTTGCGCCAACAAGATCCGCCAGATCTTCTGTGGCTTTTGCAGTCATTTTACCTCTATTTGCATCAGTAATTTGACTTTTATATTTTGTAGATATTGTTTCTATAGTTGATAAGATATTACCTTCGTCTGGTATCTTTGCATCACCTTTAGATCCAACAGCTCTAAAATCTGTTAGTAATCCAGATTCACCAACCGCTACTGGCTTCTTTATATCTTTTGCAACTTTAGCTGCATCTTCTACAGTTGGTCTTATATTAACGCCAGTTGTGTCTGGCTTTACTTTACCTGGTATATTGTTAGTTGCAGCTGCATCATCAGCGAAAGTAACTGGATCATTGCCTATTCGTAATGCTTTTTCTGCTTCAAGAATTTTAGCTTTTTTAGAAGCATCTGTTAGAACATTACCAAATAAACCCCTTCTTATTGAATCGCCTAATCCAGCAACCTTTATATCATTAAATGATGGTACAATTTGCGGCTTTACAATGTCATATTCTGAGCCTGGTAATAGATTTAAATTTAACTGATCTGGATCTCTGTAGTAAGGCTCGTTACCAGTTAAAGGTTTAGTTAACCCACCAGTAAGCAAGCTCTCTTGAGCTAGCTTTTCAGCTGCATCATCTATTGCCATAATATTTCCTAGGATAGTTATTTATACTAAATTTTTAGGACATTGAAAAGTTAATTGTTATTTTCATTGTCCATTTGTTGTTTCGCTAAAGTTCCAGCACCGACTGTTGCGGCTATAGGTGTGAATAATGGCTGGCCTTTTGGCGCTTGATTTTTAATTGTATCAGTTATTTGTATAGCTAATGTATCTTGTAAATTACCATCAACATTAACTTTTATAACTTCTACTTTAGCTTTTTTATCTAATTTCTTTAAAACTTCTTTAGATGATTTAGGCAAAACTTTATCATAAAAATCAACAAGACCTTGTTCACCCCATCTGTCTAATTGTACTTTACCAGGTGTCCAGGCAACATAATCATATCCTTGTTCTGTTGCTTGCCTAATTAATCTCTTTAATGCCAGCTGTGTCCACTTAGGAGAAGTATCTACAAATGGGCCTTTTGTTTCGCCACTAGATCCTTTTAGTTCTTTATAATTATCTCGTCTTTTTACAACTAATGGAATCAGCTCTTTTATAGTGTCAAATTGTTGCAAAAACTCTATAGGTGTTTCATCAACACCTCTATTATCACCAATACCTTTTAATAAAATTCTTATAACGTCATTAATATATCTATCTTCATCATCACCCTTTTCAAAAAATCTGTCTGGTGGTGTTCTTGTTGCATATATTGTGGATTGTTGATCTTGAAATTCTTTATTGTAATTAGAAATTCTTATTTCATTTAGCTGATCGTCATTTAATAATCTAATTTTTTTTGTTATTTGTTCAATTATATTATTATTTTGATCTTCAATTTCTTTTTTAGGTCTTGCTTTGGGATTATAAAATCCTTGTATTCTGCCACGCTGCGCCCAATCAGATTGTATTTCTTCAGCGTATAAAATCTTAGATGTTTTCTTGCCAAGTCCGTCTGGTCCTATGCCTTCTCTATCTGTAACTCTTACATGAGCAACAATATTTTCTTCATCAAAGTGTGAGCTATTAAATGTTCTTAATCTTTCTATATTTTTATCTCTAGTAATTTTATCTAATGATTTATCTTTATCTAACAAAAATCTTAATCTATCTCGCATTGCTGGAGTAAATTCTTTTTCTGCCATATCTGGTGTAAGTGTTTGTGCAAATTGTTTTTTAACATTTAGATCGTATATTTCTTGCACTTCTACATTTGGTAAATCAAATTTAAGTAAATCTGGATCACCTTTAAAGCCTGGATTGGCTAATAATATTTCTCTATAATTGTCGCCGCCTGGTTGCTTGTAATCCATCCACCTTGTCGCACCTTCTCCTTCACCGCCAAGATAGCCATAATCCATAGCGTGTATTTCAACTTGAACCTTTGCTTCATCAAAACTGTAAACTTCATTAGAAGATATACTGTTGCCTTGAGGATCTCTGATTATGTAACCAATGTCATCATTACCATGAATAGAGTAACCAGCGTTTCCTTCATACCACTCTTTATATGGATTTTGCATATAATCTTCATAAGCAACACCATCTAAAATGTTTTCAATACTCATTTTTGTATCTGATGGTAAGCTATCGTAGTCGTTATCAGCTATTTTTTGCTGTATATATTTTATATCAGCTTCAGTAGCATCTTGTTCTCGCAAGCCTTTAAATAAAGGTTCAAGTAGGTAATCATCAGCTTGACCTCTTTGTAAATCGTAAATAAAATCTTCTGTTCTATATATCCAGTTTTCGCTATTATCATCTACTCTACCTTCATCCCAAGACAAACGATCCATGCCGCCATCTGCATCTGGCTCTAAGGTAATTTCTTTAAGCTCTATTCTGTTTTCTTCTAAATGTTTTACAATCTCATCTTTTGTAACTTTAGGTTTACTTAGTATTTCATCTAGGCCAGTCCATTTAATTTCATCTTCTTTTACACCCTGGTTAATAAGAATACCCCTTAGTTGTGATCCCTGGCCAGAATTTTGCTTTAAATTTTTGGCTTGCTCTAAAGCGTTTGAGTAAAAACCTAGTTCATCCTGGTCAACTCGTTTATCTGTCAAAGCTTTACCAGCAGCAGAAACAAGTGAATCAACAGCTGGCATAGGATCAACACCAGTATTAAGTGTAAAACTACCATCAGCTTTTCTTGCAGCTATTCTTTTATCAGCATCTTTACCTAAATTTCTTATACCTTCAGCAATAACTGGTGCAACTCTTTTAGCGCCTTCTATACCACCGACAATCGCACCACCACCAGCCAGGCCGATACCAGTAGATATAGCGCTTTGTAAATTATCAAATTCAGCTTTGCCAGTTCTAGGATCTGCAACATTAGATCTAATTTCTTTTTGCTGCCTTATATAATCTTCTGCTGCTGTATAACCACCAGCTTCATAAACAGTCAATAATCGTGGATCTAATGCTTTTTTAAGAAAATTAGTAATACCTTTTTTAGTTGTTTGTTTTGCGCCTTGCCTTCCAAGAAAACCCCAGCCAAGTGTACTTAGACCAACATATGTTGTTGGATCTGAAAACATACCAGCAAAAAATCTTTTTGTGCCATTCCAGGATATACCAAGTTTAGCGTATTCTTCTTGCAATGCTAATGATGCTACCGCTAATTGTGGATTGTCTTTTGCTAGTGTTCCAAGCTTACTAAAATTTATAGCTGCTTTCGGTAGATTATATTCTAGTGATCCCTGGTATTCTATACCCCATGCTGCATATTCTTCTGGTGTTTTTGGCGCTCTTTGCAATGCTGCTTTTTTACGCCTGGTCATAACACCAGATTTATTCTTATCACCTATCATAGCATTATATAAAAGCTCACTAGCTCGCTGAAAGCCAGGACTTGTAACTAATTCTGCATCAGTTAGATCTGAGGTTTTAGGTAAATCAGTGACATTATTATCCAGGACAAATTCACTATCAAACTGAACGCCTTGCTCATTACCAGCTTCAAGCAGCTGTGCATAATCACCATTAACAAGTTCTGATCTTTGATTCCTCAAAGACCATCCTAATAACCATTCATTTTCCAATAGTTTGTGTCCTTAGCTTCTTGCTTGTATTAATTTATAATTTTTTAAAAAATGCTTGATAGTTTCAAATTCTATAGCTTTTTCTAATGCAGAAAAATTAGTTGTATCTTCTTCAATTTGCTGTTTAAGAACATTTAATCTTGTTCTTACTGCATCTGGACTCAAACCAATAAAGTTAAAATCATCTAATATTTCTCTTGATTTTGTATTTAGAGCTAAAAAGTTTTGTTCATTTTTAGTGTTATTAATTTGGTCAATAACTTCATTATAAACATCTCTTACATTTCTAACATTTCCATTTACATCTTTATCATCAATAAGTCTGTCGAATGTATCTAGGGCATCAGCGCCTAATAAATTATCCCTAACAGAACTTGCACCAGGCATAGCTATTCCAGATATACCAATACTTTGTTTTATAAGAGATCTTAGTTTTTTAGTTTCTTTTGCTCTAGGTGTACTTGCTTTTTGATTTTCAGCAAATTCTGTAAGTGAAATAAAATCTTTTATGGCAATGTCTTTGCCTATCCCAATTTTCTTTTCATATTTGTCAAGTATAGTATCTATTTCAAATTTATCTTCAGCATCATATATTTCATTTTTAAAATCTAATATTGTGCCTTGGTTACTTGATACCTCATCACCTTCAATAATGTTCGTGGTCAAAGTATTGTATTGGTTAGTATCTAATTTACCATCACCATACAAAGTCTCTATTTTCTGCAAAGTTACTGGATCTTTGTTTCTTATTTTCAATAAAAAAGTAGAAAATGTTTTGCGCTGTGTTTTTTTTATTAACTTATCATTTACTCTAGTTTGTTTTTCAGCAGCTCTTGCAGCCTGGTTAGTTAAACGATTAGAAAGTGTATTGGCTTGTCCTTGTAATATAACTCTTTCATTTTCTGATAAATCTGGATATTTATTAGCATCAAATAAATTATTAGCTATTTGACTTGCTGCATTTGCATCTTGTCCATATGCAGCCGCAGATAATTCTTTATTAACAGTTAGCCTAGCTGCTTTACTTTTAGTTGCTAATATTCTCTTTTGTGCCGCTTCTTGTGTAATAAGATTGTCACTTACCATAGAAGCGTATAAACCATTTTCTCCATATAATTGATCTGTAGCTTCTGCTAAAGCAGCACCAGAAGATGTAGATATTTTATCTATTAAAAGCTTTTCTTTTTTTACAGCTTGCGCTTTTCCATAATCTATAATTTGTAATCGTGATACTTTATTAAAATCATTTAGTGCAATTAATCTAAGATCAGTAAGCTTTTCTGTAACATTTGATCTTATAACATTATCTGAAATACCCTTAGTTGCTTTCATAGCAATAGGTGTCCATTTGTTTAAAAAAAATGTATTTGCTTCAGTTGTGTTTGTGAAATTTTTTGTTTGTGCTTCTCTTATAAGGCTTGATGCTTTTTCCCTTATACCATTTTCTCTTTTGTTTATTTCAGCAGTACGTTCCATCTTTAGCTGTGTTTCTAGGTAGTCTAAAGATATTTTCATACCCAAATCACCAAGACCAGCCATAGCTCTTGATCCAGCTGATAACGCTCCAGGACTAGCTTGCACTGAAAAGTTTATTGCACCAGTTTTGGAAGTCATCTTGCTTTGACTTCTGTAAGTAGGAACTCTCATACTGGTTTCATTGCAGCATAACTTGAAGCGCCAGATAACAAGCTACCCATAGCTTTAAATTTACCAGCTCTTGCAGCATTTCTGCCATACATACGATTAAGATTTGCTTGCATCCTTTGTTGAACTCCTTGCTCTTTTAGTTCTTGTTTGCCTACTTTGGCATTATATCTCATGGTTGCGACTTCTTCATCTGCTTGTTGGGCGTTTGCCAGGGCAACTTTTAGCGGTGTACCAGTATCGGCCATCCAGCCATTATATCTAAAAGCTTGTGACGTAGATGCTTGCAGATCATCAAAATCATTTCTAAATCTTTTTACATCTACTTCATTTTGTAAAACTAGCTGGTCTGCTGCCTGGTCATTCGCCTTGGCGTTTCTTTCATTTATTTGTGCATTATAATCGTAAGCTCGTTTTTGATCCTTACCAGCCTGGATAGCGCCTATAGCACTAACAGCAGTTGAAGCAATCAGTAAAGGTACAGCAAATTGAGCCATTATTTTATCCTCGCCATTCTATAATAATCTTGTCCGTCTGGACCATATTTGCGCATGATGCCTTCATGCTCAAACCCTAAAAATTCAGCAAATCTTTTAGCTGTAGGCCAATCAGATCTAACCCCAGCTTGTACTCTTACTAAGCCATTATCTTGAATCATATTGTCAAAATTATCTTTTATCATTCTGATAATAGTTATTTTTTTCTGTGGCATTTTACTTGATGCAACAAACCATCCTTCGCCTACACCTTTCCATAAAGGCTGCACACCACTACTAGCTATAAGATGACCATTTTCCACAGCAGTAAATGCCATTCCTGGTACATCTAATGATTGTGCAAAATCACCAGCAACACCAAAAGACTTTCTTGCCAGGTTGTCCATATCACCAGCAAGCAGTTCATCTAGGTGTTCTGCCTTATAATTAATTAACCTCATTGATCGAATGTTTGTAGCCTTGGGAATATTGCTAATACAGTTAATGGTAATGGTTGATCTTGCCTTACAAATACAAAACCATCATTATCATAACCACCTCTAAACTCGACTTCCTTATCTCCAGTAAACATTCCTAGAGCTTCCGACATATCATCTGCTGAAGATCTAAATGGTATAAGATCTAGTTCTGCTTCTGAGCTACCTACCTTAACACCTACTGATTTATATAATCTTAATGTAATATTATTTATTCTTTTGTTCTTGCCTTGTGATGTACCTTCTGTTCCGCCAGCATCTATTCTCATAGTTTGCAATGTTGACTTATAATTAAATCCTATATGTGCTTTTTGCACTGATCTAGCCAGTGTAATACCACCAGACGATACAGTTCTGTCTGGATGTGTTGCGCCATCACCCAGGACAACAATCTTTTCACCTTCTAAATGTGTTAGACCAGATATAGATGTTGCTGCTGTGCCGCTATATGTAAGGCCACAATCAACAAAGTAAGCATCTTTTATATCTGTACCAAACTCATAGTTACTTAAATATTCTATATACCTTACAGTTGATCCATTCACAGTTCTCTTAACAATCATATAAAGATCATCTTCATCAGCTGTGCCAGGTATTGTAGCAATAGATTCTACAACCGCATTACCCTGGTTTGTTGTTGTAAGCCTAGTTGGATCGCTAGTTTCTATTGTTGTATACCCAGTAGTTTCTGGATCTGTTTCTGTAATTGTAACAATAGCTGCTGAAGGATTAGCCACTGTAAAATCTGGATGAGCATTTATCCTGGTAAATATATTATCAGCTGTTGTGTTGTTATTTGTATTCGGTCTAAAACCAAATGTTGTATCAGCTGGATCAGAAGAACCAGCAGCTTCACTTACAAATGTAATTGTTTCTCCATCTGTTTTAGTAACCTTTATTGTTGTACCTACAGCTATATTTGCATAATCAGACACAGTTATTGTTGCATCACCAAACCTACCGCCTAAAATATGTTCATGCCAGGCAACTACTTGTTCTTCTCGTCTATATGTCATACCGACAAGAAAACCATTTGTTAGTACACACCAAATCACATTATCTGGTTCTTGTTGCCAGGCCATTTCAACAATACCAGTTTCAGTAATATGTTCTGCAAGTATCGTTAAATCTGGTGCATTATAACTATCAGTATCAAAGTTAAATACTAATTCTCGTAATTTTCTCAAAGCTCGCTGAACGAACAATGTTACTGGTCCTACATTTATAGGCTGTATATCTGCTGTTCCATAACTCGCTTGTCGTTTTATTTGTGCATTTGTCGGACTAAGTGGCTCGGCAGATCCACTAGCAGACACAGCAAATTCACCACCACTTGTACCAACTATTAACACCCTGGATGATGCCAGGTATCTTATAACATTGACCTGGCTAGATCCTATCGTATAACTCAAAGCATCCGCAGCATTAGTGCCATCTGCAAAATCTTCAAAGTCACCAGCCACAGAAAAGAACACTGTTTGTGGTTGTGTTGTTGTTCCAGCAAACACCAGGCGTTCTTCATAAAAACTTACACACGCTGGAAAACCAGTTGTTGTAGAAAATGCTCCCAGGCTAAAATCATCATCTGCTTCTAATACACCAGCAACAGTAATTGATTGACTTGCTGCTTCATCAACAACATCTACTGAAGGTGCAAATAACATTGTATCGTCTGTTACCTGGACAAGTAATGCAGAACTATTATTGTTTGCAGACGTACCAGCTCCAGTAATGACAACCTTTTGTCCTACCTTAAAACCTTCTTTTACAAAGTTTCCAGCACTATCAACTATTCTATCATTATGTTCTAGTCCAGTAGCGCTTGGATCTCCTTCAGCAAAACTTAATGTAGTTGCCGTCATACTTGGCATCAATTCAGTTCTGCCAGCTGTGTTTTCTTGCACAGTCGCAGTTACAGTTGTTGCATTAGTAAATGCAGTTATCTTTGCAAAACCATCATGCAGCTTAACTAATCTGCCAACATCTGTTGAAGCAAATAAATCAGCACTAGCTGTTATTGTTACACTACCAGTTCTACCATTAGCCGTTAATGTTGTTGCTGTGGTATTAGGATCTTGCATAGGACCACGCCTAAAATCAACAGCTGTAATAGTCCATGCTGTGTGGCTTGTCCTGGTTATCTTATAAACTGGATGTGATGGATGTACCAAGTACATAACATCTGCGCTTTGTGTAAACTTTATCTGTGCAACTTGAGCTGAAGTATAAACAGTTGTTACTTCTACCGCAGATCCACCACTTTCTACAGTTCCGCCATCTTTATGTATTCTAAAATATTCATTGCCAAATTCTAATATGTAAGCTTGTTCAACATTAAATTCAAAAGGTATTAACCTTGTTGCATTAGCGCTGGCTTTTACAGTGTTCACATAGATTGTGCCTGGTCTACGACTAGCACCACCATGAGGATGTATAGTAAAATTCTGCATGGTTTTAGAACCATTAAAATATTTACTTATATCAGTTCGGCCATCTAGCCTTGGCGATAGTTCACCAGCTGTAAAGTTATTTAAGGTTGGTGAAGCCTTGGCCATTACAATCTCGCATTAATAAATGTATTAGCAGCTAATACTTCACTATCAGTTATGCTTGCTGTATTGATTGTGTTTCCTTCTGTTGCATCTACAAACCTAGCTTCAGTTAGTTTGTTTCTATAAAGATCATACATTGTTGCAGTTAATGTTGTACTTCCTATCAAAGCATAGGCTATATCAGCAGCCATTGCCGCTTCTATTGTATTGATAAGTAATTGGTCATACTGGTTAGGATCTGTAATCCTGGCAACAAATACTAGATTGACTGTAGATTCATCACATAAAAGCTTTCTGCCTTCTACCTCAAACTTAATTTCTGGATCTGAAAGTTTTAATACTCGCAGACAAAATGGATCTGTCGGTAGTGTAAATTGACTAGAATATGTAAAACTAGGTGCTACTGAATCAGCTGCTAAAGTTTGCCTAGATATAAGAGCGTTCCAAGGATGCGCCCTAAAAACACTATCTCTAACAAATTCATATCGCTGATTGCATATTCTACCAGCCTTACTATCTTCTGATAATGCAAGAATAGTAGATGCGCCAATCATGTTTAGTGCTGAATTACATATATCAACCGCAGAAGCCATTATTAATTCCTATAAAAAAGGACAGCGCATTGCTACGCTGTCCTGGTTGTTTAGTTTACAACGTATTCGATTATGAATGACATTGAACCAGCAGTACCACCAGTTGCATTAAAAGTTACTGCAACATAGTAAAATCCGCCTGGATCAGTTGAATCACCAGCAATCGTGTAAACCTTTTGACCGCAAGTAGTTATATCAGCAGCTTCAAAACGAACATCTGCCATTGCGCCAGCATCAGCGACACTGGTTGCAAAGCAATCTTCGTCTTTAACAACGCCAGCGCTAGTATACAAACCAACATTAAAAGTACAGCTACCACCGAAAGTGTCTGTACCTATCTTTAATGATGATATGCTAGCGTGTGTTGGTATTGGAGCAAGCATAACAATATCATTGTCTGTGCTATCTCCAGCAGCTAACTCTAACGTACCTTGTGCTATACGAGTTACGCCAGCAAGTAAACTTGCATCACTCATTGTATAGGTGGCTTCGAAATTGCCAACGAGATCAGAATTTAATGTAGTCATTTTCTATCTCCCTCTAAGCTGATTCATCACAAAGGACAGAAACCACTTTTGCTTCTTCCATTCGTGTTGCACCAAATGTTGAACAATAAAAGACTTGAGTTGAGTAGGACTTATCTGCTCTCTCATCAATCTTTGCCATTACGTCTTTGCCGACAGCAAGCTTCAATCCATCTTCCGCCCAGGCAAAGCAAGTTCTAATATTAGATGCTACGCTTAACCTTGTTGACATGATAAATTTGAATCCCATGAACGTATCCACCTCGCCTTGGACTAAACTTTTTATCGAATTAAAATCGCTCGAGGTGACTTGTGTAGTACCAAGTAAAGCTTCTACTTGAGCTGGAGCTACGGCAATATATCTTGGAATAGATGGATCAACAGAACCTTCATCCAAAATTTTCTTTGCACTTATTAGCTTTGCTATTGTTAGATCGGCTGATCCATGAGCAATAATATTACCAGCAACCATTGAAGTATCTGTGCTACCGCTTGATCCAGTTTTGGCTGTACCAGTTGCAGCAGTAATAATTGCATCATCCATAGCTCTACCCATTGCCGCCGCCGCTGCTTGAGCATAAGTAGATGTAGGATCGATTAACATTCTTATTTTGTCAGCATCATCAATAAGATCTGCCCACTCATAAGAATCCATAGTTACCATTCGTCTTGAATGAGGTGTATCAAGGATCTGTGTATCAGCGTGTCTGCTAGTTCGCTTAACAGCTGCAACACTTCCAACTTGATCGAAAAATGCTTTCTCACCAGTTACGGATTCTTCTGATACAGAACCACGGAGCAAAGAACCTCTTTGCTGCGATAATAACTGTACGTTAGAACTAAACTGATTAACGAAAGCTGTAGTGATTTGTGAACTCATTTCACTTTCTCCGTTAGTTTAAGATTAAAATTAAAACGCTACCTGGGGAATCCAGACGTAAGTTATTTGGTGTTGCGAGGGCCTTTGCTTATCTCGACTACTTTGCTAGTGCCTTTCTTGGAAGGACCATCTGGCTTATCTCCCTTTCCGCACCAATGCAAATACTTGTCAGCTCTTTCTAGTGGATCATCTATAATCCTACCAGATCCAGTTTCGAGTACCATTCTCAAAACTTCGAGCCTAAATTCTCTTTCATCCATTACATCATTTCCCTATATCTCATAGCTTCATCAACGTAAAAGCTATGTTGTGGATGTTTGGCATCCCAATAAGGTGTACTTGGAGCTGTTAGTTCAGATAATTTTTCTGAAACGTCACTTGGCGATAATGCACCAGTTGTTTTTACGCCAGCTAAAGTATCTTCACCCATTTTTTCTTTCATATACTGTCCAATATTAACCATTGTTTTAATAATTGCTGGATGATCGCCTAGTTTCATCCCATTACTAAGTGTTAAATCTTCAAATTCTTCTACTGGAATAGCGCTAAAATTGTCTAAAACACCTTTTCCTACAGCCATTCTATCGTCAAATGCCTGGCCATATTCCTTTTTTAGCTCTAATGATACCTGGTTTATTTGATCTTCAGTAACATTTGCTGATTGTTGGACCTGGCTTCCACTAAATTCGTTATATTTATTCAGTAAATTCTGCGCCTGGTGAGGTAATAATCCCACTTCATGCGCTGTTTTCTTGAACCAATTAACCATATCAGCGTTTTCTGCTTGGCCTTCGGCTAGTTTATTCTCTAATTGGTAATCTTCAGCGCTTGCTGGCCTACCAACTTTATCATAAAAACTGTTCCAATCATCTGATGTGGCAAACTTTCCAGGCTTTACAACCTTATCTGCACCTATCATGGACTGTGCATTAACATAAGATTTAGCTAATGATCCTACATCCTGGATAGTTTCTAATGATTTATGACTTCTTATATCTTCTGGAATATCTGAGCGCCAATCATTCTGTACTGGCTGCGCAGACGGAGCTTGTCCAGCATCTACTGGAGCTTCCGCTACCTGGGCTTCTTCACTCATGTTTCTACTATGTCCTCTCTAGTTTTTGGTTCTTGCAGCATTGATAATAAAAATAAGACTACAGTTCGCTGCCCTTCTCTGTAGGCTGTTTCGTTAGGATCTTGTGAAAATGTAGATCCATTAATGTGATACCTGGCTTGCAGATCTTTCATTACAATCTGGCCATCTTCTGTATTTAAAAGCGTTTTATAGGCTGCTCTTAAATCTTCTATGCTCATTGTGCTTGCTCGGTTGTAGCGTTAACTGCTCGCAATGCTGGTGCTGCATTACCAGCTGCTTCTGCTGCTTGCTGCGCTTGCATCATTTCTGCTTGCTGTTGTTGTACTGCTGCCCTTCTTTGTCGTATCTCGGCAACTTCTTCATCACCTCGAATAGCTGTAGCTGGTACAGATAAAGCTTTGACCATATGTTTGGTTAGGCCATCTGAATCTAAATAATCAATAATACTTGGATCTACACCTACAAGTGGCTGCATTAACTCCAGTAAACGTAGTGCTGATTGCACATCACCAGATCTTTGCGCTTTGGCTAGAGGTGATACATATTCTATTTCTATATCAATATTCTGCATAAATTCTGGCGCAACCTCAAAAGCTTCTTGCCTAGCTAAAATATTATAACAACGAGTGATAAGTGGCTGTAGTAATTCAGCTTGCAATCTTCCTAATACTGGCCCTAACAATCTCATCTTTTCTTCAGTACGCTGGACAACTTCTGTTGCTGTCATCTGTGGTCCTTGACCAAGAATTAACTGGTCAACGTAGAAAGCCGATTGTATAGCTTTTCTACGCTGTTCTTCCATATTTAGACCTAATGGATTGTTTGCACCTATGTTTAATGGTTCTATTCTATCCCTTGATCCAGACCTATAAAAGTTAAGGCCGCCTGGTATAGTTCTTATGGGGAGTATAAAACCATCATCTGGAACAAGAAGTGGAGGATCAACTTGTTTTTGGGCGGCCCTAATTGTTACTTCAGACATTTTATTTAACATTTTTATGTCTGGCAAAGCTGTCATGGCTGGTGATCTACCATAGCCAATTTCAAAACTAGCTTTTAAAAATCTTGGTGCTGTATAGGGAAACTCATCAAATCCGCCTTCAGATAAAATTTTCTTTTCATCTGGATCTAAATAAACAGAAGCAAAAGGTTTATTTAGTGAATCTATCCTGGTTACATCTCTTTCATCTCTTTTAAATACAGCATGAAGCAAAGTTATTTCTTCATAAGGATTCTTTTGCATTAACTTAGCCACACGCTGCGGCACAGCTGCTTCACCAAAACGAGCTATGGCTGCACGTGCTGGCATCTTAAATTTTCTATAAACTGTATCTACTCGCCCGTTTTCATCTTCAGATAAATAACATTCTGATATATGCCTGGTCGAAAACTTTAGCTGAAACTCATCATCAGATTCAACAAACATAACACCAGTACCGAATGTAATGAGATCATGGTACAATTCATGTATCTGTTCTTGAAAGTTAGATCTCGAAAATGCCTGGTACATAATATCTTCAACGCCTTCAAGCCATTCTTTTGCCGTATCATCACTATCAAGAAATCTGTCCTGGAAGCGCAAACTAAACCATTTTGTACTCGCATTAGTTAACATTCCATGAAGTGAAGCAGACATAAGTTCTGCTGCATGAATTGCTGTACCATCAAATATAAGTTCTGTGCGCTTATCACCACCAGATCTAACTTTGGTTACATCAGCTTTTCTAGGAACAACATAATCGGCTATCTCTTGCCAATGGGATTCCCAGGTTGATCTCATATTTTCTAAACTACCAAATCGACTAAGTAGAATATGAGCTAAATCATTTTCTGCCATTTATAATCCTAATAAAGTTTTTCTGCGGATAGGCGCACCACCAACAATACCTTGTGCTGATGTTAGAATTGTGCCTTTTGTTCGGCCACGCTTTCTTTCTTCTTCTTCTTCTTCATCACCAGCTCTTACAACATCCCTTGGATTTGCAGATCCAGTTGTGTTATCTGGCTGATCTGATCCGCCGCCACTTGGCGGAATATAATCATCATTATCATCACCGCCTAAATTATCGTCACCTTCTTCTGGTGGTTCGTATATATCCATACCGCCACCGCCAGCGCCTGGATCTCCACCAGGTTCACCGCCAATGTCCATGCCGCCATCACCTTGATTGGGATTGCCGCCCATACCTGGATCATCTGGTACTGGATCATCATCTATATCAACACCGCCTGGATCTGGATCTGTTTCTTCTGGTGTAGTTGGATCGTCACCAACTATAGATTCATCTTCACCTATACCTTCATCCTGGTCAGTTCCATCTTCTGGTGTGTCTGATCCTGGTTGTCCAGTTTCTGGACTTCCAATATCTGATCCACCGCCGCCGCCGCCAGGATCACCTGGTTCATTATCTTGATAACTATCGTCATCATCATCATTATCATCACCTGGGCCTGGACCTGGATCTGGACTGCTTGGTGGATCTGGATCATAGTCTGGATCTTCTTCTGGTGGATCATAACCGCCATCATCACCGCCGCCGCCGCCGCCACCGCCATCATCTCCTATAAAACAGTATGTCGGATCGTTCCAGGGCAACATCTGGCCCAATATGTCCTTTTTTCTGTTTAGTTGGTCTATACCAATATCCAGTTCCAATTCCATGTTCCTTATTAAAATATCGGACTGTATCTTTTACAATAAATGATACATGACCAAAGGGAGCAACAAACTCAGCCAGCCATAAATGATTGCCAGATTGCCACCAATCTTTCTCCATTGATGCGCCATCTCTTAGCCTGGTTAACACTTCGTCAGATACAAGCGCATACGAACAAAAGCCAACAAGCTTTTCATGTTTATTTCGCCAGTACCTATACTGATTAATCGTTAATGGTGTTTCAAAATTATCTATAAGTTTTCTTAACGTAACAGATCTGTGCAGCCGACTATGCCTTAGAAGCTCAACAACCTCACCAAAGCTAGGACTTCTTAGTTGCACCACCTAATAACGTCTTGTACGCCACTCCATCTTCTTCACCCAATACGCCTTGTGATGAAGTCATTATGGTTTTTTTCCTAGACACTCTTTTAGGATCTTTCATTTTATTCTCTACCTCACTCCTCTTAGTCGGTGCTGGTACAGCTTGCGCTGGAGGTGGTGGTGGTGGAGGTGGTGGTGCTGGCTTACTGCCGCCGAATAATCCGCCCATATTACATTGCTCCTATACTATTAAATGGATTATAACTACTATCTGCAATCGCTTGTGGTGGTCTTTCAAACCCTCGGTTTTCCCTTACACCCACAGCAAAATATCTCCAGGCATCAGCCGCATGGCTGGCCCAATCATGTACTGGACTATTCCTAAATGTCCTTAATCTTTCATTATACGCTCTATGGTACTGCCTTAACGCTTCTAATCCAGCTTTGCAGTTGGCTTGGTCAAACCAGCAACGGCTGAGAATAAGCTGCGCAGCGTGTATGCCATCTTCAACAGGCAGCTTTGGTACAACCCTAAAATTAATTCCCAAATCGTATGAGATCTCACGGCGGCTCTTGCCAGAGCCAAGCTCTCTAACCTCAATATCATGCGGCGCATTGTGACTTCCATAGTAATAGCCTTTATTCGTAAGTATCTTCGCATAGTGCGGCAACCCTTCATTCCTGGCTTCATAAAAATCTATAACATGAATGGCCCTACCAACACTTTGAGTAAACCATATAGCTGTACTATCACCTATACCAAGATCCCACCAGGTATCTACCTTGTGCGCCTGGTCATAGGGAACATTCCCTATGCGCCCAGTTTCCTGGACTACTTGCAACTCTTTTCCAAAAATAGCTCCAGGCACATTAGCAACCCAGGAACATTCAAACTCTTGTTCAAACTGGTCCTCGGTCATCATCAACCTGGCAGCTTCTAATTCTTCCTTATCAACAATATCAGTTTCACTAGCCTTATAAACTTGTGTAAACCATTCATCAGACGTTGTAGCCGCTTCATATAAATCATAAAAAGCATTATGACCTCTAGGCGTTCCAATAAAAAAGGCCCATCCCTTCCTATCAGACAATGCTGGTCTAATTACTTCTGGAAATAAACTTTCTGGAAGATCTGCCATTTCATCCAAGACAGTTCCATCTAAGTAGATTCCACGGAGTGAATCATAATTTTCTGCTCCTAGCAGCTGTATCCTTGCACCATTCGGCAGATCACATCTAAGCTCCGTTTCATGGAATCTAACCATAGGAACTTTACCAGCAAACTGCTTTAGATAATCCCATGCCACAGCTTTTGCCTGGCGGTATGTAGGCGCTATATAAGCGTACCTGGGATTAGTTTGTGCATTAAGTATTGCTGCCCTCAATAAATGGTTTATAGCCATCACAGTCTTGCCAAATCGTCTGTGACACACCACAACTCCCCAGCGCTTCATTGTCAGCTCGTTATGCAGTTTTGCCTGGAGTGGTCTAGGTGAATACGGAATCTCAATGTTCATGGCTTAGACACTCTCTAATTAGGATAATATACGTATTAGGAGAGGCGGCCATGTTTTTGGGCCGTACCCACCCTTGCACAGAAAAAATGACGTTATACGAGTTAGCTACTCGTAACTATTTGTAAGCCAGGCAACAGACACAAAAGATCTAGTGACAAAAGTCTGTAGAATCTGTGCAATATTTAATTAACAAGTTAAAGGTATGCCTTGTGTGCGAGATCACTGCCAACACAAGACCATTCACACAGTAAACCTTACACGATCTCCAAGTTACCATTGGCCCAAGACAAAGTAACCTGGCCATTATTGCCAGCCGTCTTATCTTCTGCCTTATCCCTAACACCTAATGGCTGCATCTGCCTAATATGTTTATCCATATGATCTGCTTCTAATCGTCTACGCTGCACTTCAGCCATTGCAAGCTTTGGATCATCTGGTAATGCCATCTTAACTAAGTCTAGTATCTGATCCCTCATAACCTCACACTGCAACGCTCTAGCTTTACGATACATAGTATGAGCTTCATCATTCTCTTGTACCCATCTAAGCACAGTACGCCAACTAGGCAATGTCTTAGTATTGTTACATATCCTGGTTAAGCTTTCACCTTCAGCTATACGCTCACAGATCTTTTCCATCTGTGGTTTTGTAACTCTTATCTTTATGATCTTAGCCATAATAATCCCAAAAAAATACCTGGCTACTTTGAGGAAATAGCCAGGCTTTATTTAACTAGTTGAGGTTTTGCAGCTCCCATATCTTATTTCGCAAATTACTACAAATCCTCGAAAGGAAGCAAAAAATGAACAACTAAAATGAGGTAACAAAGTTAGTTATTCAGATCTTATCAAAAACAGTAATATTTCTAGATCATTTAGTCAAGCACATTGATTAAATAATATTAATACTTGACGTATAACGTCATACTAATTATTTTAAAGTAAAGGAGTATTACAATGACAGATTCAATAAGACTAAACAAAGATGATGCCCTGGCATTACAACAGCAATACCATGAAGCATTAGCAGCTGGTGAAAAACAGTTTGTATTTATGGATAGAGATATACTTACAGACTATGCAAAATACATGATAGAGTATCTAAAAACACAAGGCCTATTAGAAGAAGAAACTAAACACTAAAGCCGATAATATAATCTAACCAAAGCATCTTTATATCTACGTTTCACAATCCTAGGATCATTAAGACCTAGGATTTTTGCTATCTTAGTCCACTTAGGACCTCTATCAGTAAATGCAGCTGAATGAGCTACCGCCCAAGTAAGCCGTCTATCTTCGTCATCCATCTTTGTTAATGCTAAATCTATAGCTTTATCTAACCTAGTAATCTGATCTGGTGTAGCTTTTAACCTAGTAACGCCCATAGCATTGTAACCATAAGCAGACCATTCAGTAACATAATCTGGCCAGTTAACCATCTTCTGTTTCCTATAAGCACTAGGCAACTTTCTTTCTGTTTCAGCAGCTTCAAAGAATAAATCATTTAACTGCGCTATATCCATTACTTGCGCTCATTTCTAAGCTTGTCATCCATTTCTCTAAGCCAATTAAGTTTATCAAATATGGGGATATGCTCTAGGTTAATTACTAGGTCCTTATAAGCATCTTCTGAATATCTTTTTCTTAGTTTAGATAATACTCGTCTTTGCATTTCATCAATGGGAAACTTTGCGCTACGATTTACTGCTGCTGCATAAGCTGGATTCTTTTTCTTAGCCATTAGCTTAGCTAAGCTCTTTAACTTAGCTAAGTTATTATTCTTAGCTAAGCTATCTAAGCTATTTTTTTTATTTAAAGGATTTAATTGAGTGCTAAGATGTGCGCTAAGCTTAGCTACATGATCTGGCTTAGAAAAAATTTTACTCTTATCACGATTCATCTGTCAACCCCCCAAATAAAAATAAGTAATTTGCACCATCATAAATGTTGTCTGGCGTAGGTTTGCCGCAATCCATTCTACCATTTTTTACTTCTGACATTCCCCTGGCTACATCAGCACCAACAAACTTTTCACCTGGTTTTAACTTATCTGCATAAACAAGATTCCACCTGGTTGCTATGTTATCAAATAACTTTGCATAATCACCATATGCCGTTCCCCTATCCTTCAAGATCTGTGCAGCTGTTTCAGCGTACTGGTGTGGCTTCATTTAACTATCCTATCAAAATGATCCACCTTTAACTCTTGTGCTTTCCATCCTTGTTTTTCAGCTTCAAGTTCTGCTGGCGTTAATGGCTTTTGTTTTTTCTTGAGTGCATTACAAATCATTCCCACATGATTAGCGCCAGTTCGATTCGGTTTTGTCATACTTGTTTCCCCCTTAGTTTTATTAATCCATTTAAATATTCATGTACTTGTTCTACAGATTTGCACAGCTGCCAGAAGCAGCCAGCCAGCTCTAATTTATCTCGAATGATAGCCTGGTTTTCTGATAGCTTGCCGCCATGCCGCTTAACCTCAATAAAGATAGAAATAGAGTTTCCAACCTTGGTTTGATCTCCAGGTACAAATATTTCTATGTCTGGCCAACCTGGTTTAGTTCCCATCTTTTTCTGTTTGACTTTATAAGCCACATGACGTTTTCCTTCATTCGGTGAATGATGCCATATAGCGCCTGGTGGCAAGACTACATCAAGCCATTGTCCGATTCGCACATGAAGTTGATCTTCAGTTTCTACGGATGATAAAGTCATTAGGCGTGACCGATCCCATAGTTACTTCAAGAATCAAGCTTAAATGCCTCGCAGATGGCGTGAGTGCTTGCTTATGCTGCTTTGGTAAGCACCATCTTCTAGCTACAGTAGCCTCTTTAAAACCAAGTTTTTCAGCTAATTTCTTGTAACTTAAATTTTTTTCTAATCTATATTCTTCTAATGTCATGTCTAAATTGGTAACATCACTTGTCCATTATAGTCAATACCAAAAATTAATTTGACATAGATGACGTATATCGTCATAGTTAATGTTATGTAAATCAAGTTAGTTGACTAAATTAGCATATTTAGTAGGGGATCATTACCTTGATAACAAGATGTAGTTATTTTAAGTCACAATAAAATGTGATTTTTAAAATCCGATAAAGTGATTTAATAGAATTGAGGTAATATGATATGAACGTAGTAAGGCAAAATAAAGAACAAAACAAAACGAGTACAGTAAAAATGCCTAATAACTTGGATGCCATGATAAGAAGATCTGGTCTGCTAAATAGAGAAGTAGCAGAAAGAAAAGGTTGCCGCCCAGAAACAGTATCAAGACAAATATCTGGAGCATTAGGATTATCAGTAAAAGATGCTGAAGAATATGCAGTGATCTTAGGCTGCACGGCACAAGATGTATTGTTCGTACAGAACGCTGTGCCTTTGTTTGGCACACTTGATGAAGATATTGTAACAGTTAGATCTATCACTGATAAAGGTATATCTTATTATATACCCTATCCATTATCTGATGATAAAAGAATTGTATTAGCTGAACATACTGCGCAAAATAAACGCTGGGCCAATGGCAGAATGTATATATTCAGTAATCTGTGTATTGAAAAACAAGCTGTAGATGAAAACTGTTTTATGAGATTATCTATAATGAAAATCAAAGGTGAAGAACTTGTCCGATTCGGTGTTTGTTATCCAGAACCAGGCGGAACATTCTCTGTTGGATTTAATTCTGATACTCACACGACAACAGACCAGGGCAAATCAAGAACATTAACAGAAAATGATATAAGGCGTGGATTACACCTAGTTTGGGCCACACCAATATTATCGTGTATATTCCAGCCAGATCTATTAGATATACAAGAAAAAAAATAAATACGATCAACCCTCTTGACTAAATCGATCAAGCAATACTAGGATCTTCTAATTAATATTAGGAGATCACATGGCGTTTACATCAACACCTAGCTTTGCATCAAGATTTAATTATCTGTGGCACTCAAACCCTAAATCAAAACTAAAATGCAAAGCCTTATTTGACAAAGTTCATGTAAGGCCAATGGTGTCTGATGCCTGGGATATTTACAAAGACACATCTATTAGCCAGCACTTGCGAGATAAAGCCTGGACAGTAATAGAAAAATTTGAATCTAAATTAAATGGACAAGATAACGCTGCAATGGCTGGTGGGCGCACAGTTCAAGAAGCAGCTGATGCTATACTGATAGATAACATAGATCCTGGAGAAGCTATTGAGCAAGCTATACAAAGCTATAATAAATTTAAAGCTCGCACCTGGGATGATGGAACAGATGCTAATAAAAAGATTAAGTATGTAGATGAAATAGAAGCCGTAACTAAAAATGCCGTTGCTGGCTTACAAGAAGCCATGCAAAGAGATAATCAGATTGTCGGTGAAATAGAATACATAAAAAACTTAGCTGGTTGTGAGCTACCACATAACACAAGACCAGATTATAATAGGCGTGGAGATCTGAAAACTAAATGGTCCAGGATAAGTAAAACATCTAAGTCTGGTTTTGCAGCTGCAAGCTTACCTAAAACATTAACTGGTCCTTTTGAACAAGCAGCTTTGTACCAGGTAGCTGGATTCTGGGCGTGTAATGGCGGCCTACCGCCCTTCCTTATATATGCTAATGCTTCAGACTATAAAATCTTTGACCAGGATAACACACCAGAATTACAAGATGATTACTTAGCCGACATAGTACAAACAATCACCAGATCACATAAAGCTACAGAAGAATTACTGAAGGTAGCCAAAGACAAAGATCATTTATTTAAATTAATAGAACCAGACTTTACGAATATCTGCTGGTCTGAACCACCAGTAATTATTGATGAAGCAAAAAAACTATGGGGGATCAAGTGAAAGATCCCTGGTTGTGGATAAGTGAGTTTATTGGCGCTGTAACTATATTCGCATTTTTTTATTTTTTGATTTGGATTTTAGCCATTTTATTTCCAGGAGCTATGTAGATGCAAGATATATTACAAACACCACCAAACATACATAAACACGCCAGGGAAACTGAACAACTAGCCTTGGAGTTTATACTTCCCAAAGTAAAAAAAATGCGCCTGGCAGTTCTTAAATCGATAGCAAGCGCTGGCTGGACTAGAGGTAAAACTGGATCTGAAGTTGTTAAGGATATTGACGGCTACATTGTATCAGTAAGGCCCAGGATCACAGAACTAAATGAGTATGGATTAATTATACCAGGTGAAAAAAGAAAGAACGCTAGAGGATCTTATGAGCTGTCCTGGTTGATAACAAGTAAAGGCAAACAAGTTGCGGAGTTGAATGATGAGTGAACTAAAAGATGTAATGGCTGCGGTCAATGACATAAATCAATTACATGGCGTTACACAAAAAGGCGGCAAAAAATACACAGAAGTTTCTAAAAGAGTAGAAGCGTTTAGAACACATTTTGGACTAAAATATGGAATCACAACAAATATAATAGTTGATGATGGCATAAGAGTTTTAATTAAAGCGCAAGTTTATGACCTGGCTAATACAACAATACCAGTTGGCGAAGGATATGCTGAAGAATTAAGAGGTGTAGGACATTTTGCAAAAGGCGATAAACGAAATGTTAATACTGGCGCTGCTATAGAAAACTGTGAAACATCTGCAATAGGTAGAGCATTAGCAAGCCTTGGTTTGCATGGTGGTCAATATGCTTCAGTTGATGAAATTCAAAAGGTTAATAGAAATAATGAAATTATAGAACAAAACAAAGAAACGCCCAAAGAAGAAAAAAAATTAACCCTAGATGAAACAATAAAGAAAACTGAACAAGACAGAAAAGATATAGCTAATGGTAAATATCCGCCAGCAACAGAAACAAAAAGCCAAGCTGATTGGGAAAAAATACACGCTACTTATATGAAAAACATAAGTACATTTCCATCACAAAGTATGTGTCATTTTTGGTTTAACAAACAAAAAGATATTTTAAAAGATATGAAAACTGCTGTGCCTAGAATGTATGGCGAAATTGAAGAACATTACACTAAAAAACTAAACTCATTACAACCATAGGAGCAAAGCATGGGAAACTCACCACAATTTTCTAATACTAATATAAAATTTCAAAGAGCATTGTCTGCAAGTGAAGATAACCCTGGTCAAAAAGTAAAGATAAGTGTTTGGCTAAACTTTGATAATGGCTGGGATGAAGAAGCAAAACGCCCTTTTCCACCTACAGAAAAACAACAACAAAGTATTGAAGATATACATAGGCAGATAAAAGACCTGGGAATGGAGCTGTCGTTGCAGCTGCAAGACTTTGATAGCAAAATGAATATAGCTAGAGCTAGAGTCTTTTGTAATGATTTACGATACGACACAAGCCATGCAAACAATGGAGAAGTAAATGGTTTTGACGATTTATAATAAAGCTTTATTCAGTATGCACGAAGCATCCATAATATTGTTTGGACCATGTTCGACAAGAAGCACACAGTACAATAGAACAAGACGAATGTGTAATAATGGAGCTTTAGATTATATTGTTGATGGTGATAAAAAATATATCAAAAGAAAAACATTAGAAGATTTAATGGGATCTGAAGCATTAAATGAAGCTCTACAAAATTTAGATAATGTAGTAGAGCTTCATCCTGGTAATTAGAAGTTAATACTATTCATGTCATCATGCAGTTTTTGTTTCTTAGCTAAGTCTGTAAGCCAATGGCCATAAACTTTTTGAGTAATATCTATACTGCTATGGCCCATGAGGTTTGATACTGTCCAAACATCATCATAATATTCAAGACATTTACTAGCATAATAATGTCTAAGGTCATGCCATCTCATATGCTTTTCACTAATCTTAGAAACAACCTTTTGTAACTGCTCTTTCCAATGGCTTCTACCAACCATAGTATTGTATTTAGTTCCAAAAACAAAGTGTGATCCGTCTGGTCTGCCTTTTTTAATATACAGCTCTTGCAGCTCCCTAATCAAATCACCACGAATAGGCACAGTTCTATTAGATGTATCAGTTTTAACTTTACCAACACTATTCTTTACGACTTCATTATTTATAACAACTTTTAACTTAGCGCTTTTAGAAACTAAAACTTCAAATGTTTTAAAATTAATTTTATCCCAGGTTAAAGCTCGTTGTTCTCCAGATCTTAGACCAGTTCTGCAAGCAAACTTATAAGCAAGCTTCATAGATTTAGGTAAATTTTGCTCAATCTCATGTATAAAATCAGTAGATAACTTTTCTAAAGGCATATCGTCATCAATAACTGGCTTCTTAAATTCAGCATCAAGCATAGGATTTTGAGCTAAACAGTTTCTACTTTTACCAAAAGCTAAAAGCTTATTCAGACATGATCTCATTTCTTTTACAGTCTTATAGCTTCTCTTACCCCTTCTGCCGCTATTAAATAATGTAGGTAGTATGTAAGTTTCACAATGCTCAACAGTAAGATCCCTGGGCCTTAGTTCGCCAACAGATTTACCGCCAACTTTAATTGCTAACATAGTGTCAAACTGATATTTGTATTTATCGAAATAGTCTGGCAGCGGTTTGCCACCTTTCATGTTTTTATATTCTCTATAATAAAATGTTCTAAGAGGATCATTGTTTTTTATTCTTTGATCCCATTCATACATCATATCTTCATCTGGAAAATCACCAAGTAAATCTTTGATACTCCAGTTATCTGAGTCCTCTACTTTTTGCTTTTCTAACTTTGCAAAACTTTCAAGTTCTTTTTTAGCCTGGCTAAATGTTTCATAAAATTTAGTGCCACCACCGAAAGAACGTAGATCTAAACGCCATGAATTTATTTTTAAACTTAACTTTTTTTTGTCTTGTTTTATATATTTCTGAATCATTAACTTACTCCTTATACATTATTTATATAATGAGCTTGACGTAAATAGTCAAGTGGCTTGCAGATTTAGAAACAAATAAAACTCGTAGGTATTTACAAGTTTCGTTTCTGGCTTGTTTCTGAAAACCAAAAAACTAAGAACTATCTAACAATATCAATGAGTTAAGTGGTGATCCCTACGAGATTCGAATCCCTATGAAATGATCTACCAGTGTCGTTGAGTATTGCTAACTGTTGCTCACATTAAGATTATAAACAATGAACAACATATGTCAACACTCGTAAACAGTTGTGGTTGTTTCTGGGATTGTTTCTGAGAAACAAAATATACTCGTAGGGCGTGTTTTGGTGGGATCGTTTAAATGTGGGGAAACGTCATAATCGCATATATGTTAATGGCGATTTAAGAGTCATACAGAAGCGAAAACAATTCTAGGTTAAATCATACCTAGACTTTTTTCTTTTTCTTAGGAAACCCAGCTTTCATGTTCGCATAAGCCTTAGAACTGATGGTACTTTTCTTTTTACTGCGAGAAATACCTTTCTTTTTTCTTGCATTTATATTTGCATATAGTCCAGGTTTTTTAGCCATTATACCATCCTCTTTTTTTTCTTCATTACCTTTTTAGCTGTAGTAGAATTACGTAATTTCTTAAAATCTGGTTTATCAATCTTGTTTTTATTACCAGCCATACCAGCAATCTTTTTTTGCTTTGGTGATAATTTCTTTCCATACATTCCAGCCATACTTATGTCCTTTTCTTGTTTTTGTTTGCAAAGTTTTTAGCTGCGGCCACAGATCCAAATCCCCATTTCTTTAATGCCAAAGCTTTCCTAGTTGGTCTGCCTTTAGCATCTTTCATAGGACCTTTCATTCCAGCGAACCTTGCAGCAAAAGATATTCGCCTTGGATTTGTTCCTTTATTAACTGGAGCTTTCACACCAAAGTGTTTCCTTCCAGCAGCATTTAATCCACCTTTTGGATTTTGATATTTTTTAAGAGTCATCAATCAAGCCTTTGCGATAACCATTTTTTCTATCGAATGTAAGTAATTCACCTCTAGGATCATCAGCTATAGAACAATGCACCCAGCCACTATTACCGCCAGTAAAACACTCAAGGATCAGCTGATCGTATTCCAGGTTATCTTTTATGTAATGACAAAGATCCCAGTTAGATATACCAGGAACTTCAAAGTCTGCTGCCTGGCCTTTGCAATGCTGGCTTTTCTTAGAGCTACCTATAGCAATAGATAATTCTGGACAACGATAACCAGAACTAACAGTAAAAGGTATTTTGTAATGATCTCTTACTGGTTGCAAAATCTTTTCAGCCAGGATCTTCATGTTATAAATTTCATCTGCACCAGGATTATTATTTATATCTCGGCGTTCAGCTGTTTGACTTTTGATTAATTCTTTAATTGAAAAATTATTTGATAACATCATTTTGGCTAAAATCTCCAGGTCTAATCATACCAGGACAATTAGTTTCATTGCTCCTGGCGTATCTGAGAGCCTT
>UEXM01000665.1_pt1 | contig 34594 bp, 70 predicted proteins | sample 1796661 | NCBI WGS metagenome assembly UEXM01 (sample SAMEA4772469, study PRJEB27181) | metagenome
GGAGAAAGATCGGTATTAATTACGCACACATTATTGGGCAGTATAAGAGCAGGAATTGGCGACGGCGCCGCTATAGCGCCATTTTCCGGCGGCATGGCATCGATGTAGGTCGGTTGGTTATACGACTCCAGCAACGCATCCGGTCTTGTTCGCGCCATTTTTTCGCCGCCAGTTTTTTCTTCTATAAAATTTTTCTCATTAGCCACATGCTCATCCGCAGTGATGCCCGCATTTGCAGCCCAAACGCCGCATGCAGACAGTGCAAAAAAAGTAAACATATATTTCATGGATATACTCCGCATTCAAAATCGCAATAAATAGTTCATTTATTTATTAATAACCATATAATGACCGCCATTTTCCCACCGCAACCAAACGTCTTTAGCGATCTTTGGGTACCGTACGTACATCATACCGGTTTGGTCATCGATTTGCAGAACGAGACCTAATGACCGGTCGTTTCGCCAGACGTCTTTAACCCACGATCCAACCGCGGCCGTTGTGTTGTTAGCTTGCAATTTATACCTTAATGCGATCGATGATATATGGATGGTGGAAAGAAAGGTCTTTGTACAATTTCTTGATGACCTTCTTGGCAACTTCGCCAATATCCGCCTTTGTGTCTTTAGACTTAAGAGCAGTTGCAAGCTCATCCGCAAGAATCTTTTTAAGTTCACTCTTGATACGTTTATCCAATTCCGTACCGATCATCTTCTTTATATCAGATTTATCGGTTGACGAAAGATTCTCGTTAATGAGAGTTATAACAATGTCCTTGGAAATATGCATACTGTAAATAGTCTATACTATACATTATACACCAGTTCGAGATGATTTGCAACATGATTCGACGCTAATTCGTCTTTTAACCAATATACGCTGTAGGTATGAAAAGCGGTGGTGTTGACTTTAACGACAATGCCCACACGCTTGACACGTTTTTTATCTGATGAGTATGTATACGGGAATCCGTACGGGTTGGCATTAGTGCTACCGGTATAGTACACCAAGTCACCAACAACGAAGTCTACAGGGTGACGCGCATCCTCGTTCATCGTGACCCCATAAGCGTTTTATCCGCGTTTTCTACCAGCAACAAGTGATCACCGTTGAACAATCCTGTTTTAAATTTACTAATTACCAACGGGTGGTTTGTCCATATCACCATATACTCACGATTCGCATATGTTTCCACAACGATGCCCACGTAACGTCCAAAGTCAACGCCAACCGATTTGGTTATTGAATACCGAAACTCTGGTGCAAGTGTCACTAAGTCTCCCAACTCGAAGCGGCGGCTAAGCCCACGCGTCCATCGCGGTGACTGAAATGTATCTATAGACCCACTATACGCGCCCACAGCTGCGCCTAATGGGTTTTCTGCCCTCTTACTACCCATAAAGTATATAGGCGCGTCATGGGCAATTTGCGTACCGGGCTAATCTGGAAATTTTTAGGCGGTGTTTTTTAAATCATAATCTCAGAAAATTTCTCAGCCATATCGAGAAGGTACTTAGCCAGCCATCGCTGACCGCCTATCGGCCGAGACATACATTCCGGGTAGGGGGGAGGGGGACCCCCCCGTCTTTGACAGCATTTTGACAGCAGTTAAATAAACGTCAAAACAGTGTCAGGCACAGTGATTGTCAATTACTTGTCAATACTTCCATCACATCCAGTCACACTATACTGTAACATGTATACATATAATGCTGCTGTACACATACCCCAATAGCTTACATGGAATGCGATGTCTGTCGATTTAGATATTATTTTATATGATCTCGGATACTTTTCTCGCAACCGGTTACGTATCTGTCGCATGTATTCCTCTCCCTTTAAGCCGAACGTTAACTAAGTTACTAGTATTGTTAGACATTCTATTTAATGTATCATCGGCATGCATGCAACGCGCGGCAGGCGCTGTCACATTTGTAACATGAGAATGATACAGATATTGTTTAATGATTATAATACTTTAATTAGTTTTGCCCTCGCATGCAAACCTACAAATAGTTTAACGCACCCCCGTCGCATGTGAGTGTATACACCCGAGCATAACGCAGGTTACACGGGCACTATCGTCCGCATGCTGTCGCATGTGTCGCGCATTGTGTGTGACATGTCAAAAGAATGTCAAAATAAATGTGCTTGACAGTGTGTGTGCGTATAGGTATAAAGCCCCACCGCATGTGAAGTGCAGTTATAAAACATATTATAAACACATACTAACAATAACTAACACTACAAACCACATTGATCCACCGCAATACACTTTATCTAAATGCTTTGTACAGTACTACCCACAGTGCTTATAACAGTATTAGTAACATTAACTAACTCTGGTACCCACATAGCTCTGTTCTCATACAGATAGATAATACCTGCAATGATTAATATATTATGTATAAGTCTCGACATCATTCTACTCCATCGTCGCCGATTGCTTCAACCGGACAGGCATCCATTGCTTCATAACATTCAGCAAGTTCTTCCTCGGTTTCCGGTTGTTTGTATACGAGGTCATGAGTTGCGTCATCACTCTCGCGAAAGTTGTTGGGGGCTTCATATAAACAGACGTTGCAAATAATACAGGTTGAATCAACATAAAATGATACCTTCTTGTTATTAAACTCAACAACGTCTGTGTTGTTATCATCAAACTTCTCTTTAGGATCTGCCATTGCTTATTACCTCCATATCTGATTCTCCGGCGTGGGTCTTCAATCCGCTTTTAACATTGCGAACCTCATAGACCCATTCGGATCGGTCATGCCATTTCTTTATGATGACTCCCGTGATGGGAGGCTGACCCCATTGCATTATAACTTTAACTAAATCACCCACAGTCACTAAGCACCTCAACATCAGTAGGGTGCGCGTACATTCTATAATCACTTTTAATACACTGTATGAGTGCGACACGATTATGATCATCTTCTTTGATCTCGATGATAAGACCGACCACGGGATCGCGGCCGTGTGTGCGCTTCACGCTTACGAGGTTACCGACTTTCATTATTTTACCTTCCTTGCCTTCATGATCATCCGTTCCTCGACTATGATAGTCTCAGCGCGACCGATGGGGAGTAGCTTATACATCTTGGACCCCTTTGCCGCGCTTATAATAGGGGCTGCGTTGGCTTCCACGACGATACAGGGTTTGTCGCCCGTCCTGTGCTTCAGGGAGCGGTGAGCGGCGCGTGGGAGGACGTAAGAGCCTACAGGGTATTTGGCTTCTGCGTTATGCTCGCGGAGTACCTTCTGAGCATACTTATTCTTTGTCATCTTGTTAAACTCTCCGACACCCGGTACAAAGGCAGGGTTCTCGATGATCTGAGAAGCGAGCGAGTGGAAGTATCCAGCCGCACGATAGTAGTGCGCGCACACAACTGCGTCGGAGCGCATACCATCCTTGTCGGCTGTGTAGTCGGCAGCGAACGAGGCGCGGGCGGACATTGCCGCGTCATCATGTTCACCCTCGATCTTTGAGAGGGTCTGGATCTGCTTCTCGGACAACTGCTTACCCGACATGATCTGACCTTGCAGCGAGTTGATGAAACCGCGCGCCCATGAAGCCTCTGCGGTACGCTCACAAACGGCGTTCAGGCGCTCCAGCATGCTCGCACCCTTGGCAGCGTTAGCAGCCAGCTTGTCGGCGCTGTAGCGGTCCTCAAGCGTGCGGACCCAGCCAGCGCGCCCAGAGGTCAATGACCCCTTGCGCTCGTAATAGCCTAAGAGAGACTCCGCAAACGACTTGTCGCGACCTGAGATCGCAGGGTTAGCAACGAGGTCTTGAAGACGATGGCGATAGGTACGGCGAGGCATGTGAAAGCTCCTTTTGCTCACTTACACAGTAAGTATACCAGAAATAACCTTAAAGGTCAAGAGTTTTATGTAAAGAGAATGTTAAGAGTTGTTTGCTTCTTTCTCGGCCGCTTCTTTCTCAAGCTCGGCGAGATCACCGGCAACATCAGCCATGGTCATAGCGCGAGTCTTTGTGCGCTTGGTTTGAGCACGATCAAGCTGACCCCACCGACGAGAGTTGGTAGGATGCTCGCAGATGTGCAAGTTTGGAATACCGAGCGCCTTCATTCGACGAAGCATCTCACGAGTAGGCTTGTGGCTGTCTGGTTTGGTCAAGACGGTTTCATAGCCGTCAACCTTGCCGGAATCATTGATAAAAACGTGAGTGCGAGAAACGTAAAACTTCATAGATATATCTCCTTACTTGATATGCTATCATTATACACTAAAAATAGGGGAAAGTCAACAACTAAGTTGTCAAGTGAATGTCAAGCGTCGATTGCGATAACGCGCTCATTGGTTTGAAAGTATGGGCGAGCGGCGTGCGCCTTAGTGGTCATCCACATGCGCTGGCACTTGCTGTTAATGGGCTTGGGCGCGCAAAGGTCGGTCAAGACGATGTGCCCGTCAAACTTGTGCTTATTGACGTAGCGCGTTGGAGCATCGAAGCAGGTACCGCCAGTCAAGACGCGCTCGGTCTTACGGCTCGCGCCCTTCTTCCAAGTATATACCTTGTCCTCGGCTACCTTAGTGTCGAAGGGGATCACGGTGAACTCCGCGATTTCTGCCAGTTTGTTAAGCTCCGAGAAGAATGCAGAGAGCATCTGATCATCAACAGAGCCAGACTGATCGATACTGATCGCGATCTTGGCTTGACGACGGACGCGCTTGCCTGCGTGGATACGAGGGAAGCGTTTGTTAAGGCGTCGAGGCGTCGAGGTCTTCTCAGCGCGTTGTGAGGTTTTGACGAAGTATCGCAGTACCTTGCGCCAATCAACCTTAGTCGCAATGCGGTCCATGATGTCGGAGCGCATGCCATGAGACACAGATCCCCAGTTACGGGACTTCTCAGCTTCCTCGGCTGCTTTCTTGACAGCTTCTTTAAGTCGTTCCTTAGCGATCTCTTGAATAGTGCCATCGCCCTCACCGAACTCCTCATGTGAGTCGAAGCTATCAGCACCACCGAACGGATCGCCGCCCTGACCTTGACCCTGACCGTTGCCCTCACCGGGCTCACCGTCGCCGTCCTGCTGACCGTCAGAGCCGTCACCTTCACCCTGCTGGTCCTGCATATCCTTGAGAGCAGCAAGATACCACTCGTAAGACTTGCCAGCAGGCAGATGCTTAAACGGACCTTCACCGGGGAAAACGCCTTTCATTCCCTCGCCATCGTACATGACAGGACCGGGATCAGCTTCACAAGGCAGCTTGCCCTTCATCTCAGGCAGACCATTGATCGCAAGGTCCATTGCAATGTTATCAATACGCCCAAGACCATCGGTAGGCTTGCGACCAGTCACGTGCTCAAGGATGATGTGATAAAACTCGTGCATCAGCACACCGAGTTGATGTTCTGGCTTCAACTGACCCATGAAGTCAGGATTATAAAGAAGCTCAAACTGCGCAGTGTGCGGGTTGACACGCACACCAGCGGTCGGAAGAGACTTTGTGGCAGTCTTATCAATCCGGCGCGAGAGCGCGGCAAAGAACGGCTCGCGCATAAGCAGGCGAGCAGTGTGCATGTTCAAGTTGAACGGGGCGGCGGGCTTTGTGGATTCATCGGACATGTGTATCTCTCCTGATTACTTTACAAGTATACCATAGAAAAGGGGTTAAAGTCAATAGAAAGTTTGTCAAGTAAATGTCAAGGACCACTGACATCGTATTCAGCGGCGATCTCAAACTCTGAAAGGTTTAACTCTACTCCTGTGGCCGGGTTGATCACCCGGTAGGTGAGCCGTGTACCCTTTTGAGCGCCGTAGCGAGGGATCCCTGTATCAGTCACCCGAACAACTACATGGGGCTTCTCAGAGCCTTCTGAGCGGTTCCTAAAGATCAGATCCCCCTTTCGGAGAACCCTGACCCTTGGGAGCATCATGCGCGCGTTCCTCTGTGGACCCGTGATCATTGGTTGCCACCGAGGATCTCGACAAGGTGATCGGACACTCGGCGTCCGTCCTTAGTCTCTGCCTTGTGCAGAGCGATCGTGTTGTCGATGTTATCGGAGTCACCGATAACGGTCCACAGCTTCATCGCTACCTCAGAAGGCAGCGTCACGAAGTACTCCGCGACGTTGGCGATCTGAGCCTCAGACAGAGGCTCCGCGAAGGTTTTAGCAGCCTCCATCTTCTCAATCATGGCAGCGTGGTCATTGATACCCCACTGAGAGGTTTTATCGATCTCACCGTTGTCGATGAGGTCTTCCACGGTTACCTGCCACTCGTACTTCTCAACGAAGTCACGGAGAGCGACGGCACCCTCAAAGCCCACGAACGCAGTCGCGAGGTTAAAGAGCATGTCACGATCACCCTCTTCACCGAACACACCGATCGGAGCCACGGTATCGTTAAACCGCTTCCAGCTACGGCGAGAAGGATAAACCTTGTTAGGCTCGTACTCACCGATGTGCTCAAGGTGCGTACGGTTCTGGTTAATGAAATCCCAAAGGATACCATCAACATTGTCCTGCGCCCACTTGAGCCAATCTTCTGTAGAAGGCTCGACATCGAACACGGTCCAGCGGTCAAGCTCGGCAGGGTCCATCTCACCGACTTGGTATTGCGCGCCATGCTCGCCACCGTTAACGGCAGCGACGATCAAGGTGTCGGCGTGCAGATGCCAGCCGTTGATCTTGCGGCTATCGGTCAACTCGAAAAGACCCTGACGGACCTCCTGAGTCGCGCGGTCCACTTCATCGAGGAAGAGGCACACAGGCTGCTCACACGCAGTCACAAGCCAGTCAGGGGCGTTCCACGTGGTAGCCTTACGGCCGTTGATCTCGGTGTCTGCCGTGTCAGGCAGACCGAGAAGATCACCCTCGGTCATCTGAGACGCGCGGCGCTCGATGACGGGAAGACCACGGGACTCCGCGATCTGATAGACCACCTGCGACTTGCCGACACCGTGACGACCACGGAGAAGCACGGGCAGGCGTGCATTGAGGATATGAGGGACGACGGACGTGAAGGTTGCGAAATCGACAGACATGTGATTCTCCTTGGAGGGGTTCTTTCTCTAACTTACTTAGTAAGTATACCATAAGTGGGGGTAAAGGTCAACAGGTTTATTGTAAAGTAAATGTCAAGGGATTTGTCAGGCTACTTCAACGTGCGCGAAGTCAGCCCAGTCAAAGACAAGATCGATCGCGTTAGCGGCATCGATACCCTCATCGGTCATCGCCCATTCGGGCGGGTGGATGCTGATCCGCTCGACTAGCCCAGAAAGCACCAGCATATCGACATCGGCGCGCATCGGACCACCAACCAGGGATTGATCATAGTCGGCACTGCGCAAGGTGTGCAAGGTTGACCACTCATTCTCGGTCAACTTGAGGGCGCGAAGGTCAGAAATAGTCAGGGTGTCAGTCATCAGGTAGCTCCTATGCTCGATGATGTATACATTATCTCATATGCGAGAGGAAAGATCAAGGGGTTTATTGTCAAGAGAATGTCAAGCCTCGTAAGCGCACTTTGGAAGCCCAAGATCCTCGCGAACCTTTACCTGCCATGTGTCCGAGTCACCCCACTGGTATTCCCACGGTCGATCGTTTTCGGTGTTAAAGACCTCTTTGATAGATTTAATGTCGGTCAGCCAGCCGGCTGGCATCTGTGGTGGTTTTCCTGACGGGAGTACTGTCAAGTCCCGCGCTACGGCTGTCTCAGCTTGCGCGACCTCACCCAGTGCCATATTAGGCAAAGTCGGAGTGTAGTAGTCGCTTTTCTGTCCGCGAAGTTGCGCGTTGCTTCTAACGACGAGAGGGCGACCCTCACGGTGTGCATCAACGCAATCCCACTGAATCTCAGTGATCAAACCTGTGATGTTTTGTACCCCGTACTCACCGTTTGGCATATAGCCCCGGAAGTTGCGACGGATGACCATAGTACCGACACCGATACCCATAGACTTCAGTTGATCATGCCACTCTTGACGGACCTGACGGGTGCGCTCGGCGTAGATCGCATAGTCATTCTTGGCGTTCTGGCAAACTCGGCGTGTGTGTCCACGGTTGCCGCAATAACCACACTTCACCTTCTTCATACGCTCGGCTTTCGCTGCCTTGTTAGTGACCTTGTTGCCCGTGGCTGGGTCAATCTTGGTTCGCTTCATATAGTTGGTACGCAGTTCTTCTGCTTTCCGGGTGTGATAGTCGAGGTTCCACGCGCGGTCAGTACCCTGCCTTTCAGCTTCTTCTTCGGTCAGCGCCTCATATTCGGCGACCCTCTTCATTTGACGCTCGTAGCCATCAAGGTACGATTGAGTGAGATCGGGACACTTGCGCCGGTTGTGACCGGTTTGGTAGCAGTGTGAGCAGCGGACGGTTCCGTTATATGACATATGATTTTCTCCAGCGGAGGGGGTTGATTGATTTCTCTAACTTATGCACCTATTATACCAGAAATAGGGGGGTAAGTCAACAACTAAGTTGTCAAGAGAATGTCAGGAGATTACAGTGACCAAGTGTGGCATGACCCAGCTAGTTCTTCCATCATTCCAGCGAACCACTGGGCAAGGTGTGGGGCTATCTTCATAGAAATACCAAGACACTATGACACCCAGCATACCGCGCTCAGAGTTAAGGTTTCTCACCAGATTACCGATCTTCATTTACTACCTCCTTCATATACTTTAACAGACCCCGATCAATGAGCGTGGATGCTGGCGCGCCGACCTTTAGGATCCTGTGGTTCTCGATGATCAACCCATCATCTCGGTGAATAAAATCCTCACCGAGATACACCGCAAGTGTTCCATCTAAACCGCTGCGGGACAAGCCCCAACCTTCAAACTTATACATTTTACCTACTTGCATTAGTATCCTCCAAAGAATCGAGGAGCGCGTTCCAATGTTTCCACGGGAACACCGCAAGGGCAACGACACAGAGAACAGGCAGAAGCCAGATCCCGTTGTCGAGTAGAGTGATTTGCAAGTCGTTGAGCATGTATACCTTTCCTTGATTGTTCCTTATTATCTCATATGCGAGGGCAGAAGTCAAGTCGATATTGTAAAGGGAATGTCAAGAGATTACATCTACCCCTTTGCCGGTTCGGAGCGCCATGCCGACGAGGATGCGATCTGTTCTGCCTTAGACCCGAAAGACTTGATCGCAAGATCGGTAGCCTCGCCATCATGCCCGGAAGCGAACCCAAGATATTTAACGGCCGTTTCTGTTTCTAGTTCCTCAACGCATGACGGACATTCGTTAATCTTGCCCCCGATCTTGCGTTTGAAATGTCCATCGAGATCAAAACTGTCGTTACAGTGTTTGCATGTTTTCATATTCATAATAGTTTAACTCCCTTACCAGTCTACTGGATCATTCATAAACTCAGCTATACACGGCGCTGCTGTTCCTTTCATCAACTGTTCATCGCGACGCTTAGCCGCCAGAGAGGCAGTCCGGGTATCACTATCAGCAAATGCCCTTTCTACAACACTTCGATTTGCAACCTTTTCCATCTCTCGCGCGCGGATCCCAGCGTCTATAAAATCAGCTTCATCGACCAAGAATGTTTTACCCACATGGCTTCCATCGAGATCGGTCGCCTCATCTGGCCAGCCCCACTCATCATCGTTGCGATGCCACTGCTCGCGAATATCGTCCGCAAGCTCATGGAAGTCTACCGCAACGCTGCCGCGATGATCGCCCGCAGCTTTCGCAGCAATATCGAGCGCGAACTGAATCGCCTCAAAATCATCGGCGTCAAGTTTAATCATTCTAATATCTGTCATTATACCTCCTAAGTACAAATGTATTATCTCATATTTAAGTGAGAAAGTCAATAAAAAAGTTGTAAAGTAAATGTCAAGCCCGTGAGGGGTCGCTGTCCTTGCCGCGAACCCACTCGCCAGTCTCCCTTTCACTTCCGCAAAGCTGAGTTAGTTAATGCTTATTGGATTTCGCCCATTCTTTAGAGCGTGTCGGTTCGTTGGAGACATTGAACCCACGAATACCTTTTATTACTCGCGGGCTTGACAAAACTTTAATAGGTTGCGGTCCTCTCGATATGAATATCAAAGCCCCAGCCTTGAACTTCATTATCATCAGTTTCTTCACCGATGCGAACAAACCGATAATAATCGTCAGCAAGGACTTCTTTGCCATCAACTTCAATCTGTTCAGATTGACACCACTCGATGAAGTCTTGGAGGGCTTGGATTTCCTCAAAGCTGTCATACCACTTGATGCTGCTCCAACGAAACAGGAGCGCGCCCTTGATGTCGCAGTAGTCTTTGATCATTTCGCTATGATCAGACCAGCAAAGTTTGCGCGCTTCTTCTGACTTTGCCATCGTGACCATAAACTGTGGCACAACTTCAGGCATGATGGCCAAAATAACTTCTGAACGATAACCCATGATTATGCCTCCGCAGGTGAGTTGACAGCCGCCGAAGCCATTGTCAAGGTTTCGATTGCAAGCGGATCATTGTCTTCATTATTGACTTCACCGTATAGCATCATCATCGTGATCATGATCTCCATGCGATCTTGGGTGTCCTCAAGCGGTGTAAGCGATTGGCGTTGATTGATTAGCGGAAGTGTGAGCATTTAGATGCCTCCTTGATTACCCCTGTATTATCTCACAGGAGAGAGAGAATGTCAATAAGAAAGTTGTAAAGAGAATGTCAAGGCTGAATCATTTGCGAGTTCGCATCAATATAATATGACCGATCTGACATATGCTCCCAGCTATTTTCAGTCCAGTCATTAAAGACTTTCCAGAGTTCTTCACGTGACATATCTTTCAGCTTCTCTTGGTCCCATTCAATAGGTTCTTTGTATTCTTCAGTCTCGCCGTGATATGCATTATTCATCACACTCAGCGCGGTTTCGTCATCGTCAACGCCCAAGAACTGTAACACATCAGCGATACACGCCAACGCGCAGCCCTTCTCGGTCAGATGAACGGATGTGAACGCTTCACTTTCATAGCTTCCTTGCAATACCCAAACTTTCATCATGCGCTCTCCCTCTTAGCCTTGCTATCGGCAAGCATCTTGTTTACCCATGCACCGTTGAACTCGGCGGCGTACTTGTCGCGCAGCACTAACAGCTTCTCACCGTCTTTGGTTTCGTTCTTCAGCTTGTAGCCGGGGATCAGAAACTCGGTGCCTACAGGCGCGCCAGTGAAGCATTCACAGATCGCGTAAGGGACCGACTTCCACCGGCGCTTAGTCTCGCCGGTCTTCTTGTCCTTCCAGCTACTACGGAAGCGCCGGAACTGCATGTCAACGACACGCGCTTGAATGGTAGCCTCGCTGGTTCGGATGATTACGAGGTCGTCTTTCGTGAGATAGGCCATAATGGTCCTCCTTGATTACCTATATAATATAACACAGGGGCATCGAGATTACAAGGGCTTTATTGTAAAGGAAATGTCAAGAACAGTTAACAACTGGAAGTTGGCGTTTAATGCGGATAGTTTCGGCACCCACCAGAATATCCCAGCTACGATCATAGCGCCAATCACCATCGGGGTTGCCATCGGGAACGGCGCGTTTGTATTCTTTAACGATGGTCGCGACAGTACCGCGCCACTTTACCAGATCACCTACTTTCACTAAGCACCTCCCATGAAACTGAAGTAAAAACCTGATTCTTCGGATAGCCCCACACCTTGAAGTGTGAGCCGTTATAATCGTGAACCCACGTTACTATGCTCACATGGCGCGTTCCTTTGTGCTGCACTAAGCTACCGACTTTCATCTATTGCCTTAATGTATTCATCTTCAAGTTCTTCAATCTCTTTCATAATCTTTGCATACTCTCTTAGGTTGCCATCTCTTTGTAGTTGGACAGCTTCTTTATACTTTCTATCTCTCATCTTGCGGATCTTTGAACCCGGATCTGTTTTGAACAGGCGCGCAATAAACTCAAACATCGCTGACCACCTTCATGTCTTTGACTACAACCCAGCCTTGTTTGCCGGTCTTTGGATAAAATACGAGAGCCAAGCCGAAGGCTTCTTCTTCTGTGTTGCGCAACTGGAGCACCAAACCGAGATTTCCGGGCTTGGCTCTCCGACCCATCGAGTATTTGCTTTGAACAATGCTTCCGACTTTGATCATAGATTTCTCTCCTTTCTATAAATAGATTATACCACAAGGGGGGAGTGATTACAACAGGTTTCTTGTCAAGAGAATGTCAAGAGCGTGTAACCGATGACTGCTAACGCAGAAAGCGTGCCAAGCCAACTAACAATCAAGGTCATCCTCTCTGCTGATTCTATATCATCTTTCACTAACCACCTCCAAATGCTTATGGTGAACATATTTTGTCTCGCCGTTTGCCCAAAGGACGCCGACCAATGCCCTCGCTGTTTCGTGGATTTCCACCACAAGCCTCGGATCGTGCCAATGTCCACGCGCAGAAACTACCAAATCACCTACTTTCATTCTTAATCTCCGTAATATGGCGACATTTACGCCGAAAACCGTAACCGGGACAAGAGCAAGAATAAACGCCCTTAGAGAGTTTAACGGTGTAAACATTTCCCTTGCTACCCTTTACACTCCAAGAGTTTTCACCGGGCGCTGACGCTATCTCACGTGGCTTGTAGACCATGTATTCTGATAGCTCGTCGAGAGTTGTGCCTTCTGGCACCTCGATCCACACAGAACCAGCGATCCCATAGCGGATCCCCTTGTGATTTGTGAAAAGTGCCGGCGGCATTGATACTTCTACTGGACTCATGTAAGAACCGCTCCGAGCGCGAAGCCAATGGACACAAGAAAAATAAACTCTAAACGCATGTTAAACTTCCTTTATGCCGCAGGGCAGGTGAAAAAGTGAATGCTGAAGAAAAGCAGCGCGCCCCAGCATACGGCATCCACCGCTACCAAAGTCATCGCAAGTCTGTTCTGTCCAATCTTTATCGCTGTTCTACTCATAAAACTCTCCTTTCTATACATATAATATATCATTGATCTCACCATAAGTCAAGCACTCTTTTGTAAAGAAGATGTCAAGTAGACAACATCGTAGTTTTCTTCGTCGACAAGACACTCAAGCCCTTCACACCAGACTATCCAGATACCGGGCTCCGTGAGAGGCTCAAACCGACGCAAAACTATTGCAGGATTTGAATAATCATCATCCGAATAGCCCTCGGGCTTGAATGATATCAGATCACCGACTTTCACTTACCACCACTAAAGTATCCGTACCAATCCATGCGATCTCGCCATCCTTAAATAAAACTTCGGCCGATTTTGTTTTGTGTCCGGTCCTAGAAAGTTTAACGACGATCCCATAATCTAGTTGAGACTCAACATCATCGTTATCTACACTTTCAAACTGTACTAAATCACCTACTTTCATAATCTTCTAACCTCTTTATAACGTCATAGCGACATAACTGCTTACGAGCCGAATGGAACCACACAACTTCGTAAAATGTCTCAAACTCTAAACTCTTATTAATAATAATACCCAGCAGGTATTTCTGTGGGTGGATCGTGCCCTTGGCATGCACAACCAAATCACCCACCTTCATCAACCGGCTCCAGTGCAGCAGCCTGATCGTGTGTATAATGCCAGTGCCCATTAACTTTATCCCAGATTACAACAACATAATCTTTGGTAATCTTCTCGACGGTTCCCAGTGCATTCTCAACTGACATGACCTTTTGCTTTGTTACTCTGTCTCCAGCTTTCATTTCTTAACCTCAATGTTAAATGATTCCATTTCAACTTCAACTTCAACCAACTTCCGTGACAAATCAATAATCTGCTGGCGATGATGTTTAATCATGCGTTGGTGCGACTCGATACATTCTGAAATAAGTTTCTTTTCTTCTTTACTTAATGCCACTACTCAACCAACTCCAAATATGATTCGTGAAACTTTAGGATTTCTCCATTCGTCATGTAAATATTATATTGGTCTGTTTGTTGGGTTGTAACACCCTCTTCGTTATACAAACGTGCTATGTGAGCAAACCCCTGCACGTGACCAAGCCGAGATTTCGGCATTCGATCCGAATGCGCACCTTCTTTGATGCGAACAAAATCGCCAATCTTAAATGTCATCGTCATCTTCCTCATCTTCGCGCGGATCAAACTCCCATGATTTTTCGTAATAGCCATTCTCATCATACCCAGCTTCGTGATAATAGGTATTGACCATATAATCATCTGACGAATATCCATCGTATCCAAAGTTATTCGGGTCGTCAGGGTTATAAGTCATCATCGAACCTGTTAGTGAGTCAGAAAGGTTGACCATGATCTGCTGAAGGATGTCGCGCATATGATCAATCTCATCTTGTTCCTCTTGCGCTAAAGCCTCTGCTTCCGCTCTTGCTTCAGCCTCTTCCTCTTCTTTACGCTGCTTTCGGAAAGCATCTAGATCGACAATCTCACCCATTAGAAAGGAACCTCATCACGAGAAAGTGGTGAAGACTCCCACACAAGCGGGTGCATAACAACATCAGCTGATCGCTTTGCAAGCGAGACATGCTGAGAAGTGGTCATCGAGTGAAACCCACCAGACCCAGCCATGAAATCAGCAAGAACGCAAACACCAGCATCAGTACGCGAGCCGATCTTTAGTTGATATGAAAACAACTCGCCATCAAGTGTCATCAGTGTGTTCTTATGGTTGCGCGCATTTTTTCCTTCCTTCCACGCACGAACGACGTTAAGATTATCGGTTACCTTCACAGACATGTAAGCCTCCTTATTGCTTTACTTTACTAAGTATACGCCAATGGCGAAAAAAAGTCAATGTATTTCTTGTCAAGGACATGTCAAATGCCCGGATAGTTAGGATCATCCTTCATAAGTGCCTCGGTATACTCTTTTGTGTACCTTAACCCGGCCGGATCTTCTCCAGCTTTGTGCGCTTCGATTGCTTTCTTTGCAAATGCTCGGAGCATCTTGATGTGCTTAATCTTTCCGTAAGAAAGTTGATGACCGTAGCCGGACGTGTTCGGACCATACTTGCGATAAAAATGCCCAGCGATTTTGAAAGCATCGTGGATGCCTTCAATGTCATCGGTGTCTATTACTAATGTTAACTTCATATACTACCTCTATATTATCTTTACGTGGCGACAAGATGTGCGGTCGACCGCGCTCAATGCACCACATTTTCCACATGCAAAACTCACCCATGTCGGGTGTTTCAAATATAACTCCATGAAAAGGCTCTGTCCACAGTGGATCGTTAAGTTCATTAACGCCATCACGGTATCGAACCTTTACCAGATCACCGAGTTTCATCAACCAAACTCAAGTCTGCTTGTGGGATGCCGCGCAAGTCGCCCTTAAAAAGAATGCGAGCGAACGGCTCATGGGGGATTGCTCCCCAGTTAATAGCCTTGCCTCTCTCATCAGTGCGCCAACACTTGCTTTCGTAAACTTCTGTTACCAAACAAATGCTACCGTTCCATTTTACTAAATCACCTGCTTTCACTTATAACCTCCAACCATTTTAGTGGTTCCCATGATACTTCTGCATCATGCAGCCAGTATACTTTAACTCTACTTAAACTCGGCGTACCTCGGGGTATGCCATCCGGCTTTGTTCTCAAAATAATACCCGCTGCGGGGTTATTGCTGTTGTCACGATAACAAGAACCGGGCATTATTACCAGATCACCGACTTTCATTCTGCCCCCTTGTGCTTAACCTTGCGGCTGTACTTTGATTTATCTTTGTGCTTTCCTGCGCCAGAACGCTGGAACGCTCGGACTGCTAACCAGTTGCGGGTTTTAATCTTCTTAGGCATAACCTCTCCTTACCCTTATAATATATCCTATCTTGCGGCTGAAGTCAATGTTTATTGTGTCAAGGAAATGTAAAAGGAAAATCTGGGCGGAAAAAAAATCGCGCGCGGGGGACTGGTACCTATACTCTCGCCAAGCCGGTCTTCACATAACTTCGAGGCGCGGCGGAGTGGTTCCACTTCACTACGTACTTGGGGTCTCCGTGCGTATATACAATGGACATTATTAAACCCAACTTACCCTTCCAAAACGCCCGATTGCTCTTGCGCTTAACTAAATCACCGACATTAAACTTACAAAATGACATTATCTACTACTCGCTCTTAAAGGGGCTACACCCGGTGGGACTTCTCCAGAAACCATACCGCCGTGCTTGGCGATCACCGTAGTAACTAGCTGGCTCGGAACCCAAGCGTAAACAGTTCCGGTTGGATCATCTGGTTCTTCCGCAAACTCCATTAGCAAATCTTCACGACAGTTTGGAAACCCGACCTCTACTTCGGTATAGTTATCCGCGTCATCGATGCGCGGGGTACAGTAAGCGGTACCGTGAGCTTGCACACTCATCTTAAATCCATCCACGCACTCAACCAGTTCATATCTTTTACCCGTCTTCATTTTATACTTCTCCGTCAAGGATCTTTTGGATTACTTCTTGCAACTCATAGGTATTCATGTGCTTATCCGGCAAGCTATTAATAACCTGTTGGATGTCATATAACTTTTTCTGAGGCGAGATTACTTGTATTCGCGGATTGTCGGTTTGCTTCTTCATTTCTTCTGCCTCATCTTTTTTGATGGGGCTCCATTTAGTTGTGTAGTGTTGGTAATCATGATAGCTCATTATATGGCTCCGGCTGGTTTGTTAAGTGGTGCGCCTAGTGGGAGTTGAACCCACGACATCTGCTTTATAAGAACAACGCTCTAACCCCTGAGCTATAGGCGCATAATCTGGGGTTAACTTTTGGCGTCCGGTCAAAGACTCTGGTTTATGTTCGGGTAAGCTGTCTCCTAAAATGGCTCCCGTTGAAAGACTTGAACTTTCGACCCTCTGATTAACAGTCAGATGCTCTAACCAACTGAGCTAAACGGGAAAATAAATGGTACGTCCTGTAGGATTTGAACCTACGACCCTCGGCTTAGAAGGCCGATGCTCTATCCAACTGAGCTAAGGACGCTTGTTGAGTGTCATGGCATCTCGTAAACATCGTGGGCTTGCATGGCGGTCATGGCAGGATCGGTTCGATTGTCTTCTACAAAGTTTTCATAGAAATATACTGGGTGGTCCCCCGATACCAGAGCAATCAAACACTCTCCGTTGCTAGCACCCATCTTGGTTGCTGTTAGCCACGCTTCGGAACGCGACATCACTCCGGTATATCGCGAGCGGGTCAGCTTACCTTGGGGGTTTTGAAAAATAGCAGTGTAAATCATTTCATCATTCTCCATCATTTGATTTGTACTCTCCACATATAATAACAGGTTCGGACTCTTTTGTCAACTTTAAGATATAAAAAGAATCACCCTCGCTAATCTCACACGGAAATGCGTGCAAAGGTATAACTGCCATGCTGGACTCAGCCAGTGGCGGATTTAGGTTAACCTCAACTGAGGCAAAAAACTGGTCTGTAGAATCGACGGTTCCGACCAGAACAAAGGTTGCTAGTGCTTTTATCATTATGTTATTTTCTCTTCGATTGAATGGTGGGCTCTCTCGGGCTTGAACCGAGGACCATCCCGTTATGAGCGGGGTGCTCTGACCAACTGAGCTAAGAGCCCTTTTATGTAAATGGTGGGTCAACTGGGACTCGAACCCAGAACCTACGGCTTAAAAGGCCGGTGCTCTACCAATTGAGCTATTGACCCTAAAGTTATTCCGTAGGTGCTTTTATTTGTTTGGGTGGCTTACACAACCCTTCTTCGATTAAATGTATGGCGCGGCGACCGAACCAACCCTGAAGTGACCAAGCTAGCCCGGAATCAATGAGTTGTTGCCAAGCGGCATAGTATTGTTCCGGATTTTCTGGCTCGGCGTAACCTTCTGCTATATTAATCGCCTCGATGTTCGACATATATCACTCCAGTATGCAAAGTCTCTTCGTGAACTGTCAAAAGTTCCCCGGTTTGTAGCAGATGAATCACCCAACCTTTCTCAGTGGTTTGAACCACATCATCAACTTCTTCAATCGCAATGCTTTCACCTTCCACCTCACACTCTGCCAATAATACTGCCGGTCCTTGATCCAGCCACGCTTTTACTTGCCCTGCTTTCATTTTTTTGAACTCCATCGTTCGCTAATGTTTATGATTCGACCTTTATGATTATACACAAAGACTTCTAACTTGTCAACCATTAAAAGATTTTTTAATTTCTCGTAATCTTGATTATATTTTTTAGATGGTAGGACCGGCGGGGATCGAACCCGCATGCCCATACGGGCGAGAGATTTTAAGTCTCTTGTGTCTACCAATTCCACCACGGTCCCTTATTACTCTATTATAATACCACTACTGGTAGCGAATGTCAACCACTTTCTCTCTGTTTTCTGTCAAGCAAATGTCAAGAGAGTTTGACCAGCTCTTCTTCCACAAAAAATCGGTAGGAGTGATCGGTGCAGTACACAACATAGATTACTTCTCCTGGCCAATCTTCATACTGGGCATAATCAACCTCAACGACGATCCCAAAATAAGGGGGTTCATCGAACTCATCTTGATATTGCGGGTAGTAGAACTGGTAAAATGTGTACCGACAACGAACGAGATCGCCCACGCCATAGCGAGCATTTGGTATATTAGGTTCCACATAGTAACTATACTCTTCTCACCCAATCTGCTGGGCACCACTCTTCTTCTTCTGTAATCTGCCCAGTTTCATACAAAGAAGGGCGATCAAACCAACGAATCCGCACAAACTCTTTTTTAGGCTTCTTAGCCCACGATGCGTTATATATCATACATGTGGTGATTAGTTCAGGATACTTTGCTTCCAGTTGTAGATTCCGACGAGCGGCTACTTTAGCATCATAGCTATCGCCTGCCTTCAATAAAAAATTGTTAAACTCATCAAATGTCATTCCCACATCTGCTTTCATTATGAGATCGGGTGTGTGCTCCAGCACAATGCCCATCCCTTTCTTTTTACGACGATACATGCAAACAAGATCGCCAACTTTAATTTTAGCCATAGTTTCTCCTACCCTCTTAATATACCACACTCACAGCCAGATGCAAGCGATTAGTTGTCAAGGAATTGTCAGTAGTCGTCGCGTTCTGGAGCCTCCAAGATAGCGTCAATGTAACCGGGGGGAGCTTTCTTAATAATATAACGCCACCCCATCCATTTGCTATCCCATAATGCATCAGACAAGAATTTAGGCAGTTGCTCTGATGGCTGTTCAACTTCCAAGACCAACACAATATGATTGCCTCCGTCGTCAGACTCAAATCGAACAGTAAACCTTCCATCGAACACACCGGCAGCGTGCTGCATCAGTGCCTTCTTCGCTTCGTCTTTATCTGCTTTCTCTCCAAGATCAAATTTAGCCATGTCAAGTTCCCCCTTTGCTTAAAATCTCAACATCATCTTCTACGCCATCTAGTATTATCAAGCGATAGTCTGGATCAAACCCGCAAGAATGAACCACTATAGCAGTTTCTCTTTTGCTGGATACTTGCATGACGATCCCGTACTTATAGATCGGGTCTGCTCCAACCAGCTTATCGGGGTAGGCGGCAAACGTGGCATGCCCTATAACCCACCGCACCAAATCACCTTTAGAGAAACTGTCCACATAGTAACTATGTCGCTACAGTGCCGATAGGCTTGCTAAGTGACCTTTAAGTTGCTCGTAGCCACCAATAACGATACTTTCGTTGCCGGTCTGCTGAATAATAATAGGAAAAGTGGCCCAGTTATACTTTTCTTTAATTTGTTCTCGGTAGGTTTTTGAAAAATCAGTCTCAACAAAGACATATTCTTTATCTGGGTAAACCTCCATCAAGTCTGCACACGCACGGAGGCAGGCAGGGCAGTCTGTTATCCCATACACTAGATAAATCATTCTTTTAGCCTTGTCTTATATATGGTGATTATTGAGCGGTTTGTGCGATAATCTACATGCAGATCACATTTGCCTTTTAGTGTATTTCGTAAGTTAGATACCGTCGGCTCAACACTTTTTCCTTCGTGGTACATGACCACTTGAGTGTGTCCGCGATTTGCTAATTTCAATGCGTCCCGGTGAACCGCTTTTATAGATGAGTAAACACCTCTGAACGAGTCTCTCTTAGTTGAGTCGAACAAACAATAAATATAGATGTTGGTCATTGGGTTGTCTCTTCCCCTTCAATAAACAAGCCTATTGTTATCTGCATGGTAACCTCGCAAGCCTTTAACATCTGCTCTTTTTCCTTAGCAATCTCTGCGTCGTCACCGACACAAGCTATCCGATATTCTTCTTCTGCAATTTCAAGGCGCTCCATTGATTCCATCATCATTAAAGAAGTAAACAAGTTTGAGGCGAGCTGCTTCATTCTCGGTTCAACTTCAGATAGTGGACCCACCATCAATATGTTACGTGTCCGATTCACCTGTACCTTCCAAGTCTTCGATAGTCTTTGTTAGAAATTCTTCTTGAATTTTGCAGTTAAGCAACTCTTTTCTCAGTGTCTCTTTCTTATCCTGTAGGATCTGTAGTTGAATAAGACAGAAATTTTTGACAGTTTTTATTTGTTCTCTCATTATACCTTCTTACAGCTACCACAGCGCCGCGTGTTCTTCGACGTCGACTTCTCTTTCCTCGACATGTTTATTTTCTTAAAATTATCTATTTTGTCTGAGAACATCTTTCCGTGCGCCATAACACGTATGTTGTTGGTATCGCGACTAAACGCCCCACAAAGAACCACTTGGTTAGAGGGTACATGCAGTATGTACTCACCGGGAAAAACCTTCGCAGTATCCGCTATCTCGACAAATTTCATGCTAACTCCATACTCATTATATCATCATATGCATCATACTTCAAATCGTTTAATTTTTGTAGTGCGTCCTCTCTTCTAAGAATCTTAAATGCTATATTTTCGGCTGAAAACTCCTGCGCTGCGCTCTCTAAGCCCGCTCTTCTCATCGAACGTATCTTTAGTTTGAGCCTTTCAACGGCCGCCAAAGCAGAACGGGGCTTCTTCTTTGCAAATTTTTCAATCATATTTATCTGAGTCATTACATCGTCGCTCTTTGAGCGCGCGATAGCAAAGTCAAAGTGGACATCGGCGGGGTCTGGTTCAATGACCCACTCATCTTTCATTATAGAATAAATACCTGACGATTTGTGCACATCCCCTACGTTTTCAACGTAAACCTCAACTTCATAGCCATAAACTATAATGTTGTGAAGCTCGTTCCAGCGCATGCGTGCTGCATCAAAAAATGCCTTGACTATCTCTACATCAGTATCAATTTTTGAGAAGTCTACAACCAAGTGCAGGTCTACATCGGAGTATCTAGACCAGTTGTAGTTGGCGAGACTGCCAGTAAACCTAAGATCGATCATCTCGGTTGGCACATCAAGTCCATCAGCAAAATCTTGAGCAATTCTTTTGAGCCGGCTGGCTATTTTAGGATTAAGTTTATTGTCTTGCCAGAAGTGAGGTTCAAGTGTCGGATTTTTTTCAAAAGATTCTGGCTCAACGTCTTCAAATCTAAGCCGATCAGTGCCGGCACGTTTTGTCTTGTTGTCAAACGGCGCGCCACTCGACAGGTTCTTATGTCCTGCGGGCTGCGAGTATATGTCGTTCTTTCGACGCTGGGCTTTATACCGTCGTTGTGCTTTGGTCGCGTTGACTTGGCTTGGTTCTGGCTGGGGTCTCTGATCTCGGGCATCGTCTTCTTCTAAAGACGGACCAGCGGCGCCGACACTACCACCGCCGGGAGCACCGGGAGGAGCAGAAACTTGATTTCTGTTCTTCTTACCCTTCAAGCGAGGATCTTCATCATCTTCTTCGTCGTAGGGGCTACCATCCGTTTGTGGTCCCTTGTCGAGCAAGTCCCCCATCGATTTGCGTAAACCGGCGACGGATGCTCTCTCTTCTCTGAGTAATTTAAACCATTTGTCCATATTATAATTAGTTCCTATTTTTCTATTGTCACGGAGGTGAGATATACTCTGCCACTATCCACCAGTTGTTGTTATCTGATTGTATGACAACTGACCGTCCAGAGTCGAGGATCATTGTCGCTGCTCCTTCGATAGTCTCGGAACCATCTGGATCTATCGTCACATTGTTTCCGCTAGAATCAACGCGCTTAATGATATATTGACGCCCCATGATATTTGCGGCGGTTGGCAATGTTACGGTGATATTGGTGCTGGTGGCATTTGCAAAGATGGTGTGGTCACCCGCCGTCACTGTATGGTTTTGCGTAATGGCGCGAGCAGCAAACGCTATCGAGTTATCAATCTGTAGACCACTGTGTGGAGTGCCTGTGCTGATTCCTACTTTGTCCTCAGAACCATCAACAAATAGCATATGTGTTTGGTTGTCAGATTCTACACGGAAGTCAACAAGCGAGTCAGAAGTTTGATTCACAACAACTTCGGGGACAGCGCCATCCAGACGGAAACCTTCTTTAACTACTCCCTGATCGTTAACTTTTAAAACAATGTGTTTATTCATTGTCTTGTTCTCAATCAGGATGTTGTCTGCTGAGTTTACTCCAATCGTTGCTTTAAATGTACCCCCTTCTTCAAAACGAATAGTTGGGTTAGTGGCATTTAATGTTAAAATTTGCGTGGGTGTTGTTGTGCCGATGCCAACAGCGTCAGCAGTCGCATGTAGTATCTGCGATCCACTCGGTCGCAGCGTTATACTGTCTTGACCGAAATCAATGTAGGTGGGCTCACCCACTCTGTCGTCCTCAAAGTAAATATCGCCTTTTCTGACGCTGCCTGTTGAAAACTTATAACTCATATGTTTTATCCTCCATCGTACATGGCTTGTTCACCATCTTCAAAGGTGATTATTGTTTTGTTTGTTGGGTGAGGTTTGATATGGATCTTCAAAAAATCATCAAACGCATCAAAAAATGCAATACTGCCGCGCGGGGCTGGTGTCAGCCAGTGAATAACAGTATGTCCCGTTGCGAATGTGGCGCCTTCGATAACGACACCCTCACCAGATATACCAGTTTCATCACTTTGGCGACACACCGTAAATGTTCTAATGCCTTCTGGGGCACGATTACTTGGCTTCTTAGGTTTTAGATCCTCGGGCTCAGTCGACAATTCTGCGATATCAGTAAGCTCACTCATGCTTCACCCTCTGGTTCTTCTTCTACCATTGCGCTCACGTAAACCTCTTTCATGACTTCCATCATTGCAATTTCAGATTCAATTACATCAGGGCATTCTTCTTCCTCTTCAATGTCTTTTTCACAAAAAGCCGTCTTTAATTGTTCGATTTTCACTTTCATATCCTTTATCACCATATCCATTTCTTGAATCTTCTGTGCTATCGGTGCATAGCAAAGTGGTCCTTTGAATTTTGCCATCTCTTCATCCCTCCTATTATAACATGTTCCAGTCAATTTTGTAAAGCGGTATAACTATTACCACATCCTCCAGAACATCAATTCCGTAATCCGTGGCGCCAACACTAATTGCTACTATTAACCCTATCATCTCACCAGACTCACTAAAGACCCCAGAACCTGATGAGCCCGGCCATGCAAACGAATGCACGTATATATTCTCGCTAACATCATGACCAGCAATCTGTCCTCCGAAAGTTAGAGGACCAAATCCATTAGGGTACCCGGTATAGTAAACGGTTCTCTGAATTGCAAGGTGTTGTTCCCAATCGCGATTATTCGGGTACTCTCTCGGAATCCTGATTGGAGTCCTTTCGGGTATTTGTTCTACTTCTATTATCGCGTAGTCAATGTCTCTGTCGATCATGGCGATTCTTACACACTCGGTCATTTGCCCATCAGACAAAATACGGATAGAAGGGCATTCTCCAACAATCCCATGACTAACTGTTATAATATAGTGGCGACCCTCTAATACAAAATAAGTGCCAGAAGATGATGAAATATACCCATCTCCAGAAATGGACATAACATTAACTGCGCTCTTTCTCGACTTCTTAACCGTTGATGCTGCGCGCTTATCGAGAAAGCTCGATACATTATCTGGGGATTGTATACTTCGGGCACTTGATATCTGCGCCTGTTTAAAAGAAGAGGTCACCGCCAAACCAATTAAAAAAGTCACCACAGCGACAGCCGTAGTAATCCTAACTGCACTATCTTTCAGGCGCTTGAGCATTATTATACCTGCTTTTGGAAACTAAGAAATACGGGTAACTCTTCAAGTCCGGCGCGCTTGGCAAACCAAACCAGATCTTCACTTCCGGTGATCTTAGCGCGCCCATTTTGTCCTATAGCTAAGTATACTGGGTATCTTGCACCGGTTCGGATGAAATTCTTGTACCGGCCGTCAAAGTCCATTTTGTTGCCCCGATACTCTCGTGACATATAAGGCAGCAATTCTTCGACCGGTATCATAGTGTGATATCTCATATCAGTAGAATTCGTTGGTGCATCATAAGTCATGACTCCTCCCTCTGCCCAGTCGTCTATCATGGACTGCACCGCAGGGCGCGGCGTCGGTCTACGATTAGAGATGTTGGACCTTTGGGAACCCAAGGCGCCTGCCAACCCTCCGAAGCCGCCACCGCCTACATATTCCTTCATAATCTTAGACTCGCGAACAGTGCGAATTGTGCCCTGCCTATTGGTACGATGCATCGAAGAAACAGTCAATACTTTAAGACCTTTGATCTTACGCAGACCCGGCAAAAGTACCTCATCACGATACTCGATACGCGAGCGGGCTCCCAGGAGCCCAAATTTGATGTCGTAAAGTACATACTCTGATGTCGCGGTTATGTCTCTTTTCTTATCTGCCTCGGGTCGTACAGTCGTGACACCAGGGATACCACGAATCTCGGTTGCTGTTTCTGACTCCGTACCGCCCATATCTTTTGAAACGGTGCAACCAACCTGTACCACGTAGAGTCTAAGATCGTATTCTGCGTCAACTTCTTTTATTATTCTCTCTATTCTCGCTATCTGGTCTTCGGTTGATTCGTTCATGCTGGTTGCACTCTGGGCTTGTGCTTCTGTGGCGGCGCCAAGTTTTCGCACGTGCTGGAATACAAGATCATCAAACGTCCGCGGCTTACCTAAGTTTGCTTCGTCGTCCAACTCAATGCCAGAATGCTCGCCAAACAACCGGAAGCGCTGGCTGACCAGCGGATTTAACCAATACTTCCACATAATAAATCTTTGGGCTTCGTTCATCTTTTCGATGTTGTTTTGAAACCACATGGCAATCATCATCACCTTCTCAGCCTCTGGGTTGCCGGTGTCTGCATTAGCAGAATAGATTGACTTAATCTGTTGAATTGCTTTGGCAAACTCTTGGTTGCTGTAAACTTTATCCTTTACTGTCTCGGCTCTCTCAACCATTGGCTCAAGTGACCACTCAATGATCTCGTTGGCAGCAGCCATGATTAACTGTGGGTTCTTGTCTAAGAACTCTACAACATCTCTAACTACCTCGACCTCACCCTCTGGAGACTTGGAACTAACACCGATAGTATACTTCCACGCGATGCCCATGTCAGGGTAGCGGTATCGATACTGCTGACTGTAGCTGACTTGCGGAATGATAATGAATCGCGAGTCCTTGGCTAATACTATTCTTGGGTCAACAGGTTTGTAGTTAGAGCCAAGGGGCAACTGAAGCTGTCTGGGATCTGAGCTTTCTGATTTTCTGTAGGCAGTCTGAATGTGTGCTGCCATTCTGCCGTTCAGGTTATCTGTCTCGATCTTCTTTTGTCCGATCCCGCCAAAGCGACCACCAAACATATCACCGAACAACGCTTCGACCGGCTGGTTTCTGTTGCTAGCGAAATCGTACAAATATTGTTTAACGTCGACCGGGATCTTTACGTCGCTCATGATTAGATTAGCATCTGCCGCTTCTTCGGTTGGTGTGAACCAAAATTCAACGCCGGTGTCGTCTTGATACACCTTAAAGTTTTGGAGCTGCATCGCGGCTAAATCTGCTTCGGCTCGGTCGTATGCGCCCTTGGCAACGTAATCGCCTTGAACAAGTGCACGACGGATCTTCTCTGCATACTCTTGTATGTCACCATCGAAATCGAGCATCTCATCGGCAAAACTGTCGTACTCGTCTACTTCTCCTGCATTATCAGGATCAGAATAGCCGGTTTGACTAGTCCTTATTGTTATTTCAAGGTGTGCGGTCTGGGCTGGTTCTTCTATCTCGCCTCCGGGTTCCCAGTTGGGATCAAAGGGGGTCATCATACTGATTGTCCACTCAACTTCTTGATCCTCACCGGGCAGATTGTAAGCGATGTCATCAAGACCGGATTCACTTTCAAACTCTCGCGCCTCGCTTCCCCATGTATTAATAGGAATATCCTCAAGCTCTAGTGGGACTGTTGAGTCGGGACCGTCTGTTGGTCTAAACATCCCATCTCTTGTTTCAAAGCCCGGCCACCCAAGATTGATTTGGAAGTTTGCCTCACCACTCATATACAAATAAATACTTTGGGGATCTCCACCCATGTCTTCACCGGTTTCAACCGTGCAACTAATACTGGTGTCTTCGTTTTCGTTGCGGTTGTCGTAGAATCTCTCGTCAACACCATCGACGGCTTCTTGAACAGCCTCCATAGCCTCTTCAATATTGCCGCTAAAGCTGGCGGTGGTCTTGCTTGCGAGGTATTCATTCATCTCCACAAAGCCATCGTAGTCGTTAGAGTGCTCGCCTGTTTCTTCTACGGCTTGAATATTCATATTGTCAATAAACCACACAATATGATCCCAGACTTCTTCGGGGGGTGCATCGTTTCCTCTGCCTTTGATTTGGTAAAGGGTTTCGCCGGCGTTACCGTCACCCCATGTCATTGTGACATAAGACGAGGATTCACGGCGCTTGCTCTTCCTCTTGCGGAGAGACACCAGTGTGCCTCGACTATCAGAACCACAGTGTCCCATGCGCTCGCCCTCGACTGAGCAGTTGGATGTCTCTAGGTTGTACCAATACGAACCATCATCAAATTCATGTATCACATTTTCTGGATCTTCTTTGTTTTCAAGAAATTCTTTTGCTATAGTAAATAACTCATTGATATCGTGTGTTTTAGATCTACTATCAATCGCATCTTTAGCCAACTCGTAGTTGGTTGGGTCATCATTTAAGAACGCGGCAATGATATCATATTGGTTCCACCAATTGCGATATCTAGATTGAAGCATGTTATTTAAATCTTCTTTTGTTGTCTCGACCTTTTCAGACGGAACGCCTGCTTTACTTAAAGCTTTGACCGACTTCATTATCATCTTGCGCCATGTACCGAAAGGTTTAGTTACGCCGTTCTTGACGTTCTGGATAACAAACTTGACGCGCTTGCCTTGCTCGACTCTTTCGTCGTCATATACCGCGCGGGGTTTGGTGCGGATAGCGCTTGGATCATACGGCTCTACAGTACGCACGTCCACCTCTCCGGGTCTGCCTTCGTCATCCTTTGGACCGTCAGCAATAACGTAGTCATTGTACTCGTTAATCATGTTGTTAACGATATCAAACTGAAGCTGTTTGAGTGAGGTGCCATACTCGCGATCGTTCTTCCACAGATTACCCATAAGCATCTTGGATTTCTCAGGCGCATCGGGCATTGCGCTTTCAATGAAGTCGATTACATATTCGGGAAGACCAATATCTCGTAAGCCTTCGGTGATTGTGCGGTCCTCTTTTAAATAACGGAACCACATGTCTGTAGATTTTTGCATATTTTTACCTCAACACAATAAATAGTCAGGTTTTCAACTAACCGCTGGCAAAAAGGTCAGTGGACAGTAGCTTGGCTGTGTCTCGCCAGCTTTCGACTTCTATAGTATGACCATTCTTGTGCGTTTGTAAGACTGAGGCTAACGAGTGATCGTTGCCGGGAAACGGTATCCTGTCTCCCACAAACACAATACGGTGGTCTTCAAGTTTATCTTTTAAGACTCTGTGAATTACCTGCGATTTGTCATTACCTTTGTTAAAGATGTCCATACTCACGGCACCACCTATCACAAAGTCAATGCCTTTATACTTTTTCGAGAGCTTCTCAACTATCTTCTCTCGCTCTTTAAACTTTGCATCATACTCTTCGTAAACTTTGCGCTGTTCCATCGTAGCGTTCCTGCCTACAATCGAAAAGTTTACCATACCCACACGCTCTTCGTAGTGGCGGCCGGTCTTAATATGAAACGGGGAGTCCTTGACGATCCAGTCGAGTTCTGCATAAAAGTCTTTCTGCTTTTTGATATCAAACTTATTCTTGTACGCCTCGGTCCACGTACTATAACCATCTTCCTTGTTGAATCGGTTAGTATAATATGCATTACCCATACACGCGAACACACCTTGCACCTGATCAAAGATAGGTCGCTTGATTTGGTTCAGTATTCTTATGAACGAGCCACCCGACACAATGTACACTTGTCGGCTCTTTGACCACTTCAAAAATTGAGCGGCGAACTTAGTGTCTATGTTATTTTTTGCGGGGGTGAGTGTCCCATCTACATCAAACAAATATATTGTATTCATTGGTTTACTTCCAGAACAACTGAATTCCTACGATTAGGAACGAAAGAATCACACACAGGATTGTCTTTGTGGTAAACATGCTCTCATTAAGGAGCCACCATGTCAAGATAGGAAAGGTGAAGTAAGACATACTAAAGATTAAGAACCTTGGTCCCCAAACCTGCCCCATCTCGGCATATGCTATCTTGACCCCATACCAAAAACAAATACCCGTGGGCACCGAGAAGATGATCGCAGAAAATAGCGGCTTATCCTTCCACCAGTCCCAGACGAATTGTGAGTTTAACTGAAACCAGCCAAGTGTCTGTCCGATAGCGAACAAAGCACATGCGAATAATAAATTAGAAGTTGGCAACGATGATCTCCTCTGCTCTGTCTTCGCGTTCGGTCTGGATGCCGTACTTGTCAATCATAATAATCCTGTTGTTTTTAAATGCTCTTGGTATCTTGTGATCAAAATCATATGTGATTAAAATTTTGGTGTCTGTGTTCTTGCATAACTCAGCCAACTCTCTATGGTCGATTGAAGTTTGTTCTATTGCGATGCTCTTGCCCTGCTCAAACAAATTATAATTAAACCTACCGCCCAAGACTAAATTATAGCTCCGCGAGTCAGATTTTTCAATTTGTTTAGCTAACTTGGCTGGAGACAGGTTCAGGTGAAAATTATCTGGTGTCGAAAAGGTTTTCAATTTGGCAATTGCGGTAGGTGTCAGCATATCTGTGTCTAATTCTCCAGAAGATATAAGTCCCGTTGAAGAGCACCTGTTCATTATGAAAAAAAGACTAGCCGTAATGAACGGACTCTTGTGTGTGTGCCACATATCTTGCAATATTGATAGTATGGCTTCTCCTTCAAATCTTAGCGAATCAGAAGATACCATCGAATGCAGCTTACTGGGATCATGCATTAGACATGCCCAAAAAGTATATACCGGCAAACTTGTAGTGCTTGCATTTACAAAGCGTTGATCGTTAGCTAATGAAAACTCTATCTTGCCATCATAGAACGCATAAGAATTAACTATGGAGCCCGGGGGTATTAAAGTCTTTATGGCTGCAGCGCAGTTATTCTTCTTTGTTTTATCTAATATCGGCGTCATTTTCACCACCATATTCGCCATTTGCGAGAGAAGCCTTAAAATTAGAAATCTTCTCTTGTAATTCAGATAAGTCTGCCGGCGCTCCTTCAGCACCTTCTAATGGGTTCGGTGGTCTTGGGACGCTTTGCATCATTTCCTGTGATTTGTACGACAAAAAAGAGCTGATGATCATATTGATATCCGCTAAGATCGCATCAACATCTGATAGGTCTAGTCTTAGCTGATCTATGTCCCGGTGTGAATCGACCGATAACTTAGTTTCGCTCATGTGAGTGCTGTTGTTAACACAGTCCCCAAGGATCGAAAACGCCTTACCAGCTAGGCGCTGTACTTCTTCCTCTAGATCATCTATTTTGACTGAATATTGTATATTAACTCTTTGTGACATTTTATCCTCTTATTAATTGTTTGGTTTGGTTTAATGATTTCTCGACGAGATCAGGGGCGCCCACTACAACTATCTCTGTTCCAGTGTGACCACGATTTATCGTCAATTTTGTAAAGCGATGAGCGGTAGATAAATCCTGCGGTAAGACCCCTTGCTCATTGAGAGTCTGCATACGGGCCTCTTCTCGGATCATTACCACGTGTTCAGGGTTTACAAAAACCTCTCTTAAACTATATTCGCTTTTGGTTGTCAGGGTGCTGTTGTGGTGCACCTCTGTTAATTTAACTAACATGTGATTGTTCCTTTAGCGGGTATACGTGTGTTATTTTTACATCCCAATTACCGTCCGCATAGACGCGGTATATGTATTGATTGGTTGTGCTCAAATATACACCAGTGATCGGCTTGCGAGTTATTTGCATTTTCATTCCCTTTTCCGTTTCGTTCCACATCTCAACACCTTGTGGGATATGCACTAAGTCTCCTTGTTCCATCTTATTCTCCATTTGTTTGTATAATACCATAATTAGTTGTTATCAGTGTGCCGGCACAACTAGCAGCATTCTGCAATGCAGTCTTAGTTACCTTGACGGGGTCAATTACGCCGGCTTCTACCATATTAGCTGATTGGTTGGTTAAAAAATTCCAGCCACAATTATTGTCCTCATCAGATAAGACATTTTGGACTACCAAGTCTGGGGATTCTCCGGAGTTTTTGGCCATTTGTCTAATCGGCTCTTCGCATGCCGCTCTGATAATTGTAATTCCTAGAGCTTGTTCGCTGCTTAAAGTAGTAACCGCCAAGGAGCGTGAAGCTCTAAGAAGAGCGACCCCACCACCTGGAACAATTCCGCCTTCTTGAGCAGATCTTACCGCTTCAAGCGCATCCTCGATTCTATGTTTGCGTTCGGTCATCTCGACTTCGGTAGAACCCCCAACATGAATGACAGCTACACCTGAAGACAATCTTACCACTCGCCCTTGTATAGTCTCACACACAGACATCGAGTCTGTTTGCTTAATTTCACTCTTTAGGGACTCGATCTTAGTTTCTACTGCCTCATAATCGCTAGCGCCACCTACAATCGTGGTCTTATATCTATTGCTCTCGATACTTTTTGCAGAACCCAGATGTGAGAGTCTTACGTCAGATAGTTTAACGCCACTCTCTCTATTAATAAACGTTGCGCCGGTTGACAAAGCTAAGTCTTCCAGAGTATCCCTGCGTTCCTCGCCATAGTAAGGAGCTTTGATCGCCGCTATTTTGAGCGTGCCCCTCATTGCATTCATAATTAATGCAGCTAACGCCTGTCCCTCTACTTCCTCTGCTACAATAATAAGAGGCTTGCTTTCACGTGCTACCATCTCTAGTATCGGCAACACTTCTTCGACTGCTGAAATCTTGTAGTCGGTAACAAGGATGAGCGGGCTTTCGTGGTACATTGTAGAGCGTCGTTCATCTGTAATAAACGCGCCCGCACAGAAGCCTGAATCAAATCGAAACCCCTCAGTGATATCGAGACTAGTCTCTGTTGAGCGAGACTCCTCAATAGTAATCGAGCCATCTTGACCAACCTTATCTAACGCCGTAGCTATTAGTTTTCCGATTGTTGAATCATTGTTGGCGGATATTGTACCAATCTGTTCAATGTCGGTAATACTGGTAATCGGGGTGGCAATTTGTTCTAGATTTCTGACCACCTCTTTGGTTGCCAAATCAATTCCGCGTTGCAGTTCCGTGGGAGATACTCCCGACGTAATGAACCTTTGCGACTCTCTAAGAATAGCGCGAGCCAATACGGTAGAAGTAGTAGTTCCATCGCCAGCCTCGTTGTTAGTCTCAGTAGCCGCTTGGCGTATAATCTGAGCGCCGGCATTCTCAAACGGATCCGCAAGCTCGACAAATTGTGCAACGGTCACCCCATCTTTTGTAATAAAGGGTGTCTTTCCCTTTTCTTGTAGCAAAACATTTCGACCTCTCGGTCCAAGTGTAGAAGCAACGTTATCTGCTAATACGTTGGCTCCTTTAATAATTTTCTGTTGTAATTCTTGATTGTCAGAATAATCTCTGGACATTGATACCTCTGTGTTAGATTATTATTATAACCCTGAACCAGAAACTTGTCAAGGCTTATTTGTCAGTTTGTAGAATTTCTTTTGAACTGATATTGTTTGCGTTGCTAACTGACGTGTTAGCTAGGGAATCATTCTCAAGTCCACCGGCAAAGAATTGATTTAAACTATCCGAAAGAATTTTGAGAGATTGGAAGATCTCTGTCACCTCGTCATTTAGGACTTCGCGAACATCTGACACGATCTTTCCAACTTGGGCGCGGCCGATCATAATGGAGCCGACAAATTCAGTATTGGTTGGTGGCTCATTTTTTAAGGATTGTGCTTGGTTCAGTTCAAAGTGCAGTCTCTTTAGATAGCCATAGCTGCTCAAGAGAGCCTGCTTCTTCTGGGTAGCGCCCAGCATCTTATATTGGCGGGCTGATTCTTCTGCTGAAAGGAACTCGTCATTTTTGACCATATCCTCGATCTGTTGATTTCTTTCACTCTTTTTAGCCGCGGCTTTTTGAGATTTCACGACTGCGGCGTTGGCGCCGACAATTGCTTGTTTGAGCAAGCCATGTATTTCAGGTATTTTTCTGTAGTTGCCGCTGACCCAATTTTTGACACTGGTGGCACTCATAGCGCCCTGACCTCTGACTTTATTCTTGTTAAATAAATCATCATTCTTCTCCCAGTTAAGGGCGTCCGTGAGCTTTTTAAAAGCCTCATCATCTATTCGATTAATCGGATTCTCCGGGTTTGCATCGGCAAGACTCTCAATTTCACCATACAGCGCTTTGTCAAACAGCGGGGTTAGTTCTTCGGCGGATAACACCTTATCTGCTGCCGGCAGGTTAAGCAGTTCAACTGCGCCAGCTTGTTGACCAGAAGCCAGTGCGCTTATAACGGACTGAGGCATTCTTATCACATATGGGTGCTTAGAATTTAAAAGAATATCGGCGACATTTGCCAGGTTGAAATCAAACTGGTAGAAATCGATCTTTCCCTCTAATTCTAATCCTTTGCCTTCCAGCGTTTTAGTACAGACAACATAACGCATACCGCCATTAATTGACTCCGGGTATGCTGGTTTGACCATATCGTTAACCAAGTCGGTGTAACTTCCGCCAACAAGTAAGCCTCCCTCTCGATACAATTTCAAGCTAACAGGAATTGTCTGACCGGAGGCGCGGTCAAGATAGTCAGCGATCGTTGCGTTACCTGTGGGTATTTGTTCTCCATCCACTAGTGCTGCCAAGAAAGATTCAAAACTAAATCCGGCCGATGATGCGTTAAAGTTTGTGATAACTTTCGTCAAAGTCTTATAGAAGACAAGATAGGAGATTGCCTGCACAATACGTGCAGTGCGATTATCGCCCGCCTTTTCCGTCACCATCGAAAGACCGTTGCTGTAAAACTCTGATACACTGCGTATCTTAGCTGCGAAATCGGATCCTTGAATATTTCTAAGGTAATTCTCTAACAACTGTCTTTGGGCGCCCTTGATCTCAACGCCTTCATCAGTAGTTCGGACGTCTGACCAGCCAATCTCCGACACCTCAATATTAGGGATCATCTTTAAAACCATATCCAGCACCGCTTCATCGCTATCAGGAAGATCTGGCGGGGCTTGTACTTCCTCATTAGTCGCGGAGCCAAGAGCGCCTTGGACCATCTCTAACAACATGGTCACGTCAAGCTTGTTAACTTGCTTTAAATATTCTTCTTTGAGGATTTCAGATAATTCAGACATGGTTGTTTCCTTATATAATTATATCAGCAATACCTAATTCGACTGCTTCTTCGGCAGTTAAATAAACATTTACCTTTCGTTCTAACATTTTTTTAATTTGAGATTTTGACATTTTAGTCTCTGATGCCAGACAACTGATATACATGTCCTGTAACTGCTCAATCGCTTCCATCTCATTAATCATATTGTGAAGAGAGCCGTGATTAGCGCCAAGGACAGAGTGTATCATAACACGACAGTTTTTGCCAATCTTTCTACTCCCCTGCGTTCCTGCTGCTAGAATTAGTACGCCTGCTGACATCACTTTTCCCATTCCGATGGTGTGTATCTCGTTGTTTTCTCTAACGTTTCGCATGATGTCATATAAAGAAAACATATCATCAGCAGAGCCGCCATATGTCGAAACATAAAAATCAATTGGCTTTCTTTTTTCTGGCTTTGAATTGGCGTATAGGTGATCTAAATAAAGCAAGCCATGGATAACTTCAGCAACCTTCTCTTCGGTTACATCACAGAATAACCCGATAGTATTCATTGGCTCGGGTTCTTCAGCAAGCTCTTCACCCAAAGCAGAGGGATCTAAAATAACTATTCTCTTTTCAGAATTATCAGCCGACGTCGGGCTTTCCTCATCCTGAATTAATGTTTTTATTGCCTCTTTAATCTCTTTAATCATGTTGAGTTCCCCTCTTTGTTGTTAAAATGTTTTATGTAATCAGCGCCCCCTTCATTCAAGAAGCGCATTGCAGATTCCCAATCATCGTATTCAAGCAACTCACGATAAAACTTAGGGTGCATATTAATTATCTCTCTGATCGCCTTATCTTTATAAAGTTTTATCTC
>UEXM01000666.1_pt1 | contig 34593 bp, 30 predicted proteins | sample 1796661 | NCBI WGS metagenome assembly UEXM01 (sample SAMEA4772469, study PRJEB27181) | metagenome
AGATACCCCAAAAGAGTAAATCAATACATGGCAAACCTTTTTGAAAGGGCCGCGTGTTTTACAGATATACATTACGGCTTAAAACAAAATAGTAGACAACATTTAAAAGACTGCCACGATTATGTGGAATGGTTTATCGCAGAAGCCAAGGCTCGCGATTGTGAAACCTGTATCTTTTTAGGTGACTGGCATCATCATAGAGCAAGTATTAATATTGCTACTATGAATGCAACTATTAGAGACTTAAAAAAACTAAACGACAACTTTGAAAAAGTTTACTTTATTACTGGTAATCACGATTTATATTATAGAGAAAAACGTGACCTTAACAGTATCGAGTTTGCTAGAGACTTAGAAAACTTTGTTATGGTAGATGAACACTTTTGTCAAGACGGTGTTGCTATTATTCCGTGGTTAGTAGGTGACGAGCATAAAAAACTAAACAAAGTAGATTGTAAATATATGTTTGGACATTTTGAGTTACCATACTTTAAAATGAATGCAATGGTAGAGATGCCAGACCACGGTGGTATTAAGGCATCTGACATTAGCAATCCAGAATATGTTTTTAGTGGGCACTTCCATGCTAGACAATATAAAGGAAACATACATTATATAGGAAATGCTTTCCCACATAATTATGCAGATGCTGGAGACAATGAACGTGGTGCTATGTTCCTTACTTGGGACGAAGAGCCTGTTTATGTAGACTGGCCCGATTGTCCTAAATATATTATGATGGGTTTGAGAGAATTACTCACAGAGCCAGAAAAATATTTAGATGCACAAACACATGCAAGAATAAAATTAGACGTTGGCATAAGTTATGAAGAAGCCAACTTTATCAGAGAAACATTTGCAAAACAATTTGGTGTTAGAGAACTACAACTTATTCCTATCAAAGAAGAGGAAGAAGCATTTGAAGGAACTGAGATTAAATTTGAAAGTGTTGACCAAATTGTTATTAGTCAACTTGAAACTATTGAAAGTTCATTAGTAGATACTGGAAAACTTATTGAACTGTATCGGGATATTATTATTTAATGTTAAAAATTAAAAACGTAACTGCAAAAAACTTTATGAGTGTGGGTAATAACCTACAAGCAGTAAATTTTGATACTGACTCCTTAACACTTGTACTAGGTCATAACTTAGACTTAGGTGGAGACGGCAGTAGAAACGGTACTGGTAAGACTACTATTATTAATGCATTAAGTTTTGCATTATATGGTGAAGCACTTACAAACATTCGTAAAGATAATCTCATAAACAAAACCAATGGCAAAGGCATGATTACTACTGTTGATTTTGAAATCAATGGCACAGAATACAGAATTGAAAGAGGCAGGCGTCCTAATGTACTAAAGTTTTATGTGGATGGCACAGAAGCCGCTGACAATGAACAGCAAGGTGATATGCGTGAAACACAAAAAGACATAGAAAAGATTATTGGCTTTCCGCATTTAATGTTTAAGCATTTGATAGCATTAAATACTTACACAGAACCTTTCTTAGGTATGAAAGCAAATGACCAACGTGATATGATTGAGCAGTTGTTGGGCATAACAGAAATAAGTTTGAAAGCAGATGTTTTAAAAGACAGGCTAAAAGAAACTAGAGATAGAATAAAAGATGAAGAACAACGAATCAAGGCAGTAACAAATGCTAATGAACGTGTTGGAAAGAATATTACAGATATTGAAAACCGAGGCAAGGCTTGGGTAACACAACATGGCGACAAAGTAAACAGTCTGCAGACTAGTTTAGATGCTTTAGAAGAAACAAACATAACTATGGAATTAGAAAACCATAGACAGATACAAGAGATAAATTCTAAGTACACAAAGATACAAGGACTTGAAAGCGAACTTAAAACTATACAAACAAGTCTAAGTCGTAATGAGAAAAATTTAGAAACTTATGCAACTAATATTGCACTTGCAAAAGAAGGTACATGCCCAGCATGTGGACAAGATACTGCACACTTAGAAACACATGAAGAGTATACGCAAGAACTTTATGACAAGATATCAGAAGAAGAAACGTACAAGGTAGAATTAGACACTAAAGTTTTTGACTGTGAAACTCAACTAAAAGAGTTAGGCGAATTGCCTGAGACACCTATTACATTTTATAGTAACATGGAAGATGCATTAGGACACATGCACAATGTTACTACACTAAAAGAACAAATAGAAGAAAAAATTAAAGAACAAAATCCTTATACAGAACAAGTAGAACAACTTAAAGCAACTGGACTAGAAGAAATAAGTTATGACTTGATGAATGACTTAACTTATTTAAAAGAACATCAAGAGTTTTTACACAAACTGTTAACCAACAAAGACAGTTTTATTAGAAAGAAAATTATTGACCAAAACTTACAATACTTGAATTACAGACTAGGACACTATTTAGACAAATTAGGCTTACCACATGATGTTAAGTTTAGTAGTGACCTTAGTGTTGAGATAACTGAGTACGGCAGAGACTTAGACTTTGATAATTTAAGTAGAGGTGAACGTAACCGACTTATACTAGGTATGAGTTGGGCGTTTAGAGACATATATGAAAGTCTCAACCAGCCTATGAATTTAATGTGTATAGATGAACTGGTAGACAGTGGTATGGATACCACTGGTGTTGAAAATGCATTGGCAGTTCTGAAAAAGATGGGTAGAGAGTCAAACAAAAACGTATTCCTTATATCGCATAAAGAAGAACTACAGGGCAGAGTGAACAATGTGTTGTATGTTGTTAAAGAAGGAGGCTTTACAAGTTACTCCAACGACATAGAAATATTGGACCCAGATAGTGACGTGTACAGATTTGAAGTAAAAACATGATTATAGAATTGCATCTTGGTGATAATGCTGAACACACAATCACTTATAAGATGTATGACAATGAGGTGTCCGAATTATTCTATAACAGAATGAAAACTCAAGACAATAAAATTGTCAGCAGGACACAATTTTATAACTTTGGTGAAACTATACAGTCTGTAGAGCAAGAACTTTTATCTATAAGCGAACAATTAAAAGACTTAGGCTTAATAGAAGATACCAGTCAAAAAAACTTAAACATTCTACATGAAAATTTTCCTAGGCTTCATGCAGAACATTCAGGACAAGCACGTGAACTGTTAAGGCAATTTAATTACAGCATACATCATTTAGAAGACTTAACCAGAGGTTACAATGGTAAACGTTTTTTGTTTACTTGTGAAGATGATGGAATAGATTTACCTGAACAAGCATACCCTATGTTTACGCCTACAAAAGAGTATGGCAAACTTTATATGAATTATCCTCATGTTGGCAAACATTTCTTAGAACTGTTTGGCGATAATGATGTAAATATTCCACAAGACCAAATACAATTAACACATAAGATGTGTAACACATTGTATGCTTGGTTTGGCGAAGATAAATTTGCTACACAACTAGACTTGGATAATCTTTACATGATGATGTTTATGTTTTACAAACAAGTAGAACATAAGATACCGTATGATTGGAAAGACCCAAAATTAGCAATTGGTTATTTGCCATTGGGCGAATTAGTTGACAAGAAACAAGACATTAGTTTTATAGACAACAATAAGTATGTGCATAGTTGGAGTTGTAAATGAGTGCAGACTGGACATACAAAGGTAAGAAAGTGGATAGCATACCAGAAGAGTATGAAGGATTCGTATACCTTATCACAAATACCAAAAACGGTAAAAAATATATAGGCAAAAAACTAGCCAAGTTCAAAACAACCAAACCACCCTTAAAGGGCAGAAAGAATAAAAGACGTGGTCACAAAGAAAGTGACTGGCGTACTTATTGGGGTAGTTCGGACCACTTACTTAATGATGTTGTAGCACAAGGCGAAAAACAATTTACTAGAGAAATTTTAGAATATTGTACCACTAGAGGTGTAATGAGTTACATTGAAGCAGAACTACAATTCAAACATAAGGTACTGTTAAGTGATGATTATTACAACGGTATTATTAACTGTCGCATAGGCGGTTCAAAAATCCTAAAGGAAAGTCTGAAAGATAGATAACTATTTGCTGATACAACGAGTAACGGCACACACAGACACCAAGTCAAACTAACATAGGCAAAACATAGGCACCATACCGCCCCGTCGAGGCTGAGTAAATCGATACCCTTGAGGTTGTAGGTTCTCCTACCGCTGGATTCTGGGTTATGGTAGGCAAGATACAAACAACTTTATGGTATTGAAAGAATGAGTGCTCTGAGAAAAAGCAACACTCAAATTGAGTATAACAAACTCTACAAGTTATAGTCAATTTCCGTGAGATTCGAGACGGTAGTGTATGGGGACAGAAGGCTCACTGGTTCCTAGTAGCACCCGAGTTAGAGATGGCGATGCATCACATGATGACATCTCATTGTTCTCCTTGCATAAGGAGAATTATGACTCAACATACATGATAACTTCTTTAATTTAAAAATAACTTGCAAAAGAAACTTGAATGTAATGAAAGTTGAATGTAGCAAGGTAAGACACGAAGTGTCTATAAAAGTGTTTTAAAATAGTTTACAGTTTCGTTATATTCCATTCGTAAGTTTAAACTTAATAGTTCTATACTTTCGTTTTGATGTCTATTGTCTGCTCCATGTATTTGAGTTACATCCAATATTAATACTTGATTCTTTAACAACACCTTGTCATGACTGCTGTCCTTGTGTATAATATGTAGAGGTACATCTGTTAGGTTAAACATCACATTACACTTTCTAGTAAATGGATTCTGCCAACCCATTGAATAGTCTCTGTGTAAATCTACTTTGTCTAGAGGTTTAACAGTCTCGATACCCACACTATGCGTTTCGCGGTCTATCGCAATACCAGTTGCTTCGCACAAACTAACGTGTATATCCTCAGTTAAATCCTTAAACATCAGTATGTCTAAGTACATACCTTTTACTTCATCATGTTGATTGTGAGGATTATTGGGTTTGGTAGTGCGTACCAATTCGCTCCATTGCGACAGTTCAGCTCTGTCAAACTGAAAATCAAATACGGTGCTGTACATCTTGAAACGTGCCTCCCCAATTAATAGTTAAAAATATCATTCGGTCATTTGTGGTGTTTTCACAGCCATGCAGTTTGCTAGTGTCCAATAAGAAATGCTTATCAGGTTCAATATCCACAGTCTCTAAGACGTCATTGTTGCTGTGTTTTATTTGTGCTACTGTAGTACCTACATTTATTAAAAGATTGCTTCTACGCCCATAAGCGGTGTCTGTGTGTAGTGCTAATTCTGTGCCTGGCTGTACCCACTCTATGCCCACTTTATCACCCTTTTTTAGGTCAAATTCATCACAAAATGCTTGTGGCAATGAGGGTATTACATACTCTACTCTAGTGAGTTTCTGCTGTAAAACACCCTCATCCAAGGTTAAACTACGTGAATTCTCCATTAAAATACCCACAATTTCAGCATACTTACTCATGCTAGTATTTAACAAAAAAATACCACTTTTTCTGGCAAAAAAGGTTGACATTGACGCAGAAATCAGTATAATAGTATGTATATTAACAAAGCAAGGTAGGAGTTGTTTAATGTATAAAGTATATCAAATCAAACTAGCACGTGAAGTTATTGACTTTGTGAACAGTAATGACAGAGGTCATACTGGTGCTGAAGAAAAATACCCAGAATACGAAGCCCACATGAGATTAATGCATGGACGTGGTGACGATTATGCGGCTAAGTTTACTAACACAGACTTCCAACATTTCACCAAAGTGTGTGAAGTTAAGAAAGATGCTGGTCTAGTAGACGGTGATGGCGACAAATGGGTAGTTGATTGTTTAGAAGGTGTGTTTGCTGTTCTTAATGGTAGATACATTAACGAAGAAACTGGCGAAGATGTTGTGCATGAAGCACATGTTAGTGGTTACAAAATGAAAACTGTTACTCGTAAAGATGGCGAAGTTGTTACTTTCAGAGACATGCACAGTTTGAGTGTTGGAGATATTGTTGAAGATGTTGACAATGGTTCTTTTCACATTGTTGCAGGTATGGGATTCAAAGACATCACTAACAAAGTGATGGGCTTTGCACAAACTACAGTTGAGGTTGCTTAATGATAGAGATTCTTTTAGAAACAACTGACTGGGGCAAGTACAAAGTCAACAACGGCATGTATCATGTTAATGGTGCTGGACAATTAGTTGCGTACCAACCCAATGCAGAAAGTCCTTTACAAGTTCTCAAATCGCCTAGCAAACAGTTCTCTAAGAGCAGACGTAAGTTTAAAAAGATAGGTGCATATCCAGAAGTTCATAACGATCCTAAGGTACTAATAGTAAAAGGTAGCAAAGGTAATGAATATCAAATAGACACAGACAAAGGTACTTGTACTTGTCCTGGATACACATATAGAGGTAATTGCAAACATGTCAAAGAACATTGTGCGTAAGTTTGTACGAACTTCACTTGACCTACTTATAGTAGGTTTTTTAATATTTTTCTTATCTCAAGGAGTATCATGAAATTGTTTAACATTTGTATTATAATTGCATCTTTAGGATTAGGTGCTTGTGCCTCTGGAGGAGGCTCTTCTGGCGTTGCGCCGGTCGTCGCTGTCGCGCCGCAATCTAACTCTTCCGGCTCCCCCACCCCCACAGACCAACGTATAGCATTTGACAGTTGGGTAGACACTTATACTGGTGCTAATGGTGAAGTAACAGTTACATATGATATGACTGGATACACTACATCTGGTTTGCCTGCTAAAACAGAAAAATACTTTATAGAAGATTATGGATTTTTTAGAACTACTATAGATGGTACTACTAACAGAAACAATGGTACCGTTGAAGGTACTAGTGCTACTAACTTTATTCAAAGTTATAATGTACTTGAAAGTGATATTAATGGTGACGGGCATATGGACTATTATATGTTCCATTGGGCAGGTGACCATAATGATGCCGATTTTTTACCTGAAAGTAATGTGTTTGCATGGATTAATGATGGTGAAGGACATTTCACAATGGACCAATCTGTGTTTGCAGATGGCACTCCATGTTTTATGGGGACCGGTTGTGTAAATAACGAATCTCATACAGGTATACTTGTAGATGATTTTAATGGTGATGGTATGGATGATATATTCCAAAACCAAACATTCCTATTAAGTGATAACGGAAAGTTACATAACAAGACAGGCTTTGCAGATGATTTATTTGCATCATGTTGGGACGGCTGTTGGGCACATGATGCCGCCAGTGGAGATGCTGACGGTAATGGCACCGTAGATATATTTTTACCTATATGGGATAAAAGTTCTAATCAAGGTGAATGGAATCAAGGATATCTACCTTGGGCTATGTTATTAAATGATGGTGCTGGTAACTTTACTGTAAATAGGAACTTTCCTGCTATAGGCGATCCTTACGATGCCAACTTTGCTACTACGGCTGTTATTGCCGACTTTGACAATGATGGATTTGGTGATGTTGCTGTTGGCTGGCAAAAACCTTCGGAGCATACTATAGCAAATGATGTTGTTAATAGTGCTGGAGCAGTTTTTTATAACAATGGTAACAACGATTGGAGAGACAGGATTGTTGCTCTCCCGGCAAATTATTTTGGAGCAAATGGACTTGCTAATGATATGCAGGCATTTGATTTTGATGGTGACGGTTTTGTTGACATTGTATTAGCAAGTACAAAACATGATCCTTACTATGACGGAAGGTATATTCAGTTCTTTAAAAACGTAGATGGTACAACTTGGACAGATGTAAGTTCAACTGCTAATGCTAACACCAAGTATGCAAATGGATTAAACAACGGCTATTGGAATGGTGATGGTAATTTAGTACTTGTTGATTTTGACCACGATGGCGATATGGATATTGTTGACCAAGTAAGAGGCACATACGCATTACTTAATAATGGTGATGGTACATTTACTTTGTATGACGACTTCCCGCAGTTTAACGATAGAGATAAAATGTTTGCTGTAGAAATTGATGGCAAATATTGGTATGACTTTATTGGTGGTACAAAAACAACAAACGGTGTTGACTCAGAAACACTTACATTTTTTCAAGTATTAGATCCACCTAGCATGAGTGAAATGGTACAAGACATTTCAACCAAGCCACATGGATATGCTAAAACTGTATTTGAAAGTAAATTATTATTTGATAACATTAGAAGGCAAACTAGGGGAGATTCTGTGTTTGCAGAAACAAAACAAGGAAGCCACATATTAGGATTTAATAAAGAACTAAAAGGCGGATATGGATTTTTATTACAACAAGCAAATGGCGATAGCAATGGATATGCAATTACTGTAGACAAGCAAGATGGCAGATGGCACACAGGTTTTACATATATCAACAATAAACTACAAGCACAAAATAAAACTATGTGGTTTGGTACAGGTACTGCTGATATAGAATATACAACTATGAGCCAGTTTGTTGAATACTTACAGCCTATAAACAACAACACGTTCGCTAGTTTAGGATTTGAAGTTAGTAGAACAGAAGTTCAAGGCTTTACAGAACAGTTTAGTGATTACAATGTAAAAGTAGATAAGTTTGAATCAAACGATGTTAAATTTTTTGCAGATATAAATTATCGTTTACACAGTAAACTAGGTTACACATTATTAACTGCTGGAGTTGACCATTACGAATCTATAAGTCCTAACTCTATTAGATTTGCAGATATTATGACATATAGATTTGATGAGGAAATGACAGTTGGAAAATTAAGTGTACAACACAACTGGAAACAGTTCTATTTTAAAGGAAATTTTAATACAGAAAGTTTAAATAGTTTTGAGGTTGGATTTAATTTAACTTTTTAACAATCCCGATAGTGATTGGCTGATGCAATGGGACGCCTGAGATAAGCAAGACTATCATAACAATGAAAGATGAAATATGAGACAAAGAGTTGTTAAAAAAAGAACTAGCAGACGTGCTAGTTTTTTTATGACTTATTCTCCGAGCTCTTCGTTATCTACACTCTTATCGCCACTCTTTATTTTATTAAATTTGTTTAATGTTTTAATAAGATATTCGCGTTCTATAGGAGACAACTGCCAGGCTTCAGTATATGAAACGGCACCTTCACTGTAGATAGTGAGCTCTGCAACCTGCTTCAGAATTAGTTTTTGGTCTTTATCGAGTTTGCCTAGGAACCCGGAAATTTCCTCAGGTTCGGCTGTGCCTAGGAACCCGTGAAAAAATTTACTGGATCGAAGTTAATAGGTGCTGTAAATTCATTTTTACATTCTTCATTCTCACACACTACGCCTACTTCGTTTTTCACACCTTTTGCATTTACAGTATTGATAAACTCTTCAATTTCTTTACCAGTACCGTTATCTGTGTTTTCTAAAAACTCTCTGATAATACCCTTGTCGCTGATTTGAATTTGCTTACCTTCTGCATCTGTATAATAAATGTTCTTAATACTATCTATCAAAAGCTCAAAGTTTAAATCTGCAAGTTTAACAAAACTATCGTTAAATGCACTTAATCTATCCATGTCGTTTGACATCTCTGAAATGCTTTGCATACTTCTTGTACTTTGGAAACTGGCTACGCCGGCTTTAATAGTATTAGAGTAACTAAACGGTAGTGCTGTAATCTTTAAACCATTTGATATATCAATGGAGTATTCGTTATCTAACTGCTCCATGGTTGCAAGACTTTCTTCAACACTTATGTTTACATTAGTGATTGTTTTACATTCTGGACACTCAGCATTAACTTCAACTAAATCTCCTCCACTTGCTCCTCTAATTGCAATTAGTAGTGCATCAACATCAGCACTAAACAATTTTTTAGGGTTTTTAATATCTGGTACGCAACTTTTAATTAAAGTAGCGACAGCCTCACCATTAAGTAAAGCATCTGGATTCTTAAGTACTAACTCGTCCTTTGTAGTCATTGGATAAATTGCAAATTCACCACTCTCAGGTACAGTTAATACATCAGCATCGTAGAACTTTCCACTTGATGGAATATTTGTCCATAGTTTAGGTGCTCTAAAATAAGCACTTAATGGATTTTGTATTTGCTCTGTCATTTAATCTCCTGATTATAATATGAATTAAAACAGTATTTATTACCATTCGTTAAAACTAGTTATAATTATCAGTAACCATTAAATGCAGTTTTAATGAAATGTGATAAATATCAGTATGGCAACCATTACAATGAACTTAGCAGACGGAACAGCAATCCAAGTACCTGAGTGGGCATTAGAAACTACTCAACAGGATGTACTTAAAGAGATTGGTAAACTTGTTAAAACTACAGGTGGTACTACAGCGGCACAAGAAAAAGCCCAAAAGGATACAGAAAAACTTTTAAAGTTACAACAAAAAGAAGCCAAAGAAGAAAAAGGCAGAGCCAAAGAACAAGAAAAAAGAGATGAAAAGCAGTACAAGTTAGACAAAGAGCATAAAGCATCTATGGACAACTTGTCTGATGAGATGAAAAAGTTCAAAGCCGAAAAGAACAAATCAAACTTTGATAAAATTATAGATGACTTTGAAGAGACTGGTGAACAAGTTGGACGTTCATTATTGTATATGGGTGAAAAAGCAGTTGCTGGTGGTTTAGCAATTGGAACTGCATTAATAAGTGGCTTAGGTTATGTTAGTAATGCATTATTAGGAGCAGGTGATACTTTAAACCAACTAAGTGATGTTGGTGTTGGAATGAATGGCACCTTTGCTGGTGTGGCCCAAAATGCTACAGCCGGTATTGCCGGATTGGCAGGACTTACAGGAAGTTTTGGTGCGGCGGCAGACTTAATACAAAAGAATTCAAACGTAGTTGCTACACAAGGCTTTGGTAGATTTAGACAGTCAATGGACTTTGCATCAGATGTATCAGAAGAATTAGGCATGAGCTTCACAGACAGTATGGAAATGTTTGGAGAAGCATTAAGTAAAAGACAAGCATCTATGAACTTACAAAACGTAGGACAAGGTGCATTAAACAGAACAATCTCTACCACAATTAAAAGTCAAAGAACATACAGTATGGCACTTGGTATTAGTACTGACCATTTACAAGCATTTGTAGACTCACTAGTTAGAAACAACGGACTACTTAATTCAACATTATTAGGTATGAACGATGGTATTCGAAACGAAGTAATGGGTGGTATAGAAGTATTTGCAAGTGGTATGGCTGGTTTAGGTGGATCAGCAGGTGAAGGAATTGCGGCGGCATTTACTGAAGCGGCATCCGCCGGTGCTATAGGACTTAGTGATGAAGCAGTAGGCTATATCACAGCACTACCGAGTTTAGCAGGACCAATGAATGAATACATTAGTGCTGTACAAGGCGGAACACTTAGTCAGTCACAAGCACAAGATATGGTTACAGATTTAACAATGAACTTGGGTAATTTAAGCCAAGGTGAAAAAGCAAGGGTTAAATCATTAGCGGCAATTGGTGACCAAAACGCACAGGCATTAGCAAATGCCATAACGCAATTTGAACAAAGTGAAGATAAAATGAAGGAACTTAACAAGCAGTTAGGTACAGCATTTGATATGGACACAGTTCAAACAGGCACAAACGAATTTAATAAAGTATTGAATCAAGCCAAAGGCGGGTTCAGTAATATGTTCTACAGTTTATTCAGTAATCCAGAAATTACTAAAGCATTATCAGATGGTATGAATGACATTCTAGAAATATTTGGTTTTGCTACAGACGGTGTAGGCAACAAAGCAATGGACATGAGCAAAGCAGTTGAAAAATATGTTCCAATAGTTAAGAGTGTTGTTGAAGGCGTTGTAAATGTATTTAAAAATGTTGCATCATTTTTTGCAGAATATATAAACGCAGACGGCATGGACTTTGGCGGACTAATAAGTGCTATGCTTGGCAAAGCACTCAAAGGCATAGTGAAGTCATTACTGTATGCAGTACCAGGTTTTATAATGGCTATCTTTGCAGTTGGTTATGCAAAACAATTATTTTCATCAGTACTACAACCAAAAATGACACAATTTATGGATGGGCTATTCAAAGGCGCAGGCAAAATGGCAGGTTCTGTAGCAAATAAAATGAAAGGATTTTTATCCAATGTATTTGAAGGCAGTAAAGGCATGGGCGGAAAAGTTGCCAGTATGGCTAAATCTACCAAAGACTTTCTTGCACCTGCGGGTGGAAAAGTTGATGGTATTGCTGGAAAAATAAAAGCAGGTATTACAAATAAATTTGGTTCTGGCGGAGGCGCCGGAGCGGCAACAACATTGAATACTGTGGAAAGCAAAGGCTCAGAACTAACTAAAAAAATGACGAACAAAATGACCGGTGGTGGAAAAACTGGCGGCTTCTTAAAAACTATAGCAGACGGTGTTAAGAAATTTGGCGACAACAAAGTAGTAAAAGGTGCGGCAAGTTTAGCCTTACTAGGTGGCGCAGTAGCATTAGCGGCAGTAGGTTTAAAACAATTTAACGAAGTTGACTTTACATCATTAATTAAAGGCACATTAGCATTAGGTGGATTAGTAATGCTAACTAAGTTCTTAGGTAAAGGTTCAACAGCAATGATTAAAGGTGCGGCGGCAGTAGCCATATTAGGCGCATCAGTTGTACCACTAGCATTTGGACTTAACTTAATGAAAGATGTTGGCATGGGTACACTTGCTGTATTAGGTGTAGCATTAATAGGACTAACAGCGGCGGCTGTTGGTATGGGACTAGCATTACCATTTATACTAGCAGGTGCAGTAGCCATTGGAGCATTAGGACTTGCACTTATACCTTTTGGGTTAGGGCTTAGTATAGTAAGCACGGCTTTACCAAGTTTCACAGAATCATTAGCAACATTATCAGACATCAACGGCAAAGGTTTATTAACTGCGGCGGCTGGTATGTTAGCAATTGGAGGTGCTATGGCATTAATGGCACCGTTATTACCATTTATGTTAATTGGTGCATTAGCGGCACCGGCCATTAAGTTTATGGGTGAAGCATTACAAACATTTAATAATGTAAACTTTGCCAACCTTGCACTAGCAGGTGTTGGTATGAAAGCAATAGCAGAAGGCATGGCGGCTATGAGTGGCGGATCATTGAAGTCAAGCATAATGGATGGCATAGGTAGTATTTTTGGTGCAGATAGTCCTATGGACAAACTAAAATCTTTTGTAGATGGATTTGCAAGTATTAATTTTGAAGCAATTCATTTAACAGCAGATGCATTATCAACATTAAGCGATACATTATTTGAATTAAAATATACATTAGATGGTATGCCAGTATTACTAGATGGACTAGTAAAATCAGTAGACGGTTTTTCTGCAGGCTCATTAGTTAAACTAGCGGCAATTAAGGCATTAGGTGCCATTGGCGGCGGAGCAGGAATGGAAGGTGCAATCGAAGCCAATATGGCGGCACCCACAACTCCAGCATTAGTAGGTACTGGTGGCGGCACAATGGGACAAGCACCATTAGACAGTGGCTTTGGTCCAGGTGTTGCGGCTCCATTTGGAGCATCAATGAATACTCCGGTAACTCCAGCACAACCATTCTCAGCAAGTTATGGAGATGATGACGACTTTGACACAATAAGAGCAAATACCAAAAGGCGAGCCGGAACAGGTAGTGTTCCGCCATCAATGGATCCTTCATCCGATCAATACCAAAAGATAAACCAAGACACTGATATAAGCACGATAGACCAAATGGCAGAAATTATGCATAGACAGTTAGCAGTTCAAGAACAACAACTAGCAATATCCAAAAAACAAAACCGTAACATAGAAGGCTTAGAAATCTAGTTACCAGTTTTAAGTTGACTTAATTCCTAAATAGTGATAAATACATACATAATAAAGAGGAATCTATGGCAACTTGGCGTAAATATTTTAATAGCAGTAGTAACAGTGGCTTACCCGTTAATGTAACAGGTACTCCAACTGATGGCTATGCTACAACTCACTCACGTTATAGCAGTTGGCTACCAGAAGTATATGCTGGTTCGCCTAATAGGCTAATGAGGTACATTCAGTATGACCAAATGGATAATGATTTGGAAATTAATGCCGCATTAGATATCTTAGCAGAGTTCTGTACACAGGACGATGATTATACTAAACTACCTTTTGTGTTTAAGTTCAACGAAGATCCTAGTGATACTGAAATGAAAATTTTAGATAAGACTTTGGATCAATGGTGTAACTTAAATGACCTAAGACGTAGAGCATTTAAAATGGTTAGAAGTACATTAAAGTATGGTGACCAATTTTTTATTAGAGATCCAGAAACACATAAGTTATATTGGACAGATCCAGCAAACGTAGAAAAAGTTGTTGTAAACGAAAGTAAAGGTAAAGACATTGAATGTTATTACATTAAAAACTTAGAAGCCAACTTTGACGAACTAACGGCAACTAGTGCCGCAAGAATACATGCAAGACCTTATGGTGCTGGCGGCGGAATGTTATCAGGTGGTAACATTGGAGCAAGTGCCGGCAACTATCAAACTAACACAGGCGATACAGGTGCTAACTACGGTAGCCCAGTAGATGCTAGTCATGTTGTACACATGAGTTTGACAGAAGGAATGGATCATAACTGGCCCTTTGGTATTAGTATCCTCGAACCAATTTTTAAAGTCTTTAAGCAAAAAGAATTACTTGAAGATTCAATTATAATTTACAGAGTGCATAGAGCACCTGAAAGACGTGTGTTCTTTATTGACGTAGGCAACATGCCTCCACATAAAGCACAACAGTATTTAGAAAGAGTAAAATACGAAGTACAACAAAAACGTGTTCCTAACAAAAACAAAGCAGGCGAGAATGTTGCAGATGCGGCATACAATCCAATGAGTATGTTAGAGGATTATTTCTTTGCTCAAACGGCAGATGGTCGTGGTAGTAAAGTTGACACATTACCAGGCGGTAATAACTTAGGTGAGATTGACGACTTAAAATACTTTAACAACAAATTGTTAAGAGGATTAAGAGTTCCAAGTTCTTACTTACCTACAGGACCTGACGATGGAACAGCACAATACAATGACGGTAAAGTTGGAGTTGCATATATACAAGAATTCCAATTTGCAAAATACTGTGAACGTTTACAAAAACAACTTATTAGACAATTAGATAGAGAATTTAAACTGTTCTTATCTCATAGAGGAATAGACATTGAGAATAGTACATTTAGTTTAGAATTTACACCACCAAATAACTTTAGTTCTTACAGAGAATTAGACTTAGATACGCAACGTGCAACATTATTTGGTAGTTTAGAAGCAGTACCATACCTATCACAACAGTTTAAACTTAAAAAATACTTAGGATTAACTGAAGAAGAAATGAAGGATAACGAACTTTATTGGAAACAAGAGAATAAATACAATAGTGATGGTGCCGTACCACAAGAAGATAACATAGGGTTAAGGAATGTTGGAATACAAACTCCGCCAAGTTCGGACTTTGATTTAGATGCTCCTGTAGAAGATATACCAGATCCAGCAATGGATGTTGATTCACCCGATGTACAAACAATGGGACCACAAGGCGGACCAGAAATGGGACCAGGAGCAAGTGATATTTAATGAGACTAGACGAATTTTATAATCCACAAAATGACAAAGCCACACCACGTGACTTTGATGATACTCGTAAGGGTAGACTTACTCTCGAAGCCTTAAACAAACTCCGTAAATATAGAGAACTTAAGAAAGCAGAGAATATAGAGCATGAAGCATTTGCATCTGTTATGTATTCTAAGCAAGCCGCCCCAACATCAGACTTTTAAATGAAACTGGCGGTATGTGGATGCTCATGGTCCAGTCGCGATAACAAACACCCCAACCTAGAATTCGGACAATTTGTAGCAGATTACTTTGATGCTGACTACACTAATTTGGCTATACCTGCCTGTACCAATTTTGGTATACGTTTACAAATAGACCATGCAATAGATGTACTGAATGCAGACTTTGTAATAATAAATGCAACAACACCCACAAGAATAGATTTTAAAATTAACAACAGTAGTAGATATACACATGAAAATGGGTGGGATAATATTGATAGAACACTATTAACGGATAGTATTGGTTCTGTGTTTCAAGATGATTTAGACATCTCTTTTGAAGATAATCATATATCAGAACGTTTATCTAAAGTAATGAATGCAGAGTCACATGCATTATTTAAACAATACTTCTTACACTTTTATGATCCTGATATAGACAGACATAAGCAATATTATATACTGCAAAACGGTTTAGATAGATTAATTAAAACTAACACAAAGTTCATTTTTAGCCCAAATACATTTGAGTGGGCAGAAGGTATGAGCATGTCTAACTCTTTGTTAGAATATAATTTAGAGCCATTTAAGTGGGATATACCAGACAGTAACTTATTAGAAAAAGGTATAGCAGAAACATTACAAGTATGCGATAATGTGTATGGTAGTTGGGAAAATAGTCCTGGTACAGAGGTGTCAAATCACCTACCTATAGAAAGCCATATTGAATTCAGCAAACAAGTTATAAACCATATAAAAGCAAACAAGTTAGATAAATAACATTACATAAAACATCCATACTGATACTGTAGACACAGAAATCAGACACTTCTAAGGCATTTTGAGTCAAAAAAACACTCTTTTAACGCCTATTAACACATACTATATAAGTACAACTACAGCAATATATCCAATGGAGTATCTATTGGGTGTTATGAATATAATTAATTATAGGAGCTCATAATGTCAGAACGCAGTAAACTAGAACAAGTTTTAGAATTTTTGCTAGCCGAAGATAACGATCGAGCCGAAGAGCTACTACACGAGTACGTCGTAGAAACAGCTCGTAAGGAATACGAACGTATCTTAGACGAATCCGAAGTAGAGGTTGAAGAAGCCAAAACTGAAGAAGTAGAAGCAGAACTTGAAGAATCAGAAGACGAATCCGAAGAAGAAGCAGTTGAAGAAACAGTTGAAACTGAAGAGGAAGCAGTTGAAGAAGAAATTGATATAGCAGACCCTGAAGCAGATTTTGTTGCAGATGTCGGAGAGGCAGATGAAGAAATCGAATCAGACGAAATTGGTGAAGAGCCAGCAGAGGAAGAAGGCGAAGATGAAGAGTTAGAAGACAAAGTCGACGAACTTGAATCAGAACTAGAAGACCTAAGAGCTGAGTTTGAAAAACTAATGGGTGATGAAGAAGGTGACGCAGGTGATGATGCTGAAGAAGTGGAAGATGAAGTAATGGATATGATGTCCGACGAAGAGCCACAAGAAGAAGCAGTTGAATATGATTTAGACGAAGCAGAAGAATCAGAAGAAGACGAAGTTGTTGAAGAAGCAACTAAGTTATCTGATAACGTTGCAGACCCTAAAGGCGGAGACGCAGACAACAGTGAATCACCATTCACAAAGAAACCAAAAGAAACCAAAGTAACTGGAGCAGGTAACCCTGTTAAAGCAACTGATGGTGGAGATGGAAACAAAGGCGAATCAGCAAAAGATAGCGGTTCACCAGATAACTTAAACGTTAAACCTGCAAAGGCTTAATTAACTTTTTGTAAAGGAAGAAATAGTGCGTAAATTATACGAATATATGAGTCCAGAAGCATCTAAGATCCGGTTAATGGAATCTGAAGATGGCAAAGACTTGTTTATGGCTGGATTATTCATTCAAGGCGATGTTAAAAATCAAAATGGAAGAGTATATCCTAAAGATGAAATTCAACGTGCTGTGGAAAACGTAACAAAAAGACTTAGCGGTGGTGAAACTGTGATGGGCGAATTAGACCATCCAGAAGAACTACAAATAAATCTAGACCGAGTGAGCCATATCATTACAGAAATGCAATGTGATGGTTCAGACGGTATGGGTAAGTTAAAAGTTATAGATACACCAATGGGGAACATTGCAAAGGCTTTATTAAAAGCAGGTGCAAAGTTAGGTGTCAGCAGTAGAGGAAGTGGAAATGTAAATGAATCGGGTCGTGTGTCTGATTTTGATATTGTTACCGTTGATATTGTTGCACAACCGTCCGCCCCGGACGCCTATCCAAAGACCATTTATGAGTCTTTGTTTAACATGAGAGGTGGTAGCATGATATATGATATCGCCAAAGAGTATACACACGGTAAACAACCTGGTGCACAAATGCACCTAGATAAAAGTATCATTAATTTTATTAATGATTTAAAATTGAGGTAGGAGACTACTATGGCAGAAAAATTTGAAGACTTAATCGAATCAAGTGATTTGAATGAAGAAATTCGTTCATCAATCGTTGAGGCATGGGAAAGTCGTCTATCGGAAGCCCGTGAGGAACTTACAGCAGAATTAAGAGAAGAGTTTGCTCAAAGATATGAGCATGACAAAGGTCTTATTGTTGAGGCAGTTGACGGATTTATCAAAGAAAGAGTTGAAGCAGAAATGGTTGAACTCGCTGAAGATAAACAAGCCGTTGCTGAAGAAAGAGTTGCTTACAAAAAGGCTGTTAGCGAACACTCTAAGAAATTAGAGAAGTTTGTTGCAGAACAACTAGCAAAAGAAGTTAAAGAATTAAGAAATGAGAGAACCGCAGTTGGTGAACATGTTTCTAAACTTGATGATTTTGTTGTTGAACAACTAAGTGGAGAACTTAAAGAATTCCACGAAGACAAACAAGCACTAGTAGAACAAAAAGTTAAAATGGTTACTGAAGGTAAAAAAGCACTTGCAGAAGCCAAAAAAGACTTTATCAAACGTGCCGCTGACAAAGTCGAGGCAACTGTAAACACTATCGTAACAGAGAATGTTAAACAGTTCCGTGATGACATCACAGCCGCAAGAGAAAACGATTTCGGTCGCAGAATCTTTGAATCCTTTGCAAATGAATATCGTTCAAGTTATTTGAATGAGACTTCAGACGTAAAAGATTTAGAAAAACAAATCGCTAATGTTAAAGAGCAATTAGAAGAAGCAAACAAAGAAGTTGAAGCGAAAGCAGAAGCAACTAAGTTAGTTGAATCAAAATTGAATGTAGCAAATGACAAATATGCTCGTAAAGAGACTATGGACTCATTGCTTAAACCTTTAGCAAAAGGCAAAAAAGAAATAATGGTTGACCTTTTAGAGAGTGTTAAAACAGAAAACCTAGAGAAGCAATTTAATAAATATCTTCCAAGTGTTTTAGACGGCGAAGCATTACCTAAAGAGTCGCGAAAACCATTAACGGAATCAGTGACATCAGAACACACTGGTGACAAGAACGTTCAGCCTTCAACTGAAGATGAACAGGATATTGTCGAAATTGAGAATATCCGTAAATTAGCCGGACTTTCAAATTAGGAGAAAACAATGGCAGAATTATTTGAAAGCAACTGGTCAGCAACCAAGGACGCACTTTTAGAAGGTCTTAATGGATCTCGTAAAAGTTCACTAGATGTTGTTCTTGAAAATACTAAAAGATATCTTCAGGAATCAGCAACAAGTGGTGCTACTCAGGCTGGCAACGTTGCAACTTTAAACAAAGTAATGTTACCTTTGATTAGAAGGGTTATGCCTTCAGTCATTGCTAACGAACTCGTAGGTGTACAACCAATGAGTGGTCCAGTAGGACAAATCCATACACTAAGAACACGTTATGCCGAAAGTGCAACTGGCGTGAATCCTGGTGATGAGGCATTAAGCCCATTTAAGATTGCGAATGCATATTCTGGTAACCCAGATGCAACAGCGGCTTCGGAAGGAACTGCTGGTAAGAAATTATCAATCCAAATCTTAAAGCAAACTGTTGAAGCAAAAACTAGACGTTTAAGTGCAAGATGGACATTTGAGTCAGCTCAAGATGCCGAATCTATGCATGGTCTAGATGTTGAAGCAGAAATTATGCAGGCTCTAGCACAAGAAATTGTTGTTGAAATTGACCAAGAAATCATAGGTTCTTTAAGAACTCTTGCTGGTTCTGGTACAACTTTAGACTTTAACTCTGTGACTGGTACACAAACTTATGTTGGTGACAGACACGCAGTATTGGCTATTGAGATCAACAGAGCGGCTAACAGAATCGCGGCAAGAACAAGACGTGGCGCAGGTAACTATATTGTTGTTTCACCAGAAGCATTAACAATACTACAATCTGCATCTACTTCAACTTTTGCTAGAACAACTGAAGGTTCTTTTGAAGCACCTACTAACACAAAACTTGCTGGAACATTAAATGGTTCTATCAAAGTTTTTGTTGACAGTTATGCGGCTGACGGAACTAAAGTTCTTGTTGGTTACAAAGGATCAAGCGAAACTGATGCACCTGCATTCTATTGCCCATACATTCCTTTAATGAGCACAGGCCCAGTTATGGACCCTGCTACATTTGAACCAGTAGTGTCATTTATGACAAGATATGGTTACATTGAACTTACTAACACAGCAAGTTCATTAGGTAATGCGGCGGATTACGTTGATGCAATTACATTGTCAAACGTGGCATTCCAGTAAGAATTAATTTTTTTACTAGCGAATAAGCAGTACATATTAAAAAGCACTTCCTTAGGGAGGTGCTTTTTTTTGATTTCTTTCCCAATTAGATAAATACAACTAAAGCAAATTTATAAAATTGGCGGAACACATTTAATGAGTAAACAATCGAATTTTAACCCAGATGAAAATTTAGTAGTATACGGTAATCTACTAGTACATGGAACAGTTACTGGACAAGGTAATGTAACATTTCATGCAGACAATCAAACTGTAAACGATGCAGACGGGTATGTTATTAATGCAGACAGTGATGTTGCAGAAGCGTACTTACAGATTAATTCAAACGCTGGCAGTAATGTACAACTACTTTATAGTGGTAATGCTACATCTAATACATTAATAGTTTCCCAAGATACAGAATTTTCAAAAAATGCTAACATAGTAGGCACACTTGCAGTAGGCGGTGTATCAACTATGTCTACAATTAACGTAGGTAATGTTCAAATAGGAACAGACGATACAGTTAGAGCAAACAGATTTTTAGGTAATGCCTTAACAGCCGATACATTAAAAACACCAAGAAATATTACAGCAACATTAAGTGGTGATGTAGTAGGTACAGGCACAATAGCATTTAATGGTGGCAGTGATGTTACTATAGCAATTGGCACGACAACAGTTCAAGCAGATGCAGTAGCATTAGGCACAGACACAACCGGTGCTTATGTTCAATCAGCACAAGGTTTAAGCAACAGTAATATTATTGTTGCAAGTCAAGGAACAGACGACGGTTCCGATATTACAATAGATTTAGTTGACACAACTGTTACAGCAAATCCATATGGAAGTGCTACAACAGTTCCAACATATACTGTAGATGAAAAAGGTAGATTAACAGCGGCGGCAAATGCCTTAATAAATATCCCTTCATCACAGATTAATGATTTTAACTCATCCATTAGTGCATATATACAAGATGGTACAGGATTAAATGAAAGTAACGGTGTTATAAAAATAAATGATACTACAGTTACAGCCGCAAGTTATGGTGGTAATGCAAGTCAGGTAAGTGCATTTGATGTAAACGCACAAGGACAACTTACTGAAGCAAATACAACTGCTATAGCAATTACGGCAGACCAAGTCACAGATTTTAATGCTAACATTAGTACATATATAACAAACGGTACTTATATTACAGAAGCAAACGGTGTCATAGATGTAACAGCAGATGTTGTTACCACAGATAGAAATGATACATTAGGTGCAGACTATGTCTACACAGGAACAACAGATTTTACTGGAGCAACTTTTAGTGTTGGTGCATCAGCAGTAGGTATTACTGCAAGTGCAAATGATAATACAACTAAACTTGCTACAACACAATTTGTCCAAACAGAAATAACAGATTTAATTGGCGGTGCTCCTGCACAGTTAGATACTTTAAGAGAAATAACAGATTCATTAAACAATAATACTACAGTTGCAAATACGTTAGTGGCATCAGTTGCCGCGGCAGAAGCCAACATTGTTACTGCTAATACTTACGCAGAAGAAAATAGAGTAAGCAAAACATTTAAAATAGAAACAGATGGTAGTTTATTACCTAGGGTTAAATTAGCAAACGGTACTATTGTAGATAGTACAGATAGTTCATTGGGCAGTAATGCACAAAGTAGTGCAAACGTTATTACAATGCAAAACCAAGGATTATCAAACATATTTTTACAAACGCAAAAGTACGATTCATCGTATGCAGTATTGCACACAGGACAACAAACTGTAAGCGGAAAGATAAACACTAATGGTTTTGTTGGTAATGGAACAACAGCAACAATTACAGCAACAGCACACAGATTAGCAAATGATGATACTATTACAATTAGTAATATGGCTGATGCTAGTGTGCATGGAACTTATAAAGTAACAAAATTAACAGCAGATACATTTACGGTACCAAGTACGTTCAACGGAACAACAACTACTGCTAATGCATCTAATAATAACTTTTTAGATCCAAACCCAACAGCAGATGGTCAGTTTAGACATGGTAATATTACATTTACTGGTAGTACAGACTTTATGCCTGGCGCAACTGCTAATGCAACAGCAACAGGAACAGAGTTAGGTTCAGGTACAACAAGATTCTTTAATTCCGTTACATTTGTTAAAGATAGTAACGCCGGAGCAAGTCAATTTAATTTAGGTAATGTGACTACAGGTTTTTGGGATCCATCAGATGTTATAAGTTTCACAAACAGTCCTGCATTGTTTATTACAGGTGGTAATATCAGTGTTTCTAAACCAGCCAACGTTGCACTAGACACTTATTTGGTAAGTGAAACAAGTGGTGCAGGAACAATTGGTGAAAGAGCAACAGCACTAGGTAATACAGCCTTAGCGGCAATGGAAGTAGGTATTTCACGATATAATTTCCAAAACTTTGGTAACAGTACAGTATTCATTGGTAACCAAGCCAATGTTGCACAATATTCAAACGTTATATACAAACCCACTGGTGGTGCTCTTGACGGAGAATATACAACAGGTGCTAGACCATTAGAAAGATTAACAGTTGATGGTGCGGTAACATTAGGCAACAAACATACTGATGACCAGTTAATGGTTAACGGTACAATTTTTTATGATACAACTAACAACAAATTTAGAGCAGTACAAGCCAATGCTATTGTTGACGTAGTTGATTCAACAGTTCAAACATTAGACTTAGGTGACGGTAGTGGAGACCATGCACTAGCAACTATATCAGGTACTACTTATTTCCTAAGACAACTTACAACAAGCACGGGCATTGACAGTTCAGTTAATGCGGCAAACGTTATTACAATATCAGCAAACAGTGATAACATTAGAGATATTGCCAGAGGTAATTTAAGTGCTACAGCAGGCTCACAAGGATATACAAGTGGTACTGGACAATTTACTATTCCAGGAACTACAGACCATATAACAGAAGGTACAAATTTATTCTACACAGATGCTAGAGCAGATGCCAGAATTGCAAACAATCTTATAGATGAAGATAATATGGCAAGTGATAGTGCTACTAGACTTCCAAGTCAGCAGTCAGTAAAAGCATACGTTGACGCACAGATTACTGCACAAGACTTAGACTTCCAAGGAGACTCAGGCGGTGCATTAAGTATAGATTTAGATAGTGAAGCATTTACTATTGCAGGTGGTAATGCAATTACCACAACAGGCGCAACAAATACATTAACAGTTGCATTAGACAATACAGGCGTAACTCCAGCAACTTATGGTAGTAATGCCTCAACTGTGAGTAACTTTACAGTAGACCAACAAGGTAGATTAACTGGTGCGGCTAACCAGGCTATAGCAATTACGGCAGACCAAGTTACAGATTTTGCAGAAGCAGTAGATGACCAAGTAAATGTATTAGTAACCGGTGGTTCTAATATAACAGTAACATACAATGATGGTGCAGGTACATTTGTTATTGATAATGACTTATCAGGCGATGTAACAGGTGTTGTAGCAGGCACAGGATTATCAGGCGGAGGCTCCAGTGGAGACCTTACACTTAATATAGATTCAACAGTCGCAACATTAACCGGTAGCCAAACATTAACAAATAAAACATTAACTTCTCCAGTATTCAATACTGGTGTAAGTGGTACAGCAGTACTAGATTCAGACACGATGTCTGGTGCTAGTGCAACAACTATTTCAAGTTCAGAATCTATTAAAGCATACGTTGATGCCTCAGTTCTAGGTGTTATAGGCGGATCACTAGATTTAAGTAGTAAATCAACAAGTGATTTAGCAGAAGGTTCAAACCTTTATTACACAGATGAAAGAGCGGCAGATAAGATTGGTGCAATCATGTCTGGCTCAGGCAATATTAGTGTAACATATGATGATGCCGCAGATACTATCACAGTTAGTGAAGCATTAACAACAACAGATATTAGTGAAGGCGATAATTTATATCACACAACAGCAAGAGCAAGAGCGGCAATTAGTGAAAACTCAACTCAGTTAGCATACGACAGTGGTACTGGTGTAATGACATTTACACAGGGTGACACTGATACAGTAGCAGAAGGTTCAACAAATTTATATTATACAGATGCCAGAGCAGATGCTAGAATTACAAATGCATTAATTGACGAAGATAATATGGCATCAAATAGTGCTACTAAACTTCCAAGTCAGCAGTCAGTAAAAGCATACGTTGATTCACAAGTAGCAAGTAAAGATAATACAGACGAAATAACAGAAGGTTCAACTAATCTTTATCATACAAACGAACGTGTAGATGATAGAGTTGCAAATTTAATTACAGCAGGTGTAAACGTAACTAAGACTTATGACGATGCGGCTGGTACATTAGAAATTAAAGTTCCATATGAAAATATAGATGACAGAATTGGATCTATTATGCAAGGCTCAGGTAATATTAATGTTACCTATGATGATGCGGCGGCAACAATTACTGTTAGTGAAAGTTTAACAACAACAGATATTACTGAAGGCGATAACCTTTATTATACAAACGCAAGAGCAGATGCAAGAATTACCAAAGCGGCAATTGATGCTCTAGATGTAGATGCAGACACATTAGATAGTTTAAACAGTACAAGTTTCTTAAGAAGCGATGCGGCAGATACGCATACGCATACTATTATGCCAGCAACAGACAATGCAGTTGATTTAGGTGGACCAAGTAATAGATATAACCAAGTATATGCAGTAACATTTGAAGGTACAGCAACATCGGCCCAGTATGCGGATTTGGCTGAGAAATATGTTTCAGACAAAGACTATGATGTAGGTACTGTAATGATATTTGGCGGAGCAAAAGAAGTAACACAATCAGCAAAACAAAACTGTCCAGCAATAGCAGGTGTTGTTAGTACAGACCCAGCATTCTTAATGAACAAAGATTTAGAAGGCGGCATAATATTAGCACTAAGAGGACGAGTTCCTGTTAAGGTTACAGGCGCAGTTAGAAAAGGTGATGTACTAATTTGTAGTAACACACCAGGTCACGCAGAAGCGGCACCATTCAAAGGATATCACGTAACAGGACCTAGTATGATAGGTATTGCAATTAGTGAACATTTATCCTCTGGAACAGGCGTTGTAGAAGCACAAATTAAGTAACTTCCGATAAATACACTTATAAATTGGCTTTAAAGCCTTTTTGACTATCCTGCGACGGCAGAGATAGACTACAAAAACGTAGAACATATAGGAAGAATTAACATGGCCACAGCAATTCAATGGAGACGAGGTACAACTTCCCAACACAGTTCATTTACAGGACTAGTTGGTGAGATTACAGTCGATACAGATTTAAACACCGTTATTGTCCACGACGGTTCAACAGCAGGCGGACACAGATTAGCAAAATATTCAGATGTAGGAACACAGGAAAGTATTGAAGATACAGTTTCCGGTTTACTAGTAGGCGGAACAGGAGTCACCATAACATATGATGACGCCGCAGGTACACTTACTATTGACGGACAAACTGGTGACATTACAGGTGTTACTGCAGGTGCAAGTTTAAGTGGAGGCGGAACTTCAGGTGCAGTAACTTTAGCATTTGATGGTTCAGCAGTAGCACAACATATTTTACCTTCAGCAGACATTACTTATGACTTAGGTTCATCAAGTAAACAATGGAGAGACTTATACGTTGGTCCAGGATCACTTTATGTTAATGGACAAAAAGTTATTGAAGATAATTCAGGAACAATCCAACTTAGTGCAGATGCTAACCAAAACGTTGGCATTATAACATCAGGATCAGGTGACGTAGAACTTAACGCATCTGGAACAGGTGTAGTTAATATACAATCAGGAATGACATTTGATGCTTCGCAAGTACTTACAGGTACTGGCGGACTAACAATGGGTTCAAATATTAATATTAACAGTAACTCAATTAACAACTTACCAGCACCAGCACAGGCTAACGATGCCGCAAGAAAGGCATACGTTGACGCCGCAAGTTACTTAACAGGTGGCGATGGTATTACTAACAGCACAGGTACATTAGCAGTAGATAGTTCAGTTGTTAGAACAACTGGCACACAAACTATTGCAGGTGCTAAAACATTTAGTGATAATATTATATTATCAGGTGACTTAACAGTTAGCGGTACAACAACTACTATTAACACAGCAACTTTATTGTTAGAAGATAACATTATTACTCTTAACTCAGGTACAAGTGGTGCTCCAAGTGAGAACGGCGGTATTACTGTAGATAGAGGATCAAGTGCTGATGTTAATTTACAATTTAACGAAGGAACAGATAATTGGCAGTTTACAAATGACGGAACAACATACGTTAATTTTGCAACTGACACTGATACTTTATCAGAAGGTTCAACTAACTTATACTTTACAAATGCTAGAGCGGATGCTAGAGCAGACAGTAGATTTACTGCTGGTATGGCGGCGGCAGATACAGGTGATTTAGCAGAAGGTTCAAACCTTTACTATACAAATGCTAGAGCAGACGCAAGAATTGCCAACGCATTACTAGATGAAGATAACATGGCTAGCGATAGTGCTACACAAGTTCCTTCACAGCAATCTGTTAAAGCATACGTTGATGCACAGATATTAACAAAAGATAATACAGATGAAATTACAGAAGGTTCAACAAACCTTTATCATACAACAGCAAGAGCCAGAGGTGCAATTAGTGCCAGTGGCGATATTTCATACGACAGTTCAACTGGTGTAATTAGTTTTACTAATGACGCAGGTGACATTGAAGGTGTTACAGCAGGAACAGGTTTAAGTGGAGGCGGTACATCAGGTACAGTTACTCTTAACGTATCCGGCATAACAACTTCTGAGATAGCGGCAGGTTCATTAAATACAAGTTCAGAATCATTTGAAGATTCAGATACAGTATTAATGACTGGTAAAGCAATTGATGATAGAATTTTAAGTTATGGTTACTCAACAACAACTGGTGATATTACAACAGTAACAGCAGGTTCAGGATTAACTGGCGGCGGTTCAAGTGGTGATGTTACTTTAAACGTAGTAGGTGGTACAGGTATTAATGTAGCCTCAGATGAAATTACTGTTGATTTGGGCGACTTTACAACAGCAAACTTGGCAGAAAACACTAACTTATACTATACAGATGCTAGAGTAGATGCAAGAGTAACAGCATCATTTATAAACGCATTAGAAGTTGACGCAGGCACAATCGACGGTATAAACAGTACTTCTTTCTTAAGAAGTGATGCTAACGATTCTCACAGTGGTACAATTACACCATCAAGTGATAATGCAGTTGATTTAGGTAGTGGCTCATTACGATATAATGAAGTTTACGCAGTTACTTTCCAAGGTACAGCAACATCGGCACAATATGCGGATTTGGCTGAGAAATACGAAAGTGATTCAGAACTAGAAGCAGGAACAGTTGTATGTTTCGGTGGTGAAAAAGAAGTTACAGCATGTGGTACAGAATCACATCACGCAGTAGCAGGTGTTATATCCACAGATCCAGCATACATGATGAACAGCGATGGCGAAGGTCAGTACGTTGCACTAACAGGAAGGGTACCTTGTAAGGTTTCTGGACCAGTTGCTAAAGGCGACTTATTAGTTAGTTCAAGTGTAGTAGGACATGCTATGTCAGATAACAACGCACAGGCAGGAAGAATAATTGGTAAAGCAGTTGGTTCTTCAGACGGTGGCGAAGCAGTTATTGAAGTACTAGTAAACTTAATGTAAAAAGAACTCAGTCTCGAGATTAAAAAGCACCCATAAAGGGTGCTTTTTTTTGACTGACTAAAATGTGTCTGCCAAAACTCTTTCTATAGAGCCGGCTTTCATCATCGAGTCAAATTTTTTAAAGTAGTCCAAAGCAAAACGTTGAGTTGCATTGGCTACTATTCCTAAGGATTTCGCCATTTTTTTCTCCGATTGAGGTAACCGAGTTTAACATCTACATTGGTTTTACATCATCTCTAATGAGGTTTGTAAAACATAATTCTCAAATGTACTATGTTACAATCGTGTTACAACGTTTATTTATCCAACTTATATATGATATTAGTATTCTGTGCCAGACTTTTTGGCAACTTTTGGATAAATATGCATGTAGATATGTAGAGAGTAACAAAGAACAAACACACTTTACACAAAGCAAAAACTATAAACAAACAGAGTGTGCAAATAAATGAATGAGGTTTTCAGATTAATAGCGGAAGTCGGTACACCAATCGCCGGAAGTTTAGCGATGGGGTATTTCATATTTCTGACTATAAAACAAATGCTTGCCGGAGTCGTAGGCCAAATTAAAACACTGACTAAATTTTGTGTAATGTTGGAAGACAGAGCAAGAACTATGAGTAATGAAATGATTAAAATTGATTTACTAGTAAGTTCTGCATTAGAGCTTCGACCTGACATTGAAAGAATTGCACGAGCTGAAAATTTTATTGAGGACGGAAGTATAGACGCAAGGAGAGACTAATGGATGTAGCAAAATTAATTTCTGACTTTGGGTTTCCTGTTGTTGCAACAGTTGGCTTAGGTTACTTTATCTACTATGTATGGAATTATATGAACCAACATGTAAAACCAGAACTAGGTAAGATGCACATGGCACTTATTAAAGTTATTGACCAAACAAGGATGTTGGATCAAGATATGATAAGACTGCAACAAAAAGTAAACGTAGTTTTAGAATATAATGCTCGAAATAAAATTATTGAAGAGCATGAGGAAGAGGAAGCAGTTGAAGAACTGAAAGCACTCAAGGGGAAAAAGAAATGAAGATTACAGGAACGCATTTAGGCATAGCCCTAATAGTATTGTTTTTTATGAGCCAAACATTAATGGCTGACCAATTAAAACATAAGTTCAAAAATCCATCTTTCAGTGGTATAGGCACTGGTGCTCATTATTTAACTATTGAGAATCAGGAAAAAAGCAGACGAGATAAAATTAGAGATGATATTGAAGCGGCATTAAGAGCGGCAGATAGATTAGAAAATAATAGCACAATTAACAAGTTCATTAGAAATTTAGAAAGCAGAATTTATAGTCAAATTTCTAAGGGCCTCGTTGATAGTATGTTTTGTAATCCTGGTGAAGATGTAACGTGTACAAATTCAAAAGCAGGAGCATTTACTATTGAAGACAGTAGTGTATCTTATGTGGTAAAAATGATAGACGGTATAGAGTATATTGTTTTAACTATTGTTGATGCAGATGGCACAATAACAGAAATAGAAATACCAATTGGTATTGGTACGTTAGGCGGGTAAAGATGAGAAGCAGTTTAATAGCAGTTGTTTTTGCTTTGTTAATCAGTGGGTGTGCGAGTATTTCCATTCCCGGTGATAAAGTCTGCATGACAGACTTTTTAGAATGCGTAGAAGAACCTAAATTCGTAGAACTACCAACATATAAAAAACTAAGAAACTTGCCACCAGCAGAGGTTATGCCTGTGGTAGCAGTTTATAAGTTTGACGATTTAACTGGACAACGAGTATCTTCAGATGGTGTATCATCATTTAGTACAGCAGTTACTCAAGGTTCAAAAGATTTATTAATAGACTCTTTAAAGGCGGCAGGAGCCAAAGACAATCCTAAAGGAACTTGGTTCCGGGTTGTTGAAAGAGGATTAGGACTTGATAACCTAGTGCGAGAAAGACAGATAGTTCGTAGCACACGCGAACAATATCAAACTGAAACAGAACCCGCACAACAGGTACAACCATTACTATTTGCAGGAATGATATTAGAAGGCGGAGTCATAGGCTACGATACTAATGTTGAAACTGGCGGTAATGGAGCAAGATATCTCGGTATTGGCACAACCAATCAATTTAGAAGAGATAGTGTTGTAGTATCACTAAGAGCAGTTAGCACACTGACTGGCGAAGTAATACTCAACGTACAGACATACAAAACTATTCTTAGTACAGGACAAGCAGGAGACGTATTTAGATTCTTAGATATGGATACTAAATTACTTGAACTAGAGAGTGGTATGACAGAGAATGAGAGTGTAACGTGGGCAGTACGTTCGGCAATTGAAGCCGCGGTATTGGCACTTATACAACAAGGGGCAGAAAGAGGATATTGGAAAATTGTTTACCCTGAAGGGTGGGATCAGCAGGAGTTAAAACCTGGTGAACAAGCGACTTGGATGAAAGTAGACATTGACGAAGATGACCTCAAGGCTGACAAGAAACTTTGGGAGAAAATGCTCCTAAAGAAATCTAATGGAGAAAATAATGAAGACTAGTAATTTATTAAATAAATTTGCAATCAATGTCTTCGGAGTTGTTGGAATTTTGGTGGCAACAATGGTGCCAAGTTTAGCGGCAGATGAAAATGAAGTTTTTATTGACCAACAAGGTGACAACTTGACTCTAACAATATTACAGGCTGGAAATAGCAATAAGGTTTCAGGTGATGCATCACAAGGTAGTGATTTAGTTATTACTGGTGCAAACTTAATTATTGATATTATCCAAGATGGTAATGGTAACGAAATATTTGGTGCGTGGACCGGTGATGGGTCTGGGTCAACAGTTTGGGATTTCTATTTTTTAGGAGATAACAACGACTTGGATTTAAACATTGGTGCAACTGCTAGTTCAGACAGCATGGATTTACTTTGGAATATCCAAGGTAGTACAAACGTGTTTGATGTGGACATTGGCGGAAACTATGCGGCAGATAACTTGAATATGGACCTAACAATACTAGGTAGTAGAAATAATTTTAAAGATGCATTTAACAACACAAGAACTTGGGGTGGAACTCCAGGATCTGGTTGGAATGCAACAACCACAACTAACATGGGTGGTATTAAAATTGATTCATCTAGTGCAACGTGGGAAATGAATATCACTGGTGACGATAACCAGATAGCAACAAACCAAACAGGTAATGCAAACCATTATTTGAAAATGGTGCTAGTAGGATCAGATGGTGATTTCCAATTCTTACAAAGTATGGGAGCAACATGTTCACCGGTATGTCCTGGTAAAATTGACGTTGATATAGATAGTGAAAATGCATCAGTTAGCATTAGGCAAACAGACCCTTAAGGTTTGTTTACTAACATTTTTACTGTTTAGTGCAACAAATACCTATGCCGCCGACATAAAAATCGGCGGTGTATTTGAGCAGAGCGGACAACCAGGTGCTATTAATCGTAAGTCTGGAGAAGAATTGATTGCAGAACTAGACACAGATATAGTAAGTTTAGATGAAGTCGAAACCAAAAATGGTAGACTAAAACTTAAATTTATTGATGACACACAGGTTAGTTTGACTGAACACACATACATGGAAATAAACGAATACGTTTACGATCCAGATCCAAACAAAAGTAAGATGGCTCTTAATTTTGTACAAGGTACGGCAAGATTTGCCACTGGTGGATTAGGATTAGTAGCAAAGGAGAATATAACTATTCAAACGCCTACTGCTACTATTGGTATTAGAGGAACAGACTTTACTACTACTGTAGACGAATTAGGAAGGAGTTTGGTAATATTATTACCAGACGCAGGATGTACAGATGGCGTAAGACTTGAAGAAGGTTGTAGACCATCGGGAAGTATAACAATAACAAACGATGGTGGTGTACAAATATTAACAGAAGCCTTTCAGGCTGTAATGGTTAGTACATATGAACAAGCACCGACAAATCCTGTTATACTTGCGGACTTAAATTTAAACATGATAGATAACATGCTTATTGTTTCAGAACCGCAAAAGATAACAGAAGCAGTAGAAGAGCAAGCCGAAGAACTTAAAGGTGATAACGGATTGCTAGACTTTAGTGGTTTAGATGCAAGTGCGTTAGAACAAGACTTGCTTAAAGAAACTGAAGAAGATTTGGAGTTTAGTGAATTAGATATGAACTTCTTAGATGTTGATTTCCTAGTAGACCTATTAGATGTAGTAGAGGAAGTAGGAACAGCATTAGATAAAGGCAAAGGTTCGACATCAGGAGATACGGACTTGGGAGTAGATAAAATAACAGGAACACTAGCAGGGCTAGATCCTACAACACAGTTTAACACGTTAAGTCTAGATGGGAAAGTATATTTCTTTAGACAAGTAACAAACACAGCAAGTATCAGAGTAGTAAGCGGTACAAGTGCTAGAATTGAAGTGTACGACAGCAATTTAAAAGACACAATAATATGTCTTAATGATTGTGAAGGCACAACTATTATAATAAGGCAGGAAGATTAATGAAAAAATATGTATTAGGATTTGTAACATTAGTAGGCATGGCGTTAATATCGCTAGGTGCATTTGCTGGTGATGAACACAATCATGTACACATAGACCAAGAAGGCGATAACTTAGTATTAGATATCTTACAGACTGGTACAGACCAGCACATAGATTTAGATTTAGGATTACAATATGGTAATGTAGATAATCTTAACATGTGGATTGGACAAATAGGACAAGACAATGATGTAGAATTTTCTGTATCAGGCGATGGTAATACAGTAAAAATACTACAAGAAGGCAGAAAAAACTTTGCAGGTTTTACCAGTACCTGGGGAAAAGTAAATTGTAACAATGCTACATTTTGCGGTGACATAGATGGAATAAACAATGATGTATATGTTCATCAAGTTTGTACAGCAGGTGCTAATTGTCAAGATTCTGAAGTAGGATTTCACGTTTGGGGAGATAGTAATTTGCTTAGATGGGGGCAAGGTGTTGCACTTTCTAATAAAAACGATACAACATTTGGTACTGATGATGGTGCTGAACATGGCGGTCATAAAACAATAGTAGACTTTCACGGAGACAACAACAAAGTTGTAGGATACCAAACTAATGGTAATACAAGCACACCAGATGGACATACTGCTAACTTATGGATATATGCAGATGACAATGACTTTTGGGCAAAGCAACAAAACGATATGTCAAAAAATCTTTCTGTAAAAGCATATAACGATGCCAATATTGTTAGCATTGTACAGAAAAATAATGCGTCCCACAATGCTACTGTTTTATTATATGGTAGCCAACCCACAACATTAAATTTAATACAACAAGGTGGTACAGCACAAACTTATAGCATCAATCAAACTTGCCACACTTCAGGTGGCTGTACTATAAACTTAACACAAGAATAACATAAATAATACTAGCAGTAGGAGTTTCGTAGGAGGAACAATCATGCTAGAAGTTGCAGTAGCCGTATCAATGGCTAGTTCAGCCTTCTCCAGTATAAAAAAAGCAGTTAATATGGGTCGTGACATTGAAGATGTGGCGGGTTATTTTGGACGTTTTTTTGATGCTAAGGAGTCGATTGCAGAAGCCGGACAACAAAATTTACATACACCAAAAGTTAAAAAACTACTTTCTGGATCTAGTGTAGAATCACAGGCGTTAGAACTAACAGCCGCCAAACACAAGATTCAAAGATTAGACACTGAACTTAGGGAGTTTTTAATATATTCTGGACAATCAGAGTTCTATAGAGATATGATGAAAGAACGTACTCGTATAGCACAAGAACGTTTTAGAATAGCAAAGAAACAAGCAGAAGACAAACAATTTTGGGTAGATATGTCTTGTATTGTTGTAGGCGTTTTAATAAGTATAGCCATTATATTTGGAGTAATTAATTTTTTCGTAAGTTGAAAAGGTTGACATCGTACGATTTTCGTACTATAATGTAGGTTATGAAACACATGATAAAGTGGTTAAAGATAACAGCAGGTATAAACTTATACTTGTCTGTAATTATGACACTAGTATTAGTTGCCTTGGTGGCAGACATTGTGTTAGATACTTATTGGCATAGCAATGCTTATATAGAACAATTTACTCCAAGAGATGATAGTAAGTAAGTGGCTAAACTCATATAGAACTTATTGTTTATCTATTGCTTTTGCACACTTCTTAGTAATCACATATTTTTTCCCTATATTTGTATTCTATACAGTTTCCGTTACTATAACATTTAGTTTATTTTATGTGTGGTGTGAACTAATAAATCAAATAGAAACAGCACACAGAAATCAATTATTACATTTAATTAGTACAACTAAAAATGAGCATACTCGCGATATTTTATCTTA
>UEXM01000669.1_pt1 | contig 34541 bp, 31 predicted proteins | sample 1796661 | NCBI WGS metagenome assembly UEXM01 (sample SAMEA4772469, study PRJEB27181) | metagenome
CGGTAAGAGAAACTCATGAACTTGGCGTAAAGGCGGGGCGACGCCCGCTTCATTATCCAAAACAGTTTGGCGTCCACCTGGGGGGTGGTGTACAGCTCGCCCTTATCCAGGCGGTTCAGGGTCAGCTTGGCCACGCTCTCACTGGTGGTCATGGCGTAGTTCATTAGCGCATGATCCGCCAGCTTGGCGTACCGGTCGGGGATACGGCCATTCTTAATAATATTGGTGGGCACCAGTGTCGGGCACAGCACATTCACCCGAATATTATCCTTGGCCAATTCCGAAAACAGGGTTTCAGACAGGGCACGTACCCCTGCCTTGCTCACGTTATAGGCGCTCATTTCTGGCGCCGCTGTGTACGACGCCGCAGACGCCACATTGATAATGGCGCCGTGCCCCTGCGTCTTGAAACCGGGTACAAAATAATGGCACCCGTTGATCACGCCCCACAGATTCACATGCATGCACCACTGCCAGTCTTCCAGGCTCAGCTCATCGAACTTGCCCCCCAGACCAACGCCGGCGTTGTTGACGACCAGGGTTACCGGGTGCCCCAGCAACGCTGCGGATTTTTCGGCCAAGGCAGCGACCTGCTTGGCATCGCCCACGTCACAGTGAACGGCAAACCCCTTCGCGCCCTGCGCGTTCAGTAACGCCACCGTTTCTTCGGCAGCCTTCAAATTCACATCGGCACAGACCACCGCGCCACCGCGCTTGCCCAGCTCCAGTGCAAAGCTGCGACCGATACCACTACCGGCGCCGGTCACCACCGCATAGGCATTTTTACTGGGCTTGATAAAACGCTGCTTCAAAAAATTCATCATTACGATTATCTCAACAGGTTATGGCGACACGCTCGATTAAACAGGCGCACCGGCAACATCACGCTTGCAGTGTCGGCACCCATGCCTTAATCAGATTCCGCGTCTTAACGTACACAGTGGCAAATGCGGCATCGTAAAAAACAGCATCGAGCCCCGAACATGCAATGCGGAACCCATATGCCAGAGGGTGCCTGCGGCGGGTTCCCCGGTTTTCGGCGCGAATGGATCACTGGCACGATAGAGCGAATGCTTGTTCGGGTTCAATTCGGATTGTTATGCCGCGAAGGCCAGGCCCGCACAAAGAAGAATCAAAAAAGAGGAAAGCCCGAGCTTAATGGCTCTCTAGGCTGGTAAGCGCAAACAGACAAGGCTATTTCAGGCACCGATCATGCAGCAGCGCCGGCGCCATTACTGCAACACACAGAGCAGAAAAAACCCGGCGCAGGCGCACCGGGTTATCGATCACAAAATCAGGGTCAGGCCGCCAGTAATCACGGCAAATAGCACCGTCAGCCAGACCAGTGTCCACCACGGGAACGGCGGGGGTGGCGGCTCCACTTCCAGCTGCTTTTCCAGGTAGTTTCTCAGCAGGCGGGTGTTACGGGTATTGGCTTTGTAGATCGCATCAAAAGCATCGCCTACCACCGGTAGCAAACCACCTACAAAGTCGATGCCCATGTTGCGCAGCATGCGCAGCTTCACGCCCTTACTGGCGCCGGTCCGCTGGGCCTCCACTAGCACATAGCTGCCAAGCACCAGGCCGGCCGCATCACCGACTATCGGCACTAAACCAATAATCGCCTCGGCACCAATTTGAAACTTGGTGAAGGGAATGCCAATACTGCTGTCAGTGAAGCGGCTGAATTTTTCCAGCCGCTCCAGCGCGGCTTGCTGCTGCGCCTTGCTCGGATTTGCCATTAGATCTCCACGTACAGCTGGCCGCCTTCTTCCGTTACCGGCCAAGTTTCCAGGGCTTTCTCGCCCCGCACCACATTCAGTATTTGCACCCCCGGCGGGAAGTTCGCCCACTCGGTGACGGCACCGGTACGGATATCAAACCTGGCCCGGTGCAGCGGGCATTGCACACACTGATCCTCAAGAATTTTGCCTTTGCCCAGCGACACAAACATATGGCTACAGCGGGCCTGAGTGGCGTAGAAGCCATCACTCAGGTGGTATACCACCAGCTTGGTGTCCCCCGCCTTCATGGGGCGGCTTTGTCCTTCCGGTAAATCTTGGCTGGCACAGAGTTCATAACGCATGGTGGTCTCCTTGCTGGCTAAAAATCAGTTGAATGTTCAATGGGAAAAATTCAAAAAAACAACACCCAAGAACTTTTCCCGTTTCTTCATCCAAGCGGGTCGCTGCGGTCAATAGCGACTGTAGAGAACTACTCTAAATAGGTATACCCGCCCAAGCCCTCGCGTACCAGTTCGATGAAGCCATCTTGTTCCGCTGCGCTTAAATGCGCCTGGCGACAATGTTGCTCCAGAGACGCCAATAGCCGGTCCGGGTCGTAGTTCACGTAGCGTAACACCGAGCTCACCGTATCGCCCTGAATAGCGTGGTCCAGCACGATATTGCCCTGCGCATCCACATCCACATCCACAGAATCCGTATCCCCGAACAGGTTATGCATGTCGCCAAGGATTTCCTGATAAGCGCCCACCATAAAAATGCCCAGGTGGCCGTTGAGCTGTTCCGGCAACGGCAGGGTGGCTTCCACCCCTTCACCATCCACAAACTGGTCGATGCGGCCATCGGAATCACAGGTAATGTCCTGAATCACCGCACGGCGGGTCGCCGGTTTATCCAAACCGGAGAGCGGCAACACCGGGAACACCTGATTAATGCCCCACACATCCGGCACCGATTGGAACACAGAGAAATTCACGAACAACTTGTCCGCCAGGGTTTCGTTAAGGCTATCCAGCAGCGCCCGCTGCTGTTTGCGCAACGGATTCAGGCGGCCACGCAACGCCAGCAGGCAGTTGATGTATAACTGCTCGCCCCGCGCCCGCGCCGCCAGCCCTAACTCGCCTGCAATATAGCGCTGGTGAATATCCTGCCAGGCGCCGGCCACTTCCGAGAAGCGCTCCAGCAGGTTGCCCGGCTCGCCGCCCAACACCTGTTGCAGGCCCCACAGCTGCTGCAGCTCCGCCGCATCATGCTCGGTGGGTGCATCCACCGTCACCGGCGCCATCTGTTCCTGGTCGGTGATGTTCACCAGCAATACCGCATGGTGGGCAGTCAGCGCGCGGCCCGATTCAGAAATAATATGCGGCTCCGGGACGCCGTGCTCCGCACATTGCTGTTGCAGGGTCTGCACGATATGGCGGGCGTAATCGGCCACCCCATAATTCATGGAGCAGTAGGAGCGTGAGTGGGTGCCTTCATAGTCCACCCCCAGGCCGCCACCCACATCCACGGTTTCCACCGCCGCGCCCAAGGCGCGCATTTCGGTGTAGTACCGGGCCGCTTCGCGCATGCCCGCTTTAATGTCCTGAATGTTGGCCACCTGGGAGCCCAAGTGAAAATGCAGCAGCTTTACGCAATCCAGCCGACCGGCGGCGCGGCAGTGTTCAATGGCGGCCATCAGTTGCGGCGCACTCAAACCAAACTTGGATTTTTCACCGCCGGTGTTCTGCCAGTTGCCTTTGCTGATACTCATCAGCCGCACCCGCAGGCCAATGCGCGGCGACACCTCCAGCTCATCCGCCAATGCCAGCAGCGCCGGCAGCTCAGAAGTTTTTTCCACCACAATGTGCACGTGGAACCCCAGCTTTTCGCCCATCAAGGCCAAACGCAGGTATTCCGCATCCTTGTACCCATTGCAGACAATGGTGTCGCCCGGATTAGACAACGCCAGCACTGCCAACAGCTCGGGCTTGGAACCGGCTTCCAGCCCTACCCGCTCGCCGTCATCGCGGGCACGGAGGATTTCGTGCACCACTCGGCGCTGCTGGTTCACCTTGATCGGGTACACCGGCGTGTAGTCACCCTGATACTGGTGCCCCTCGATGGCCTCCCGGAAGGCGCCCGCCAGCAGCTTCACCCGCTGGCGCAAAATGCCAGAGAAGCGCGCCAGCACCGGCGCCCGCAGCCCGGCCCCCCGGCAGCGTTCCAGCACCGCTTCCAATGTAGCCTGGCCGCCCTGCTCGCCATTGGGGCGCACACACAGCTGGCCCTGGCCATCGATACGGAAGTAACTGTCGCCCCAGCGATCCACGTTATAGATATCGCTGGCGGGTACGGGAGAGTTATCGGTCATTGCGGGTCCTGAAAATACGCCTGCATGCAACACGCGGGCAGGCCATCATGCGGTTAATGGTCGCCATTATGCCTGCCGGAAGGCCGCGCTAGCACCCATTTTTCATGCTTTCACAGGAGCGGTTCTGGTCTTACAATCGCCCCTATTGCCCACCACGGAGCCCACATGCTCCCACCCACCGGAATCGCCCATGAGCAGCACCAAAAAAAACTGGTTTTACGAGCACTTCGACTCTGCCGGCACCGCCTTCGGCCTGCGCCTGAAACAAAAGCTGGAAGAAGTACAAACCGAGTACCAGCACATTGAAATGTGGGAAACCGACACCTTCGGTTACCTGATGACCATCGATGGCGCCACCATGCTATCCACCCGCGACAACTTCCTTTACCACGAGATGATGTCGCACCCGGTGCTGTTCAGCCATGCCAGCCCCAAGCGCGTCATCATTATTGGTGGCGGCGACTGCGGCACCCTGCGTGAAGTGCTGCGTCATCCGAGCGTAGAAAAAGCCACCCAGATCGACATCGACGAAATGGTCACCCGCTATTCCGAGAAATACTTCCCAGAATTGTGCGAGTCCAACGATGACAGCCGTGCCGAGCTATTGTTCGAAGATGGCGTGCAATACATGCGCAACTGTGAAGACGGCAGCGTGGACGTGATCATCGTCGATTCCACCGACCCGGTGGGCCCGGCGGAAGGTTTGTTCAAGGCCGACTTCTTCCGCGATTGCCACCGCGTGCTGGCCGACGGCGGCATCATCGTGCAGCAATCTGAATCCCCGCTGCTGCACAGCGACACCATCATCAAAGACCTGCACACCAACATGCGTGAAGCGGGCTTCACCACCACCCAAACCCTGCCCTTCCCGCAGCCGGTGTACCCCAGCGGCTGGTGGAGCTGCACCCTGGCGGGCAAAAACACCGACGTGAGCAGCTTCCGCGAAACAGATGCCACCGGCAAAGGGTTTGATACGCGGTATTATTCAGCGGCGATTCATAAAGGGGCGTTGGTGATGCCACCGTTTATGGAAGCGGCGATTAAGGGCTGAATTGAACGTAAAAAAATGCCCTTGTCTTCGTTGGAAGCAAGGGCATTTTTTATGAAGCAAGCTTGTGAGAAAAGTGAGCCCTGACCTTCAGAGCACTAACATTCAGGCACAAGGGTTAGCGGCATCACTCGGCAATCATCACCGACTTTACGTTAACGAACTCCTTCATGCCGAAACCGCCATGCTCACGGCCATAGCCGCTGTCCTTGACGCCGCCGAAGGGCAAGTGCGGTTGGGCGAGGTTGTAGCCGTTGATATTCACCATGCCGGTATCGAACAGGTTGCGAGCGATCTCGGTGGCACGCTTTTCGTCCCTGGAGAAGATGCCGCCACCCAGGCCATAGCGGGAATCGTTGGCAACGCGAATGGCTTCGTCCTCGTCCTTCACGCGAATCAAGGACGCCACCGGGCCGAACAGCTCTTCGTCATAGGCGGGCATACCCGGCTTCACGTCTTCAAGCACGGTGCTGGGGTAGAAGTAGCCTGGGCCGTCGGGGATTTCACCGCCAAATGTGCACGTCGCACCGGCGTCGATGGAGCGCTTGACCAAATCGTGCAAGGTGTCGCGCAAATCGTCACGGGCGATCGGGCCGAGTGTGGTGCTCTCCTTGGTCGGGTCGCCGTACTCGATCTGGCTCATCTTCTCGACGAACTTGTCGCGGAATTCCTGATAGACCGCATCCACCACGATGAAGCGTTTAGCCGCCACACAGGTTTCGCCGTTATTGTAGATACGACCCTGGAGGCAGGTCTCGACCGCGAGATCGATGTCCGCATCGTCCAGCACCATAAAGGCATCGTTACTGCCCAACTCCAGCACGGTCTTCTTCAGGCACTCACCGGCCTTGGCTGCCACGGCGCTGCCAGCAGCCGGGCTGCCGGTGAGGGTGACACCGCGCACGTATTCATGCTCAATGAGCTGCCCGACCTGATCTGAGTCGATGAGGAGATTGCGAAACACATTCTCCGGCAAACCAGCTTCGCGAAAGACCTTCTCGATCTCCACCGCCGACCCCCAGACATTACGGGCGTGCTTGAGCAGCACAGTGTTACCCGCCATGATGTTGGCGATGCTGTAACGTATCACCTGATAGAATGGGAAGTTCCAGGGCTGGATACCCAGAATCACACCGGTGGGCTGATAGGTGACCAACGCGCGGCCGCCTTCAAGTTGGCACTCCTCGTCGGCCAGCTCTTTGGGCCCGGTGTCGGCGCTGTATTCGCAGATGGCGGCGCACAGCTCAATCTCATCGTCGCCTTGGGAAATCGGCTTGCCCATTTCCCGGGTCATCAACGCGGCGTACTCATCCTTGTTGGCCCGCAGGCGCTTGGCAATTTCACGCAGGATGGTGCCGCGCTCTTCTAAGCTGGTCTTGCGCCATTCAAGGAAAGCATTGTGGGATTCCTTGAGCGCTTGTAGTGCCTGCTCGTCACTGAGCATTTCATAGGTGGCGATGGTCTCGCCGGTGGCCGGGTTGATGGTCTGATGTGTATTCGCCATGTCATTTAGCCTTATTGCATTCGTTCATAGGGCCGTCTGGAACGGGCGTCAGGCGCAAGCCATGCTTTCTCTAGCGGGTATTGGTGCGCCTCCTTGTCTGCTTAGTCTTCTTAGACTGCTTACAGTTCAATATTGAGCGTGATAGCTGCACCACCACGTCACTGCCATCGGTAACGTGGATGGCGATACATCGACCTATTCCCCGAACACCACGGATATGCGAGCCGAGCCTGAATATCATCGCCCAGGGCGACAAGACCGATTATCTGGGTGACCGCGAGATTCACTACGGTCCAGGGCAATATCGGGTACAGGTTGCCGCCACCTTTCGAGTGCGAGCCCCATGCATCGCCCGAGTCGCCGCGACTGGGCGTATCGATACGCCTCGATCCGGCGCTGCTGGTGGAACCGTGCCCTGGCAGGCAAGAACACCGAGGTGAGCGAATTCCGGGAAACGAACACCACAGGAAAGGGTTTGATGCGCGGTATTATTCAGCGGCGATTCATAAGGGCGCTGGTGATGCCGCCGTTTATGGAAGCGGCGATTAAGCGCTGAGTTGAAAGTTAAAAAAAGGCCCTTGCCTTCGTTGGAAGCAGGGGCATTATTTATGAAGAAAAATCCTTGGGAAATGGGAGCCTGACCCTCACTGTTTGAGCGACGTTACATACTTATTGCTTTACTGATTGGTTACAATAAGGGTGTGTAAGCTGCGTATTGTCTGGAGACCCCCTCCCTCCATCTCTTATTGGCTCTATATGGTCGTAGGATACGGACTTCTCGACATCTATATACCCTCCACATATAGAGCATTTAATGCCATTCCTAAGTGCCACATCAATAAACACTTTACTTTTAGTATCGTCACCTATTTTTACTGAAGTCTTTTTGAAATCGCCAGCAATAATCTTTCCCTCTAGACCAGAAAAACGAATAAGCTCTTTTTCCCCGATCGCACCTCCAGAATCCAAAGCAGAAATAATATTATTTAAAAATACATGATATGTTGAAACTCGATACTTGCTTATATTTTTCTGCAAGATAGTAGCAATTAAATCCTTATTCTCTATCAGTAGCGATTCCAGCTTTCCTCTAACAACAGTGAATTTCTTAAAAAAACCTTTATCGTTATTAATTATCTTCTCGGCTATTAGCGATGAAGTCCCCAAGAACATAGCCGTAGAATGTCGCCCAGAAGGCCCGTAATAATAGATAGCGGGATGCAGGCCAAGACTACCTTTATCATTCCCCGTTATTCTAGATGCCAGCACCGTAATTTTTTTCATAACAGAAAGCGTTAATTCTCCATCATAATCATCTTGAAACGATTCTACAGAAGGGACATCACTCTGCTGCTTTCTATTTGCAAATAAAATAAAATCAATTAGCACACGTATTGCAGTGCGCACCCCTTTTGATCCACCTAAAGGCAAATCCAATGTTTTTACTGGCCGACTTATCTCAGGACTAAACAATAGCTTACTTAACTTCTTCGACTCTTTTTCAATATCAGAAGATACTGATTCGCTAAATTGCGACCAATATTTATGGCCTCTGCCAGCCCTAATAATTGCCCTTGATGCAATTGGAACTGGCTTTTTCCTGTTCCTCAACAAAAGCTCTTCAAGATCATCCAAAGGCGTCCCCTTCATATTAATGTTAAAAAATGAAGCTTCCGCCTTATCAGCGTTACCCTGCACCCATTGAACCTGAAGGCCTCGGCTAGTCAATGTCAAGAGTTTAGTCCTTTGCTCCTTAGTGATACCCTCATCGTCATCTTGTAAGCTTTTATAATATGACCACGTATTAACTCGCTCTTTAACTAACCTCCTAGTTCTTTCAGCTGCCCGCCTCTGCTCAGCAGGGATGTCATGCCCGAACATTTTGTGTGATATTTGTCCATCACCATAATCATCTTCCATCCATGCTTTCAGAACGCTAAGACGATGCCCTCCGTCAATTACAAATAAGTATGTCGGGGATCGCCAAAGAATCACTGAAGGTATTAAGTCACCATTTATATAGCACTCCAGAAGAGAAACGACTTGATCAGGAGTCCAATGATTAGTTTCCCTCTGAAAGTCCGGCTTGCGTAGAATAGAGCCGGTCAACCCTCCTGACATCAGCTCTCTAGCCGGTATAGTATTAAATTGCTCAAAAGCCAGCTGATCGTCCGAATCATTTAATGCGAAATCAGCACGCTTTATCATTGCGTCTAGATTCACTAAGTTAGACTTTCCCGCCACGATTCCTCCTAAAAATTTTTTATTTCGTATAGCTCTGCGGTCATGCGCATAACCAGTGCCTATGCCGTGCGCCAAGTCAACGAAGGGAAGTACTTACAGACACCAGCCCTAGGCCAGCATAAAGATAAACAGACAGGCATCCCTTCCCCCGATTCGCTTTCGCAGGCCGTGCCACCCTGGCTGGCCGATTTTCATTTGTGATCCTGTTTTGAATCTACACAATCCATCCCCACAAATAAATGCACATGAGGAAAAGTCTGTTTACGACTTACACTCCGCGTTGTTGGCGGCGATGAAGGTATCGGCGAGCCAGGGCCTCTACAAAGCGGGGGCGCTGAGCTGAATGTCGTTTTGCATGACTTCCAGTTGCGCCAGCACCCGTTGGCGCAGCCAACTGTGAGCCGGGTCGGCACTCTGGTCGCGGTGCCAGTACAGGTGCATTTCCAGCCCCGGCAATTCCCCAGGGAACGGCTTCCATACCAGCCCCTGATCGCTCAACTGCCCGGCCAGGCTGGCGGGCATGGTGAGCAGCAAGTCGGTTTGTTGCACGGTGCTTAACGCAGCCTGGTAATGCTGGCAGCGCAAACGAATGTGCCGGCGATAGCCTTGCCGTGCCAGGCCGAAATCTTCCAACCCCGGCCCTTCGCGGCGGGATGACACCAGCACATGCTGGGCGGCGAGATAATCGGGCAGGTCCATGCCCTGGGCCAACGGGTGCGATTCACGCATCAGCACCACCAGCGGCCCTTCTAATACCACCTGATGCTCAATGGCTTCGGGCAGCGCCAGCATCACATCGCAGGCTAAATCCAGCCGACCACTGGCCAGTTCCGTGGCCATTTGCCGGCGGCTCACGGTTAACGATTGCAGTTTGATGCCCGGCGCTTCATCCATAAACTGGCTCATCAAGGCGGGCAGCAACCGCGCTTCCAGCCCATCGCGCAGGCCCAATACAAACGTACGCTCCGCTTCACTGGCATCGAAGCCGCCCTCTTCACTGAGGCAACGCTGAAAACCGCCCAGCGCGTGGCGCACCGGGCTCACCATGGCCCGAGCCCGAGCGGTGGGCACCATGCGGCTGCCCTGGCGAACAAATAGCGGGTCGTTTAGGCGGGCGCGCAAGCGCCCCAAGGCATGACTAACCGCAGGCTGGGTGAGGTTGAGCACCTTGGCGGCGCGGGTCAGCGACCCTTCGGTATAGATGGCGTCGAAGACCACGAAAAGGTTCAGGTCGAATCGCGAAACATGCATGAAACTTATCCAAAATAATTGCCATGATTCATTGGATTTATTGAAACGCGCTCTCTAGCATCGGTCAATGGATAAGTGCTGGCGGCTGGCCTACGGGTACGGATTGGCGAAATGATGCAGCTCGAAGCGGCTAAACATTTATTTCCCTGCCGCCCCACGAAAGCGGCCGCCCGCCTTGGATAAAGCGGCTCATGCCGTTTGTGTTCAACCGGATGATGCGAAAAAGCGCCGGGCGCCTGCAACGTTAATGGAAACAACCTGAACAGAAAAAGAGCACTGATGTATGCCGGTGATTTACCTTATACGCCACGGCCAAGCCAGCTTTGGCAAAGAAGATTACGACCAACTTTCTGAGCCGGGCTGGGAACAAAGCCGGCTTCTTGGGCGCGCCCTACAAAACCAGATGCTGGGCCTCCCCCGTGCCCTCTGTGGCACCATGCGCCGCCACAGGGAAACCGCAGAGGCCACCCTGGGCGAGCTGGGCCTACCCAAAGAATGGCACACCGACACCGGTTTTAATGAGTACAACCACGAAGAGCTGCTGGCCGTCGACTGGCCCCTGGCCACCGACCGCCCCGCGCTCACCGCTTGGCTGGCGGAGCAGCAACAGCCGCGCAAGGTTTTCCAGGCCCGCTTTGAGCAGGCCCTGCGCCGCTGGCAGCGAGGTGAAGGTGACTACAGCGAAACCTGGCCCGCCTTTCGTGAGCGTGTGCTGGCCAGCACCTACAGCTTGGGTAACAGCTTAAGCAGCGGCGACAGCGCCTTGGTATTCACTTCCGGCGGCGCCATCAGCGTGATTATCCAACAGCTAATGGCCCTGGATAACGAAGCGCTAATTACTTATAACCGTAACCTGATTAATACCAGTGTGACTCGGGTACTTGTGAATGCAGGCACGTTGCGGCTAGTGTCGGTAAATGAGCACCTGCACCTGCCGAGCGATCAAGTAACTTATCGATAAAGAACAAGCGGAAAGTTCAACGTGTGAAACACGCGGCACAAGCATAGCCGAGGGCTACACCGTGAAACCGTGTTTCAATTTTAACTGTTGAGCTTACTTTCATTCGAGCAACACGACACCGAGCGGAGAAAACAATGCCGACACGTCAAAACATTCTCATCACCGGCGCCAGCTCAGGGCTTGGCGAAGGCATGGCGCGCCTGTTTGCCGCCATGGGCCGCAACTTGGCGTTGTGCGCTCGGCGTATGGATCGGCTGGAAGTGTTGAAGGCCGAGCTGGAAGAAAAACATCCCGGCATCAAGGTGCTGATTAAGCCGCTGGACGTGAACGACTACGACCAGGTGTTTGCGGTGTTCGATGCTTTTCGTACGGAAATGGCCGGCATTGATCGCATCATCGTCAACGCGGGCATGGGCAAGGGCCAACCCTTGGGCACCGGTTATTTCTATGCCAACCGCCAAACCGCTGAAACCAACTTTGTTGCCGCCCTGGCCCAGGCCGAAGCGGCCATGGAAATTTTCCGCGCCCAGGACAGTGGCCACCTGGTAATGATTTCTTCCATTAGCGCCATGCGCGGCATGAAGAAAAATTTGACCACCTATGCGGCCACCAAGGCCGGCGTGGCCATGCTAGCGGAAGGCCTGCAAATGGAATTACAAGATTCGCCTATCAATGTAACCACTATTTTTCCGGGTTTTATTCGCACCGAGATCAACGAAAAACTGAAAAACACGCCCTTTATGGTGGACACTGAAACCGGCTGCAAGGCGCTGGTTAAGGCCATAGAGAAAGAAGGCAAAAATGCCTCCGTACCTAGCTGGCCCTGGGGGCCACTCGGCTTCGCCATGCGCACCTTGCCGCTAAAAATGGTCGGCAAGATTATGTAGTAAGCGGCGTGCCACGCTGCAGGCTTTTCGCTTTACCAACGCAAGAGGCCGCGCCAAACATTAGGCGCGGCCTCTTGCGTATCACAACGGCAACACGATGCCCTGTTGCGGCTTATCTTTTCTACAGCTATTTCCACTTCATAATCGGTGCCCATTCTTGCCAGTCATCTTCTGGCTGGCTGTAAAGGTCAAATCGCTCGCCCTCTTTGGCTAAGGGCCCCGCCTCTGTTGGCGTGGCAAAGCTGATGCCACCGCGTAACAGGTTTTCCAGAGAGCTGGCTTGGATTTGCGCACCTTTGAATAGACCCACATCGACGCTCAGCCCGGAGCTATTCCAAAAGCGGGTATTGCTGCGCACTAACCGGGTGTATTTCGGCTCAATAATGGCCTGAACTTCCACAAAGCGGCCGCCCTGACTTAACTCACTTTCACCAATGGTGCCCACTTGTACATCGCGGTAGTAAATATGCCGGCCTTTTTTCAAGGAGCCCAGCTGCTTGGCCACCAGGGTGACTCTGAGACCCAGGTTGGGCTGCTGCTCAGGGGGTGTTTCCAGCCCTTCAAATGCCTTTACCGGCTCCCCCTCACCCGGCGACACCGCGATGTATTTTCCCGATACCAGGGTGTCCAGATTACGCGCACCCGCGATGCCCAGTTCCGGCTCTACAATCCAGAAACGGCTTTTCTCCCGGGCCAGCTTTTCCGCATCACGATTCAAGCTAGCATGGACCGTGACATGATTCAGATCGTCGCTGAGTACGATTTTATCCACGCTACCCACGGGCACGCCCCGGTAGCGTAGATCAACCCCTGGCTTGATGCCTGCTCCGTTATCAAAGGTGATTTCAATTTGCACGTCACGCTGTAGCAACTGGTCGTACAGCAACCAGCCGGCCACCAGCAGGCTCACCAAGGGCACCAGCCAAATGGGGGAAGGCCAGCGGGAGTGTTTCACTTCGGGGCTATCCATGGTCTGCTCCGTCAGGGTTTTGGATCCATAATTGTTGGGGCGAAAAGGCATGGGCAGACAACATGGTCAGCACCACGGCCAATGCAAAGGCGAGAATCCCCGGCCCCGGTTCCACTCGGGCCAAATTGCCGAATTCCACTACCGCTGCCAATAATGCCACCACGAACACATCGAGCATGGACCAGCGGCCAATCCAATACACCAAACGATAGGCGCGGGTACTGGTGCGTGGATTACTTTCGTGGGGAACGCGCCAGTAGATTACGGCCAATACCAGCACTTTAAAGAACGGCACCAGTAAGCTGGCAATGAACACAATAATGGCAATGCCGGGCATGCCGGCTTCAAACAATTGCCAAATACCATCGGCAATAGTGCTGGCTTTTCCTTTGCCGGTTTCGATAACGGTCATGATGGGCAGCAAATTTGCGGGCACCAGCCACACCACAGCCGCGATCAATAATGCCCAGGCCAATGGCCGATGGCCTGGGGTCGCCTCAGTGGCCATGCCGTGCCTCCAGCAGCCGTTGCAGCTGATCCGGTTGTGCCAAGGTTTCCACAATAAGACGCAACAACACCGCCACCACCAAGCAGAACAAGCCCGCACCGGGGGTCACTGTGGCCATATCACCCAGCTTGGTCATGGCGATAAGAATGCCGAGCAGAAAAATATCCGTCATCGCCCATTCCCGGCTGTGCCGATACGCCTTCATCCAAAACGGAGCTAGCGATGTCGCCGCAGGCGTATCGGTACGGGCCGCCCATAACAGACGCCCCACTGACAATAAATTTAACAGCGGCATAAGCACCAGGGTAAACAGCAGCAATAGGCCCACCGGAAGGTAGATGCCTTGCATGAGGCGCAGTACACAATCCAGCAGGCTGGCTTCACGGTCCAAGCCCAGGTTTTCCAAACGCATTAACGGCAGAATCAGGGCGGGCAACCACAACACAGAGGTGGTCACCGTTAGCGCAAGCAAAGAATCCGGGCGCAAGGCCCAGGCGCCACTTAACTGGCACTCGCAGCGAGGGCAGCGCCATGTGCCACGGGCGCGCTGGGAAGGCACAGCAAGCTGAGTACCGCAATCCGGGCACTGCAACGCGTCAGTAGACATTAACTCCCCCTCCCCTAAGTTCGGACACAGACACCTCCAACGAATAACCGTACCAGAATGCCCACCTTCGTGCGGTAAGAACGTGAACGAGAGCAGGCATTTTACGGGGTTTTATAAACCCCGTTTAAGGTTGGAACACGCTCAGAGTTCTAGTGATTTCAAACAAAAGAGGCCGCGCTCAATGCCCTGGGCGCGGCCTCTTGGATTTATAAAACAATGCTGGGCGTAGCGCCTTTTAAGGTTCTCAATCTAGGGGCCCGGGGGTCTTCTTGCGCTTCACTGTGGCAAAACCTCCTTTGGTGTCTTGGCTCGGCGGCTTGGCGTTGCGCCTGGGTTTAGCGGCGTTCTTCTTGGCACCGGATTTCTTGATGCCTTTTTTAGCATCTTCTTTCTTCTTCATTTTTTTCTTTTTATTACCGGCGGCCTTGCCATTGGACTTCAAGTTTTTCGGCCCCAGGAAGTTGCCCCGCAGGGCTTCCACCAGGCGGTATTCAAAATTTTGACGCAGGTAACGCTGAATACTCGCCATCAAATTCCATTCGTGGGCGGCAATCAGGGAAATCGCGGTGCCTTCACCCCCGACCCGCCCGGTGCGACCAATACGATGCACGTACTCGTCGCCACTGCGGGGCATGTCGAAGTTGATCACCAGGTCCAGGTTATCCACGTGGATACCTCGGGCAGCCACGTCTGTGGCGACCAGCACTTTCACGGCGCCGGCTTTAAGACGATCCATGGCCAGCTTGCGATCTTTCTGATCTTTCTCGCCGTGCAATACAAACACTTTCAGGTTGGAGGCCACCAGCACACCGCAAAGCCGATCGGCTTGCTCACGGGTATTGGTGAAGACCACCGCTTTATCATAGGTTTCATTGGCCAGCAGCCATTGCACCAGCCGCTCTTTGTGCTTCACATCATCGGCAGTGATGACCTGCTGGCTCACAGATTCATTCAGGTCACGCACGGAATCGAGCACCAGCGAGCGGGGATCGCGAAGCACACTGCCGATCATGTTCTCCATGGCGTTACCACCGGTGGTAGCGGAGAACAGCAGGGTCTGTCGCTCAGGCCGGCATTCCGCGGCCAGGCGCAGCACATCGTCGTTGAAGCCCATGTCGAGCATGCGATCGGATTCATCCAGCACCAGCATTTCCAGATCCTGCAAAAGCAGGTTGCCGGCATCTAGATGCTCGATGAGGCGCCCCGGGGTGCCAATAAGGATTTCCGGGTTCTTGCGCATTTTGGCCGCCTGCACTTTGAAATCTTCACCGCCGGTGAGCAGCTCGGCTTTAATGAAGGTATAACGGCCTAGCGCTTCTACTTGCTTGAGGGTCTGCTGGGCCAACTCGCGAGTAGGCAACAGAATCAAGGCGCGGGTGTCGGTACGCGGGCGGGAATATTGGAGCAGCTGATGCAGCATGGGCAGCAAAAATGCCGCGGTTTTACCGCTACCGGTGCGGGCCACTACGCGTAAATCGCGGCCTTCAAGCGCCGCAGGAATCGCTGCCGTCTGAACAGGGGTCGGGGTGGTAATTTCCAGCTCGCCAAGCGCTTTGATCAAGCGCTCATGCAGGTTCAGGTCGGCAAACGAAGACATAACAGGCTAACTCCATGAATAAGGCGAACATTGTAGCATCCAGAGGAGTTGAAAGTTCACCGTTAAACGTGGAAACCCGGTGATCGGTGCAACCCGGGCCTGAACGGTTATTGCTTCGCGCTGGCCACATGAAAGACCGCGCGGGCATGCCAACAACCCTGCCCGCACCGTTCAAACTTTCAAGGATTGGATTGAATAGTGAAGTGTCGCTAAAGGCTGAACAGCACGCGGCAGAACCAGGTTTTCAGGTAGGCGGTTTCGGCAATGGCCGGGTGCACAGGATGATCCGGCCCTTGCCCTTCATAACCCACCACCTGAATACTGCGATCAATATGCCGAGCGCTGCTGTGCACCACCTCAAGCAAACGCTCTGCAGGCATATGCATAGAACAAGAGGCTGATACCAGATACCCGCCCGGCTTTACTAATCGCATGGCCAGCTCGTTAATGGCGTGGTAACCGGCCAAGCCGTTTTTGAAATCCTTCTTTCGTTTGATGAACGCTGGCGGATCCAGCACGACCAAATCGTATTTTTCACCGTCCGCGATCAATTGCTTCATCGCCGCAAAAGCATCACCCTGAATGCTCCCCACGGTATCGGCAACACCGTTCAGCTGCGCATTACGGTGCACATAATCCGTGGCGATTTCGGAACCATCCACACACGTCACCGATTCCGCCCCGGCCAATGCCGCTTGCACGCCCCAACCGCCACAATAACTGAACACATCCAACACACGAGCACCTTTGGCCAGCGCCTGCATTTTCTGGCGAGCAGCTCGGTGATCATAGAACCAGCCGGTCTTTTGCCCTTCCGCTAAGGGCGCCACAAAAGCCGCACCATTTTCAGTGAGGCTGATTTCATCCAACAACTCGCCTTTCAACGCCTTGGTATAACGGTCTAAGCCTTCAATTTCACGGGCAACGGCTTCGTTCTTGGCGATAATATGGGTTGGCGCCAGCACCGCATCCAGGGCACTAACAATCACGTCAAGGTGAGCTTCCATGGCACCGGAACCGGTCTGCACCACCAGCACATCGTTGAAGCGATCCACCACTAGGCCGGGCAGACCATCTGCTTCGCCGTAAATCAACCGGTAGCAGGCATCGTCAAACAATTGTTCGCGCAAGGTCAGCGCCTGCTCAATACGCTTTTTGAAAAAGCTGCGCGACAGCTCTTGTTTGACATCACGGCTGTACAGACGGGCCGCAATCAATGAATGCGGGCTAAGCAGGGCGCGCCCCAACGGCTTGCCACGGCTGTCTTCCACTACGCAAGTACCGGCAGACAAGTCCTTGAGCGGGGTATGGCGGGTATCAATCTCGTTGGCATAGACCCACAAGTGGCCCGCCTTCAGGCGGCGTTCTTCATTTTTACGCAGGCGAATAACGGTTGGTTCAGTCATGGTGCACACATACTGCTGGCCGGAAAGGGAGCGATGATAACATAGGGGAGGAATGGCACGGTCAACCACTGCGCGGGGCTGCGCACAAGAATACAAGGCGCCACTGGCAAGGAACGCCTATCGCCGCTTTGTAGAAAACGCAAAAAACCGCCACTCACAAAAAAGCCCCGACCAACTGGCCGGGGCTTTTTTGTTGCATGACGCGTGTTGCTTGCTGCGCCTCTTATTAACCCTTAACAAACTCAGGGTAGGCTTCCATACCGCAGTCCGCGATATCCATGCCTTCGTACTCTTCTTCCTCGCTAACGCGGATACCCATTACCACTTTCAGGATGCCCCACACCACCAGGCTTGCAACGAACACCCAAGCAAAGATAGTCACTGCACCGATCAGCTGGCCAGTGAAGCTGGCGCCACCATCGTCGGTCAGCGGGTTGGTGATCGGTACCAGCATCAGACCCAGGAAACCAACGACACCATGGACGGAGATCGCGCCCACCGGATCATCGATCTTCATCTTGTCCAGAGTCAGGATGCTGAATACAACCAGCACGCCACCCAAGGCACCGAACAGGGTTGCCTGCAAAGCAGTCGGGGTAGAGGGCTCCGCAGTGATCGCCACCAGCCCTGCCAAGGCGCCGTTAAGCAGCATGGTCAGGTCGGCTTTGCCGAACAAGATGCGGCCAACGATCAGCGCAGCAATGGCACCCCCGGCAGCAGCCGCGTTAGTGTTCATGAACACAACCGCCACCGCGTTGGAGTCACCGACACTGGACGTTGCCAGCACAGAGCCACCATTGAAGCCGAACCAGCCCAACCACAGGATGAAGGTACCCAGTGCGGCCAACGGCAGGTTAGAACCCGGGATGGCGTATACTTCACCGTTCGGGCCATATTTGCCTTTTCGTGCGCCCAACAGCAACACACCCGCCAAGGCAGCAGCCGCACCCGCCATGTGGACGATGCCGGAACCGGCGAAGTCAGAAAAGCCCAGGTCGCCCAAGTTATACAAACCGAACACATCCGCACCACCCCACGTCCAGGAGCCTTCCATCGGATAGATAATGCCGGTCATAACAACCGCGAAGATCAGGAATGCCCACAACTTCATCCGTTCTGCCACCGCACCGGATACGATGGACATGGCCGTTGCGACAAACACAACCTGGAAGAAGAAATCAGCAGATGGCGCGTAGGTAGCCGCTTCTTCTGCGCCAGCAACTCCGTCGCCCACAATTCCGGAAAGGAAAATAGCACCGTCATACATGATGGCGTAACCGCACACCATGTACATGATGCTGGCGATGGCAAACAAGGCCACGTTTTTGGTGAGAATTTCCGTGGTGTTCTTGGCGCGCACCAGGCCCGCTTCAAGCATGGCAAAACCCGCAGCCATCCACATTACTAGCGCGCCACAGATAAGGAAATAAAACGTATCCAGCGCGTATTTCAATTCAAAAATTTGGTTTTCCACAATGCAACCCTCCGAAAATGGAAGCGTGTTCTCTTAAAGCCCTGGCATGGGTCAATTCAAAACACGGTAAAACTTAAATCGCGTCCTCGCCGGTTTCACCGGTACGGATGCGAATCGCTTGCTCAAGGGAGGTAACGAAGATTTTGCCGTCACCAATTTTGCCGGTATTAGCGGCTTTCGCGATGGCTTCAATCACTTGGTCCAGACTCGACTCGGCAATGGCCACTTCGATTTTTACCTTGGGCAAGAAATCCACCACGTACTCGGCACCCCGGTACAGCTCGGTGTGACCTTTCTGACGCCCAAAGCCTTTCACTTCAGTAACAGTGATGCCCTGCACGCCAATCTCGGAGAGTGCTTCACGCACGTCATCCAATTTGAACGGCTTAATTACGGCAGTAACCAATTTCATTTTTTTCTCCTCAGCTTTCACCGCGTCCGGTGACGTCCGTTTCTCTTCGAGCCCCGTTATGGTTCCCGATCCACAGCTTGCGCGAACGCTCTGACCCAATTAGTGCACGACCCATGCCAGTTTTAGAAAATCATGCTTTATCAGGGATTTACATCGCGGTCTGGATTCATCATCCAGCCCAAGCGCGCCATTATAGCGCACCACAATGGGGCAGGATCCAGGTTGGTGCAGAATATCTGCCTGAGCAACCCGGTGCCTCACCCCCGCACACCGTGCTACCATCCGCGCATCATTACAAGGACGCCGTTGTTATGCCCGATCAGCCGTTCATCGACCGCCTTATGGCCGACATCAGCCGCCGCCTGCCTACTGACCTGGGCGGATTGCGTAGCGAAGTAGAACGCAACGTACGCAGCGTGCTGGCAGAAACCGTCAGCCGGCTGGATCTGATTACCCGTGAAGAGTTCGATATCCAGCAGCAAGTATTGCTGCGCACCCGCGAAAAACTGGAAGCGTTGGAGAAACAGGTAGCCGAACTGGAAAAAGCACCCGACGCCTGAACTGCGGCACCCTTTCAGTGTGGAGGCGTGCCTGCAAGCGCCCCCGGCTGCAGCCATCGCTTGGTGCGTCCAGCCCTTTTCCTACAGCCAGCATCTACACCAGCCTACAGGCACCCTGACCCCCACCCCGTACACTGCTTCACAACCCATTGAATTTGTGAGGTATCGTGACGCATGCGCTGCTATACAGCCGGGCACCGGTAGGTATTGAGGCCCGCACCGTGCGGGTGGAAACCCACCTGGCGCCGGGTTTGCCGGCATTTACTATTGTCGGATTGGGCGATACCGCAGTACGCGAGAGCCGCGACCGGGTGCGCTCTGCGCTGGTTAACAGCGGCTTCGATTTTCCCCAGCGGCGCATCACCGTAAGCTTGGCACCGGCGGATTTACCCAAGGACGGCGGTCGCTTCGACCTGCCCATCGCACTGGGTATATTGCTGGCCAGCGGCCAATTGGGTCGCATCGACACAGACCCATTCGAATTTATTGGCGAGCTGTCCCTGAACGGTTCCCTTAGCCCGGTCCCGGCCATGCTTCCCTGTGCCCTGGCTTGCCAATCCACCGGCCGCACTCTGATCGTCCCCCGTGACAACGCTGACGAAGCGGCCCTCGCCGGGGCCGGCACCATCGCCGCCGACCAACTCGCACACGTTGCTGCTCACCTGGCCGGGCAAACGCCGTTGCCGCTGCACCACTGTGACGCGCCACTGGCTGGGGTCTATCAAGGTGGCTGCCTCTCGGAGATCCGCGGCCAAGCCCACGCTAAACGGGTGCTGGAGATTGCCGCAGCTGGCGGACATTCCATGTTACTCTGCGGACCGCCTGGTGCCGGCAAGAGCATGCTGGCATCCCGCTTACCCGGGCTGGTGCCGCCACTGAACCCGAACCAGGCACTGGAAGTGGCCGCGATTTACTCTCTACGCCAGCCTCGCGACAGCAGCCTGTTTCATCAACGGCCTTACCGGGCCCCGCACCACACCGCGTCGGCAACCGCACTAGTGGGCGGCGGCAGCTACCCGCGACCAGGGGAAATCTCCTTGGCCCACCACGGCATTCTGTTTCTGGATGAATTACCGGAATTCGACCGACGGGTATTGGAGGTCTTGCGCGAACCGCTGGAAACCGGTGAAGTCAGCATTGCCCGCGCCGCCCAGCAGCTCACCTTCCCGGCTCGCTTCCAGCTGATTGCGGCGATGAACCCATGCCCCTGTGGTTATTTGGGTGATCCTGAAAAAAGTTGTGGCTACCGCTGTGAAAAAGCCAAACGCTATCAGAGCAAACTGTCCGGCCCGTTGCTGGATCGCATTGATCTGCATCTGGACGTGCCCGCCGTGGATGCCAGCGAACTACTGGGAGATAAGCAGGGGGAGGCCAGCCACACGGTTCGCGAACGGGTTAAGGAAGCTTGGCGCCTGCAATGGTTGCGGCAAAAGCAACTGAACCGAGAACTAAAAAACGACCAGCTGGAGCCTATGCTGCGCTCTCACCGTGATTGGTTGGCCAGCGTCATGAACCGGCTGGGGTTGTCCGCTCGTGCCCTGCACCGCAGTGCACGGGTGGCGCGAACCATTGCCGACCTGCAGGGTAGCGACAACGTGGAGCGGGACCACCTTCGCGAAGCGCTAAGTTACCGGCAAAACCTTCAGCAAAAACAAAACCCCTAACGCCCCTTTGCGAACCGTCGCTACGGCGCTGACGGCGCAAGCAGAAATTTTCTGCGATGGTTAACCACAACGCCACAACCGCCAGCGACGCGCATAGCAAACACACCGCTGCCCTACACTCGCCACTTAAAGAAATCACGCTTCTCATTCAAATACAGGCGCGACAGCACCATTTTGTGCACTTCGCTAGCGCCATCTACCAGGCGCGCCTGGCGAGCGTAGCGATAGATCCACTCCAGCAGCGTATCCTTGGAATAACCGCGGGCTCCACATAATTGAATCGCCGTATCCGCCGCTTTATGTAAGGTGTCCGCCACATGAATTTTTGCCATGGCAATTTCTTTCTTGGCAAAGTCTCCCTGATCCAGCCTCCAGGCCGCTTGCATGGTTAACAGGCGGCCCACTTCGATTTCCTTGGCCACGTCGCCCAGCATCCATTGCACGCCTTCGTGTTCAGCAAGGGTGGTGCCGAAGCTCATGCGGTTTTCTACATAACGGGCCGCTTCTTCCATGCAACGCTTGGCCAACCCCAGCCAGCGCATGCAGTGAGTCAGCCGCGCCGTGCCAAGCCGAATCTGGGTGACTTTCAAACCATCGCCCACGTCCAGTAAACGGTTTTTATCCGGGATGACCAAGCCATCAAATTTCAATTCGCAGTGGCCGCCGTGTTCCTCCGGCCCCATGATGGGAATGCGACGTACCACTTCCCAACCGGGCTGATCCGCATCGAATAAAAACGCAGTAAGCCCCTTGCGTGGGTCATCGCTGGTCTTGGCTATCAGGATAAACGTCTGCGCGCCTTCCGCGCCTGTGATAAACCATTTGCGCCCCTTGATGATCCAGTTATCACCGTCCTTGGTCGCCGAGGTGTAGGTCAACGAAGGGTCTGAACCGCAGCCACCTTCGGGTTCGGTCATGGCAAAAGCGGAGCGTACCTTGCCGTCGATCATCGGCTGCAACCAACGCTCTTTTTGTTCATTATTGAGAATCTTGTTCAGCATAATCATGGTGCCGTCGTCCGGCGGTGCGCAGTTAAACACAACCGGCCCAAACGGGCTGCGGGCGGCCTCTTCATACAGCACCGCCATGCCTGACACGTTCACACCCAGGCCACCGCGTTCTTTCGGTAACTGAAAACCCCACAAGCCCGCAGCTTTGGCTTTGTCGCGCAGAGCATCGACAACACTTTCCTTGAAGTTTTCATGGCCGTCGTAATTGGTCTTGTCGTTTTCTAGCGGCATGATTTCCGCTTCTACAAAGATGGCCACGCGCTGGCGCAAGCTTTCCAGTTCCTGACCCAGGGAAAAATCCATGATCATTCCTTGCTACTGATTGAAAAAAGCGCCGCTTTACCCGCAACGACGGTTGCCCACGGCTAACGGTAAGCGAGCATTAAAGAGTAGTACAAAGGTGGCCACCGTCTACGGCGATGATGGCACCACTCATGTAAGAGGACGCGTCCGAGGCCAGCAATAACAGCGGACCAACCAGTTCATCGATATTGCCCAACCGACGAAAAGGAATACGCTTAAGCATTTTCTCCGCCTGCGGGCTGCTAAAGAAATCGCGATTGATATCGGTTTCCACATACCCAGGACAAATGGCATTGCAGCGAATGTTGTAGCGCGCACAATCTAGCGCCAGGGATTTGGTGAGCTGAACCACCGCTGCCTTGGAGGCGGTATAGGCCGCCACACGGCCACCTACCCGCAAGCCAAGAATGGACGCGATATTCACGATGCTGCCTGGACGCTCATCGCGTTGCCATTGCTGAATGGCAAATTTGGAGACCGCCCAGACGCCTTTCAGATTGGTATCGATCACTCGATCCCACTCACTTTCGGCGATATTCTCGGGGGGGCCTTCGTGGGAGACGCCGGCATTATTCACCACCACATCCAGTGCCGGCATGCAGCCAAAAGCCGCCTCGACGCTAGCGTGATCGCTTACATCCATGGGCACCACGATGGCGTCTCGGCCCAGTTCACGCACGGCCTTGGCGGTATCTTCCAATTTATCTACACGACGAGCGGCCAGGACGAGGTCTGCGCCTTCTTCGGCCAGAGCCCTGGCAAAATGGGCGCCAAAGCCGCTGGAGGCCCCGGTGATGAGAATACGTTTACCGCGCACACTGAATCGCTGAGTCATAAAGCTCTCCCTGTTGATACAAAAAACCTATCCAGCCATACACCGGGCCACAAGGACGAAAACGCTCAGGAGGACGATGACAACAGCAAGGACAGCGCGTGGTGAGTATCCGGAGTGGCACCGGGCAACGCCAGCGCTTCCCCGGCTGGCAGCCACTGTACGGCAACCACTTCGTCACTGAGGGACACAGCCTCAGGGCAGGCTACCGTTGAGGACAGGGCGCCCCAGACTCGGTGGTGAGGATTGGCAAACCAGAACCATTGCCAGCAAGAAAACTGGCGTTGCAGACCCAACTCTTCGTGCAACTCTCGCGACAACCCTTGAGCCACACTTTCATCCGGGCGCATTACCCCACCGGCGGCCAAATCCCAGCCACCGGGATAAAAGTGCTTGTCCGCTGCCCGTTTCTGCACGCATACCCTTCCTGCTAGATCTGTCACCACCACATAGGAAGCACGATGAATCAACCGCTGACGCTGCATGCGCCCACGCTGACAACTGCCTCGGGGGTGGTTATGCCGGGAAACCAGCAGAACGGGTTCGTGATGACTCATGGGTTGTTTTCTTGCTGACACGGACGGGAACACTAGCGCTATGGCGCCGGGATTGCCAGATGAGGAAAGCTCTAAACAACAACTCTGGGCTGCCCCCCATCATGTGGAACGCCGTGCCCACGGCATATCACAAACGATGATGGCGTGGGGCGGGCATGGCTGAGCCTTACTCACCACCCGCTTCGTATTGTTGCTGAAGCTCGCCACTGGAGGCGTTAAGGCTGGAAATGACTCGGTGGGTGGCCGGTCCATTTACGGAAGGCACGGGCAAAGTTGCTGGGGTCCGCGTATCCCAAGCGGCTGGCGACCTGTTGCACGGTAATGTTCGCCTTCAGGTACGCCATGGCTTTAGTCATACGCACTTCCTCCAACAGGGAACGGTAGCTCACACCAAGGGCATTCAAATAACGGCGCAGGGTCCGCGAGGTGACATGAAAATTACCCGCCAGCTGCTCCAGGCTGGGCAACATACCTTCTGCCTGCATCAAGCGTGCATGCACCCGGCTAGCCCAGTCCTGGTCCGCTTCCAGACGCCGAAGCTCTTGTTCGCATTTCTGCGCAGCCATGTGCCGCGATGCCGGGTCGGACAAGGTGAACGGCTCGTTGAGCAAGGAATGCGGCAACCGCAGGGCGGCCACCTCAGCACCAAACTCCACCGGCATCTCCAGCAGCTCGCGGTAGCGGTCTGCATGGGCCGGCGGCGCGTAGGGCAGCTCCAGTACGGCACCGCGGAAACGCTCACCCAGCAGGTAGCGAATCCCCCCCACGACTGCCGCAACCACCACTTCCAGGTAGGTTTCGCGAATATCGCCCAATAGCACACTTTCCAGAAGGCAGAAACGAACCCCCTCGGTAGAGGACTCGATGCGCGGCACACACAAGCGAGTACGAGTCCGGAAATAACGCTCCAGCAAACGCAAAGCATCACCCAGATCCACACTGCTGATAGCTGCATAGCCCAGTAGGCCGTGGGCTGTGAGCGTGAGCTGTTGACCCAACACCAGACCCAACGCCGGGTTGCCGGTCATTTCCCGGGCCCCCACCATCACTTGGCGGAACTGCTCAAAACGCAGTGTCGGTTCCGGGTTATAGACAGCCTCTTCGGTCAACCCCACCTCACGCAGTAAACGCCGGGTGTCCACCCCCACCTCGCTGATCAGTTCGAGCAGATTGCGAACGTAGTTCACCGGCACCGGCGAACGGCCAGTGCCCGGATCAAGCTGAATAAAACGATAGCGGTTCATGGAGCCATTATACGCCACTTTTCCACCTGTCCGAAAATGACCGAAAGCTGTCTAGCCTTGCAGTTCGCGACAGCCCTTCTTTGTCTCTCTGACAATCCCTTTGCTGTAAATATCCCTATCGCAGATATCCAAGGGCAACGCGAGACAACGGGTTCACCTACTTACACCCACCAGGTTCGGCACCGATAATGCCCGCACCCTTTGTGATGTAGCAACGAAGGGCCTCGGCCGCGCCACCTTCACGGCACGCCCACTGCACGGCCTATACTCCCTGCCCCTGGGCAGCATTATCATCACCCGCATTACGGCCATTATGGTGATGAACCGCCTTGGGGGGGGCTACCAGACGCCGTGGGCGTACAACGATGCCCGCAGCCTAGTGGACCCGCTAAACATTGAGCGCCGTGGACGTAATAACGTTGCGTAGGCAGTTGAGATAAAGGCTTGGGACTTGGCGCCAAGAGGCGCCAAGAATAAAAACGCGGGAAGGGATCTCCAACTTTTCGCTTTACCTATCAGTGCACTGCCGGTGCACCAGCAAAAATAACGTCAGATACTCGCGACCTCGTCCTCAGTCAGCGCGCGATATTCCCCCGGCGCCAGGGCCGCATCCAGCTGAATCTCGCCGATCTGCTCTCGGTGCAACCCAAGCACCTTGTTACCACAGGTGGCCAACATGCGTTTAACCTGATGGTAACGCCCTTCCCGAATGGTCAGCAGCAAGCAAGCCTCATCCAACCGTTCCACCTGTGCTGGCAAAGTAGGCTTGTCTTCCCCGCGTAGCAGAACGCCCTCACGCAGCGCCTGCATATCCTTATCATTGACCGGGTCCGCACACTGCACCCGGTAACGCTTGCCGCAGGCATGGTTGGGAGAGGTAAGCCGATGGGACCACTGCCCATCGGAGGTGAGCAGCACCAGGCCGGTGGTATCCCGGTCCAGCCGGCCGGCCGGATGCACCTGAGTGCGCAGTTCTGGTGCCAGCAAATCCAGCACTGTGCGGTGGCCAGGATCCTCCGTGGAGCAGACCACATCCACAGGCTTGTGGAGCATCAGATAACGGTGTCCCGGCGGCTGCACCCGCTCACCGTGAACGGTCACCGCCTGATCCGGGCGCAACTGCAAATTGGCTTTGGGCTTGGCCTCCCCCTCCACCGTCACCGCACCACGGCTGATCAGCTGCTTGGCCTCCTTGCGAGTCAGGCCGGCACTGTGGGCAAGAAAATAGTCCAGACGCATGGGCAAAAAACCGTTACCAGTAAAACCGCCATGATAACCGACATAAGGTGCCGCGAGGGCATCACTGGTATCATAGCGGTCCGATTCCCGCCCAGATTTACCGGAGCCCTATGAGCAAGCTTAACCCCCGCCAGCAGGAAGCCGTGGACTACGCGGACGGCCCCCTGTTAGTACTGGCCGGTGCGGGCTCCGGCAAAACCAGCGTGATCACCCGCAAGATCGCTTGGCTGATCCAGGAGCGAGGCATTCCGGCACGCCATATTGCGGCGGTGACCTTTACCAACAAGGCTTCCCGGGAGATGAAAGAGCGGGTGCAACAGCTGGTCAGCCGTGACCTGACCCGGGGACTGATTGTTTCCACCTTCCATAACCTGGGCTTGCGCATCCTCAAATCCGAGTTAAAAGCCTGCGGCCTGCGCAACGGTTTCTCCATTCTGGACGGCGCGGACAGTAAGGAAATCCTCAAGGAAATTCTTCGCCAAGGTGAATCGGAACGGGACCTGGATGCGGTGGATGTGATCCACAAACGCATTTCCAGCTGGAAAAACGCCCTGGTGCTACCCGAACAAGCAGTGAGCACTGCCGAAACCGACGAAGACCTGCGCGCCTCCATGGCCTACAGTGGCTATGATCGTATGCTGCGGGTGTGTAATGCGGTGGACTTCGACGACCTGATCCTGATGCCGGCGCGCATGTTCCGCGAGCAGCCACGCATTCTGGAAAAGTGGCGCAACCGTATTCAGTACCTGCTGGTGGATGAATACCAGGATACCAACGGTGCTCAGTATGAAATGGTGAAAATGCTCACCCTGCCGGAGGGCAAATTCACCGTGGTGGGCGATGACGACCAGTCCATCTATGCCTGGCGCGGCGCCCGTCCGGAAAACCTGGCGCAGCTACAGGAAGACTGGCCGACCCTGAAGGTGGTGAAGCTGGAACAGAATTACCGTTCCACCGGGCGCATTCTTAAAGCCGCCAACACTGTCATCGCCAACAATCCCCACGAATTCGAAAAAAGCCTGTGGTCCGATTATGGTTACGGCGAACCGATCCGCTTTTCTGCACTACGCGATGAAGAGGCTGAAACCGAATGGATCGCCAGCGACATCTTTCACCGTCGCCTACAGAAAGGGCTAAAGTGGAAAGACTTTGCCGTACTTTACCGTGGCAATTTCCAATCGCGTATTTTGGAAATGAAACTGCAAAGTCTGTCGATTCCCTACAAGGTATCCGGCGGCAAAAGTTTCTTCTCCCGCAGCGAAATTAAAGACCTGATGTGCTACCTGCGCCTGCTGGTCAATCCGGATGACGACAACGCTTTCCTTCGTATCATCAACACGCCACGCCGGGAAATTGGCCCCGCCACACTGGAAAAACTGGCCACCTGGGCACTCAAGCGCGAGCAGGGTCTGTATCACGTCTGTGATGACTTTGCGCTCAGCGAAGTCATGAATCCGAAAGCCGCCGAGAAGCTGCAAAAGTTCAAGGCCTGGCTGGATGCCAAGCGGCAATTCTGCTTCGGCCAGAACAGCTTGCAGGCGGTACAAGAACTCATCACCGACATGGATTATGAAGGCTGGTTGATGCAGAACGCCTCCAGCCCGCGCATCGGCGAAAAGAACATCGAGAACATCTGGCAACTGGTACGCAGCATTGAGCGCATGCTGGAAAAACAGGAAGACGACGAAGAAGGCGCCAGCGATCTGGAATCGGTGATCAAGAAGCTGGTGCTACTGGACATGCTCGAACAGCAGCAGGAAGAAGACGACTCCGACCGGGTGCAACTGATGACCCTGCACGCCTCCAAGGGTCTGGAATTTCCCCACGTCTACATGATGGGGGTGGAAGAAGAGTTCCTGCCCCACCGCACCAGCATTGAAGAAGACAACATCGTCGAAGAGCGCCGCCTCATGTACGTGGGCATCACCCGCGCCCGAGAAACCCTGGCCATGACCCAGGCGCTGACGCGCAAACAATACGGCGAGCGAATCGACACCACTGCCAGCCGCTTCGTGGATGAAATGCCGCAAGATGACATCGACTATCTGGGCATCGGCATTCAGAAAGATGAAGCCAAAGAAGCGGAAGTGGCCGAAGCCAGCATTGCTAATCTTCGGGCGTTACTGGATTAGGTAACGCGGCACTGACACGGCAACACGAGCACGTTCTTTGCATTGTAAGACAGAAAAATTATTTCGCTTTGTTGCGTGAAGCATGTCACTTGCGAGGTCTCTTATTCTTACTTTGCCCCACTTTTGTGCAGCATATAGATCACGGTGCTGCGAATTTCGTCGTCGCTACAGTCAAAGCAGCCACCGCGAGGCGGCATCGAGTTGAAGCCATTGATGGCTTCCTGAACCAGGGTATCAAAACCGTCTTCTTCGATTTCGTGAGACCAGTAAAGTCGATGCTCCTTGCCTACGCCGGGAGCGCCCAAGGCGCCAGAGCCGTGACAGGTCACACAGTACTGCCGATACAACTGCGCCCCGTCACGCACTGCCGCCTTGGCGGTAGTGGCGTCCGGGGCGCTGTCGTCGGAACAGGCTGCCAGCCCTACGGCTGACAGCACTATTGCGATTAACAACCAACGGTGTCGCTGCAAGGTTATTGGCTCTTGCTAACCATATATTCGATGGCTGCTTTGAGTTCATCGTCAGAACAGTCCATGCACATCCCTTTCGGGGGCATGGCGTTAATACCATTGATGGCATTCTTGAGCATGGTGGCTTCACCTTTGGCGATGTGCGGAGCCCAGGAAGCGGCGTCACCCATTTTCGGGGCGCCAGCAGCACCGGTGCCGTGACAGGCGGCACAGGACGCGTTGTAGACCTGCTCACCGGAACGAGGGCCACTGGCCACTTCTTCCGCCGGAGCAGCCGCGCTACCGCACTCATCGCCTTCCACGCACACAGAACCCACCGGCTTAATGCGCTCTTCGATGGCGCGATCACTAAAGACTGAGCGTTCGCCCAGCGGGTGGGGAGAGATTTCCTTGGTGCTCTTGGCAGCCACGCTACCGGCGGCAAACAGGGTAGCGACCAGTACCAGGCTGGCGGTCAGCATCTTTTTCACGATTACACCTCTAATTCTCTGTGATTCGCCGCGGGAAGCCCTGAACGGCCTCTTAATGGGCGCTGCGGCTGGCGATTATACCCGCTCAAGGCCTAGGGACAAAACGCTTGATGTTACACCGGATACTTAACGCCGGATGCCGGCCCGAGACTCCGCGACTGCAGAGCGGCTTCCATCTCAAAATTGCACCCCTTTCGAGAAATAATACGGCCATTGCAAAAAGCGCTTGGTGGCCCCCTCTGCCTCTTTTCGCAGGAATATCAAGCAAGCTCAATGCGTGGCAACAGCAAAATAAAACGGCTGCCCTCGTTAACCTTACTGTGAACCCTGATTTCGCCGCCATGGCGCTCGGTGACGACCTTGACAAAACGCAGCCCCATACCGGCCCCCCGGGTACGTGCACCACCACTGCTACTGGCTCGGCTAAAGCGATCGAACAACCGCTCCTGGAATTCCAGCGGAATCCCCACACCACGATCACGCACATCGCAGGCTACCCGCTCACCATTCGCATACAGGGTCACGTCTACGGAACTGCCCTCGTGGCTGTATTTCACCGCATTCGTGAGCAAATTGACGACCAGTCGCTCCAGCAACTCGTTGTTACCCAGCACCCAAACGTCCTGATCAGGGTCGTAGGAGAAGCGCAAGGTTATATCGCGCTGTTGAGCCTGAATATTCACTTGATCGATAGCACTTTCGACCACATCAAGCATATCCTGTTCGTTCATTTCCACGGATTCTACCGCTTCTACTCGGGCCAGCTGCAGGAACTGTTCTGCAATATTCAGGTTGCGCTGAGCGTAGTGTTCTACGTTGCTCAGGAAGGCGGGCAGGCTTTCGTGATCGCCGCTGTGGCGCATTTTTTCGGTCAGCGCAAGCACCGACACCATGGGCGAACGCAGATCATGGGAGAGGAAATCCAGCATTTCCGAGCGCGCCCGCATGGCCTGTTTCACGTCGCTGATGTCCTTGAATGAAATGATCATCATCCTGCCCGGATTATCACCTGCATGAACCAGCAGCATATCCAGATATAAGTCAGTCCCCTGCCGATTACGGCATTCAATCTGAGTGCGCCCCTCACCAACCGTCCGACACAGCAGCTCATTCCAGCTATGCTCGCGCAGCTCCAGCTCGCGGTTCAAGTCAGTCACCATTGGCTGGCCAGAGTCCAGAGCACCCACCTCTAGCCCCAGCAAAAAGGCAGCCTGCGGGTTGGCGTAAACAATCACTCCGCAGGCATCTGCAATCACCACCCCCTCGCGGATTTGCGCCAGGGTCACCTGAAAGAAACGGGTTAACGCTTCTTGCCGCTCTTCCTCACGGCGTAATCGCTCGATATGCTTTTCCAGCACCTCATAACGTGGCCCCACATTAGGAGCCTGGGTACGGGTGCGAACCAGCATGGCTCGCACCCAGTAATCATAGGTATCCAGGTCTAGCGCCTGGTTCCAGACCAAATCCAGCTCATAGCGGCGACCTTCGTGGCGGAACCGGTACTGGCGAGCCAATGCGCCTTTCCAGGTGGCCGCCGGCAGGCTATCGCCGCCACGTAGAGGTTTCTCCCCACCCAACAGGCGCCAGGAACGTACCGGCAGCACCTGCTCCAGCATACGTCCCATTTGTGCCAGCGAAGATGGCTGCGTCAGCCGTTGGTTCAGGTCGCTGTATTCTGACAATCGTTCCAACGCATTGCGCATATAGGACAGGGAGTATTCCAATCGCCGCCACGTCCACAGGGGGTAGGCCATGAGGGCCGATGCCATGGCGGCAGTCGGAGGAAACCACAGACGAAGGGAGATCAGTGTGGCCATGCTAACCAGCAAGCACAGCAAAAACACCGCAAAGACCAGCGGCATACTCCAGCGCGGCAATACATAAGGCATCAGCAGTGGCGCTAGCAAAGCCAGCATTACGCCCAACACCAAGGCACTGGAGACTCCCAGATCGCGGATCAGACGGTCAGAGCGCAAGGCATCCAGCAGATTCGCATTGATCTCTACTCCCGCCATCAGCTCGCCGTTGTCGGCCATAGGCGTGGGTAACATATCGCCCAGCCCCGCCCCCGTAGCACCAATCAGCACAATCTTGTCGCGGATTAATTGCTCGGGGATCAGGTTGTCCAGCAGCTCAACGGCGGAAACCTGCGGATAACTGTTGGGGCCACTAACGTAAGGAATATGGCGGTGGTAGCTCCGCACATTGGCCAGCCCGGAAAACGTTTCTTCTTTATCGGCCGGAAACGCCTGCTCGGAAAGAATGCCTTCCTGCACCAGTAAGGTCTGGGTAATATGGGGCCACCACGCCTGACCAATCCCCGAGCGCATATACACAGAACGCGCCACACCATCGGTATCCAGCTCCAAATCCACATGCCCCAACCCAGCCGCGGCACGGGCAAATGGCGAATAGGGCAGCACTTCGATCAACTGGCCACCCGCACGCAGTTGCTCTACATGTACCGGCAGATATACATGCCCATTGGCTGCCATGGCCTGCACCAATGCCAGATCGGAATCTGGATTATTACGGTCAGGTTCGGAGAGTATCAGATCCATAAGCACGGCACGGGCGCCCATGTCCGTTAGCTGATTAATCAGCTGGGCATGGACCTTCCTGTCCCAGGGCCACCGGCCAATTTCACGCAAGCTGTACTCATCGATCCCGACAATCACCACGTCTTGGGAGGGTTTATCCGGAAGGGTTTGCAGCAAATTGTCGTAGATATAACGATCGACAAAAGAGAGCGCACCGCTGATGGTCAGCAGCGCGCACAGCCCCACCACCAAGCACAGCACCGACACATGCTCTGCCAGATAACGACGTTGATCCGGCCTCAGACGAGCGCGCATGAATTACCGGGCCAGCAGCAACGCGGCGCCCCCCCCGAAAGCCCATAAATGCCAGTGTAATTCTTTTCCTGGCACCGGCTCTTCGGGGCGAACTCTGGCGGCGGGGTGGGGAGTACATTTACTGCCTGCCAGCGCTCTTGCAACGCACTCACTTCCAGAGCAGGCGCATCGATATTGTTTAACTGACGAGGCTCGCTTCCCTTGGCTGGATACAGCATGACTCCATCGGTGATTGCACCGACGGTGTCAGGAATGGGCTTTTTCTTAAGCCAGCTGATAGATAGCTTCAGGGTATCGCCCGGGCGCAGAGAATAGGGGCTGTCGAGACCGTTGTAACGGGACAATTCACCCCAACAGGTTTGCGGCGACTGGGCAAACTGTTGGTAGACTTTCCAGAGAGAATCACCAGGGCCCAAAGTGTATTGCCAATCGTCCTCGGCCCAGGCCGTTGATAGCAGGCAAAGCAGCATTACTGTGCTCAACCAGACCCTCATAGATGTGTCCTTAGTCTTCGATCGGCTCCAGACGATACCCGTGCTGGTACACCGTTTTAATTCGATAGCCCCGTTCAGGGCGAATCTGCAGGCTACGTCGAATCCGGCTGATATGCACGTCAACGGTGCGCGATTCGATCGGGGTCATGATACCCCAGACTTTCTCTAAAAGGTGCGCCCGGCTCATCAGCTTGCCTACATTTTGGAACAAATAGCAGGCCAGCTCGTAGTCTTTGTCTGTCAACTTGATCGCGTCTTCATCCAGCAGGATCTGACGCCGGGACCGGTCCACGGTCCAGGGCCCCACACTCAGGGCAGTTTCTTCATCCATTTCCGATACCCCTGCCCGGCGCCCGAGAGCGCTAATACGGGCCAGCAATTCCGCTTGCTTGGTCGGCTTTACCATATAATCATCCGCCCCTTGGGAGAGTGCACCAACAATGGATGACTCGTCATCACGCTGCGTCGCAAACAACACAGGGGTGCGGTTGCCACTGGCACGCACTTCTTCCAACACAGCGTAACCATTCATGTCCGGCACTTCCCAATCTAGCACCAGAATGTCAAAGGTGTCGCGACGCAACAAGGACATGAACTCACGGCCACTGCCCATGTGGATACAATTATGGCCAGCTTCTTTAAGCCAATGAGTGACTAGCTCTGCTTGAGCCATATCATCTTCGAGATAAGCAATGCGCACGGTTAAACTCCATCTGCTGCAAGCCAACATCTGCTCGCAAAAATATCTGCTCGCAAAGGGTACCGATGTATCAACGAGCTAACGGGAAAAGATTGTAAAATGCCCGAACGCTCGATTCGACACCAAAACAACCGCCACGTCCAATCTTTGCCCCACTCGCACCGCTTTTAGGCGGGACCGCTGGTCAACTTCAGCCCAACAACCCCTACCACGATCAATAGCATGAAAGCGAGCCGTGACGCATTGGCTGGATCCTTGAAAAACACAATGCCGATCAGGGTAATGCCCACCGCGCCCAATCCGGTCCAGATAGCGTATGCCGTGCCCACGGGAATACCCCGCATGGCATAGGACAGCATCAACATGTTCAGGCCGGTAAGCACCAGTGAAGTGCCAATAGAGAGCACCCCGGGGTTTAGCTGAATCCATTTGAGACTCATAGCCCAGGCGATTTCCACAATCACCGCCAGCAGCAACACCACCCAATAGAGATTCATCCTGCTTTCTCCAACACACAGGCCCACCCGCCACATTGGCACAGGACGGGCACGGGCTCGTCGGGAAAACAGTACTGCCGGAAACCCGCAAAGAGACAGCCTGCTCATGTTCAGATACCGGGACGCACTCCCGACGCGCCGATTATAACGATCACACCACAGGATGCACTCAATCCATGGACGAGACCGCCACAACCCGCTATCATTCGCGCCCATTGAACCCCAAGTTCTTCAAGCTTTACGCTCGTAGCCTTCCTTCTTCTGCAAAGAACGGCGGGGCGTAGCCGGAAACAGGGAAGCATGCTTCCCCCGGCGAACCGCGGATTACCATGCAGGGCAATTCGTCGGACCGGTGAACGCCGGGAGCGTTAACAGCGCAACGCGCTGTCAGGTGGTGGCGCTACACAACACCCCTATGTGAAGTAAACGTTTTGCGCCCGTAGCTCAGCTGGATAGAGCGTTGCCCTCCGGAGGCAAAGGTCAGAGGTTCGAATCCTCTCGGGCGTACCATATTTTTCAAGGCCTTACGCAATAGCGTAGGGCCTTTTTT
>UEXM01000673.1_pt1 | contig 34440 bp, 49 predicted proteins | sample 1796661 | NCBI WGS metagenome assembly UEXM01 (sample SAMEA4772469, study PRJEB27181) | metagenome
TATCAACGCCAGTGGCAAGGCAGGGATGATCAGCGATGAAGTGAGGGCGGCAATGCCTGAGGTTTCCTCGTAAAGCTCTGTAACGGCTCGCTATAAGGCTTTAAAGGACAAGGGGCTTGTCTTGCTCAGTGGTGAGAGAAGACCGGGTAGATCGGGCAGGAATCAGTCTGTGATGATTGGGTATAAGCACTCAGCGTTTGAAAAAGGTTAAAACGATAGACATAATCACGCCAAACGACACAAACGCTGCCGTAAATGCAACGCCAATTTGTTTGGCAAACGCAATATTATTGCGGCGGCGAATCTTCGCTATCCTAATCTGCTTCTCATGCTCTAGCTTGGACTCTTCGACTCGCGCCATGATCTCGTTATAGTCTTTTGTGAGACCCTGCATCATCATCGAATCCCGCAGCTGGTTGTTAAAAGCTTTTAGCTGTCGCTTGGCGAGCTGGATCTGCATCGATTCCTTTACCGAAAGCTTACCAACATATTTGCTCTCAACGTCTTGTATAGTTTCGTTTGCTTTCGAGTAACGATCCATGACTGAGGCTAAGTCACTAGCGTGACCGCCAGTTTCTTTTATCGCTCCAATTGCGTCATTTAGACCTTTGACGATTGAAACTACTGTGGCTATTTCGGCAATCATAATGTTTCACATGAAACTATTTGTTCGCTACGCTTTTAGTCTTCTCATGAGTCCGTAGACCGCCAAGACCCAACATACCCAACAATACCGTCATCAAATCGCCCATCTCCAACTTTGGGACATCGAGCCAGATGTCGAGGAAAGGTGAAAGGATAAATGAATACAATAACGCCATTCCGCATACCCACCCGCAAAATGGCCTCCAACCAGACACGAATACAGACGCGTGTGAGGCCTCTGCTTTGTTGATCTCTAACTGACCAACCAACAGCGACAACTCGCCTGCAAACTCCTCAGATTTAGCCTGCGCCTTTAATTTTGCGGCTAAGTCTTTATCCTTGACGAATTTGTTTACGAATGTGTCTACAAGTCCTAATCCTGCGGTGACTGGGTCCATCAGTGGTAGCTCCTAACGATGTCAGCCAGATATTCAGCGCGACCGGGAGTCTGTACCGCCCACTTGCTGTCAAGCATCTGCCTCGCCGCCTCTTCGTAATCTCCGATTTGGAGAGCAGACAGGAACAGCTTAAACTTTCCAAGACCGGCTAGGCCCATTTGGAACGCCATCTCAATCAGAACGCCGCACACTTCAGCGTCGAGATCGTCAGCCCACGGGTAAATGTCTCTCAAACTATCAGCGAGGTTTAACAGCCGGTTTTGCACGATGTTGATAGACTCGCGCTCAGTGATCCATGTTAACCCATGACCAAACGTGTAGGGTTCTGCGCCTGAGAGCGGATCTGGATAAGGTCTGGACTCAAAGCCTTCATGCTCCAAAACCCGACTGAGTAGCTCGTTGTTGGCAATCATTAGCTGATAATCTTCTGCACGAATGGTGCAATCATGATTAAAACAGCGAGACCCCACAATTTTGCGTCGAGCGAATTCAGGCTGATCTTGTAGCTGTCCAACCTCTTTTCAATCCTCTCAAATCGCTGGTCACACATGGCTACGTGATTTTCCAAATCTTTCAGATAATCTTCCAAAACTTCTTCCTTGAACTACAGACCCTGTCCCGGCGTGATGTAAACAGTCGCTGTCCCGCTCGCTGATTTCCCTGTAAAAAACGCGCTCGCACCGAACCGCAGCACTTCATCAGTGCCGGGCAACAATGGCACAGAGGTAGCCACTGCGCTCGCGTTAGCAATTGCCTCCGCAGATGTCGCACCCACGCCCAAAAACACCGTCACGGTGCTGTCGTTGATGATGCGGTACTGACCCGCGTCACTGTTAATCGTTGGGCGAATCGGAGCCTGCTGACCGGCTGGCGGTGTAGGCGTAGCAGCGGCAAAGGTGATCGTGTCACCAAGTGGCGCAAATGGGATTTGTGAACTACTAGCCATTACTCTTCTCCTTCTTGAGCGGCAGCATAAGCAGCCTTCGCTTCGTCTGTGAATACTGTGTTCGCAATTGCTACAACGTCAGCGTCTTCGCCTGATAGATCTGCATCAGGTGTCAGAACGTGACGGTGAAATGATCGTGATATTTCTTCGTCATCACGCTTGATGATCGATGCAGTGCGAACTTGGACTACTGGATAACCAGCAGCTAAATTCACTATCTCGACCTTATCATTTATAACTTCTTCTGTAAGTGAAGCTTTTGTAAGCGCCATTTTATCTCCTTGGTTGGACTGTCCACCCGCTAGGGGTATTAATTAATTTGTACCCAATCTGCTGATGCTGACTCAGCTTTTGCCATGTAAATATTACCACCGCTGTAGGTGACTAATCCTCTTCGCAAAGGCGTGGTACTGGTTGCCGGAAATCCAGTAACACTTGCATCGTTAAAATAAATTTCGCAATGCTGACCCGCAGAAATCAAACTTGTTCCTTTGTTGCCCGATATCAAAACGTCTGTTGTAGTTCCGTCAACGTTCGTCTGCACAACGACCCCAGCAGCATAAATATTATTTGCGACAATTCCTTTTGACGCAGTAAAAACTCTAACTCCAATTGTAGAATTTATACTTTTGAAGATATTGCCCGTTATTGTGAAATCTGCAATCGTGCCGCCAGTTCTAATACCCGCTCTTGTAGAGTCAGAAGAGCCATTAACATCTTCTATGAAGTTGTTGGCGCATATCACATCTTCAATCGTGCCAGAACCGCCAGTGGTCAAAACTATTCCGTTGTCCGTTGCAGATGTCCTGATAATATTGTTGCTACAAACTATGCCGCCAACATTTGTATTAATTTCAATCGCGCCTAAATTGCCAGTCGAAACATCATTGCCGATGGTGTTGCCAGTTATTGTTATATCTCTAGGGTAATAACCATCTGCCGCCCCAACAATAATAGATCCTTTACAATCTCGTAGAGTGTTGCCTGTTGCCGTAAGATTGTATCCGTTCGCACCATTACTATCGAGCGATGTTCCTGCCCCAGTTAAGCGAATGCCGTTATTGCCGTCGGTATTGTAAATGGCGCAACCAGTTACAGTAATGTTAAACCCTCTAGCAATAATGCCGCCGCCAGCAGAACCAAAAACATTACAACCCGTAATTGTTACCGCTTTACCGCTGCTAATATAGACTATTGCGTCTTGAACTTCTTCGCCTGTCACGCCACGAATTGATACAGTTTCAGAAGTAGATTGACATAAAAACCCGCCGCTGCAAAAGCTAACCCTGCCATTGGAGACGGTACTTTCATTACATGCTTTGTAAGTTATCGCAAAATGACTGTTCGCATTAGCAACTTGACCGCCAGAAATAGCAGGAAAAAAACCATTAAACACATAGTTTTCTGACGCAGCGTTATGACAATTAAGCAGCGTAGCCAGCCTTCTCTTGTTAGTTCCGGTTACATCTAGCAGTCTTGCGTACAAGCATCCTGATAAAAATACAAATGACCTTTCCTCGCTAGGACTATTCGCTTGAAAATATGTATTGTTTTCAGTAGCTAAAAAATCAAAACCTTTAATCGTTAGATTGTCACAGGACGTAAAGCTAAATACGCCAGTGAGTGATGCACCGTTTTCAAAAATTTCAGCGCCATATCCTGTCAATGTTATGTTATCCACTGATGACTTAGTCAAATTAGCAGAAACTAAATACTTGCCAGCAGGAAAAACTAACAAGCTATTTTCCAAGAGCGAGTCTAGCGCCAATTGTATAGCGGACGTAGAGTCTGTGGCTCCCGTATTGTCTGCGCCGAAATCAATAACACTAACAGCCGCGCCATCGATCATTCGATTATGTACTTTTGTTAAAGACACAATTTTCTCCAGTTAAGCCGTGTAGTAAAAACCTTGCAGTCTATGATAATCATTTGCAGTATTTGGCGCGAATGTGGATGCTGTCGAGTTACTTGCAAAAAACTCAATATAATCTGCCCCGTTTACTGCTCCCCCTGCAATGGGTGCTGATGACGAACTAGAGGTCAGTAGTGTTCCAACCATAGTTTTGCCAGATGCTCCCGCATCATAGGACGGAGTGAAAGGTAGCCCACCAATTTTGTTAGACGCAAAATTTGCTGAAACTCTGAAAGTAATTTTTATATAAACTACGTTTCCAATTTTAGTATATTCGCCTGTTTCTGCTGAAAATGCTCCAGAAGCGTCACCGTTCGTCGTTACCGTGAATGTACCCTCCTCGTAGTCATCTAAAAGCTCGCTAGTGCCAGTGCCAGCGGTAGCAGAGAAGTCGATGCCTTTGCCGGATGTGCCTATTACTAGGTTGCCGGACATTACCTCAACATCTCCATTGGTTTTAATTTTTAATCGGCCTGTGCTATTAGATTTCAATTGCAATTCGTGGTTGCTATTAGTTCCAATCACGCCTCTTGCAGATTGAGCTTGCAAATTTATTAATGCGCCGCCAGTTCTTTCTATTTCTATTTCACCATTACCAGCCTCTGTAACTTTTACTTTGCCGCCAAAGTCACCAGTGTTTGACACATCTAAATTTACAAAGTTACCGTCTGCGCCACCCTCAACTCTCTGCCATACAGAGCCGTTGAATGCTGCCCAATCTCCAACACCCCAGTTTGTGATGCCGTCTAGGTCAGTAGCCCCAGCAACCGATACAACGTAGTAATCGCCCTGAGTACCGACACCAGAGGCGAGTGTTGGGGTGTTAGTTGTTGCGTTCCAAGTGCCCTTGTAATTCAACGCACCTAACGCGTTTGCAACTGAAGATACTGTCTTTAACATTTTGCACCGCCATTTTGTTTAATAGTCATAATATCCTCACGTATCCGTTGATATAGTTTTTACGGTTCCATCGCCAAACTTAACCTTTAAGTCACCGTCAGCAGTGTCAACGTATATAAAGGTCTTGCCAGCCGCAGTAGTTGGCGCAGTTATGCCGTCCACTATCGCCATTTCATTAAACGCACCCGTCATTGACATCGTAGCAAGCGCGTCATCGGTAAACTGAATACCTTTCAGCGTTCCGTTGTCTGTGACATTAAAAAACCCATTTGCAGATGCCCAACCAGTACCGCCACCAAATCCACCAGTGACGTTATCTAATGTATAACAATTTTGTACGCGGCTACCAGAAATTGCAGTGGGCCAATACCAGCCATAACCCTGACCGCCCTTTTTGCCAGTAGTTGTCCCGTTCATCGACATGCAACCAACGAACTGTCCAGTGCTTGCAGACTCTAAATTATAACCGTGATATGTACCATTTTGAGTTGTGCCATCTACCCAAGAATTGTCAACTGATTGACATCCTGAAAATTGAGTTCTTGAAACGTTTGTGGATAAGTCAAATCCATGTTGGGTGTTTCTGGTAGCTAAACAACCTGTGACGGTACAGCCTTGGACAGTGTTAAAGTCAAATCCAGATCCAGTGTTACTCACTGATATGTTGCCGTCAAACGTGCAATTGCGAACAGAGAGTATTGAAAATCCCGGATGATTGCCGCCAATGCCGTTTCTAGTTGCGACATTGTTGGAAATGACACTATTCCTGACAACGTAGTCACCGCCCCCAAATGTTCCTTTAATTTCGTAACCTTGTAGTTGGTTATCTTCTGCGACATTTCCATCTAAAACAGATTCGATAAATCCAGAATAGACATCAAAACCGTCCCGATCATTATTTCTGGAAGTGTTGCCAAGAATCCGCGAGAACTGAGTGCCTTCGCTAATCTTGAATCCGTCATTCTTACAGTCTTCGGCATCATTGCCTTGGACCAAGAGATACTGCGCTTGATGTGCAATTAATCCTGTAGACTGAAAGTTGCGGAGAATATTGCCTTCCACGATGTTGTGATCATTGTTGTCGTATGATCCTGTGTCGTTATCAAGATAGATTCCGTAGTGACCACCAACAATTTGGCAGAATCTTACCGAACACTCTGACACATTCAAAAAATCTATGCCGTCACAATTGGCTCTGGTCTGGGCCGCTTTCGTTGCATTAGCTGTACCATCGATCCTCAAAAACTGGAAGTGAACATCACTGGCAGTCACTTTAATTGCTGGCCTGTTAATCGCGCTAGATGTGTAAACTAAGTTGGCAAGTTCAAGTCCAGCACCAACTAGATGTTTGTTTGATGCATTGATCAAAAGTGCATAGCCACCAGATTGATCAGTTATTTTATAATTGCCCTTTGGAAAATATATCCTGCTTGCCGCATCAATAGCTGCTTGAATTGCCGCAGTATCATCCGTCACGCCATCGCCAGTAGCGCCAAAGTCTTTGACCGATACTGACTCTTGCAGTTTAGACTGAACGCTCTGGTTTACAGCGCCGGTCCCGCCTTGGTTATAACTGACGTTAGAAGAGTCAACAGTACCCAGACTCGCAATCGAGAAACTGACAACTTCAATCGTGCTGAGATTAGGTGGTGCGGTGGAGAAGTTGATCGTTGCGCCTGCGACAGCGTATGTATCTTTTTGTTGGTAAACACCGTCGATGTATATCTGCGTATTATTTTCAGCAATCGGTGCAGCGGACAGGGTAAACGCAGTCTGAGATCCTGTGCCGGTGAAGTTTTGTACTGCCACGTTGCCGGGTGATGTTGCCGCCCATACGCTGCCGGTCCACACCTTCAGCTCATTGATCGAGGTGTTAAAGTAAAGATCACCAACCTGCAAAGGTGTGCCGTCATTTCTAGCCACAGGATCGGTCGCGTGAGCGCCCTGATACTGCGTAATATCTTCGACGGTGTTAGTAACGTTCGTTATAACCGCGCTAGGCGCATTGTAGACCGTTACAAGGTTCTTATTCTGTACGAGAATGGAGTAAGCCGCCCCAGTGTAAACAGCGGCAGGGGAGCCGTCACGCACGATATAACCGCCTGACGTTCTTAGCGGTTGATCAGCGGGTATCTGGAAGTCTTGGTCCCAAAACGCGCCAGTGGGCGCAGTGATAGGGTTTTGGTATTCCAAGCCGATGTAGACGTAACCATCGTTCAGAGCAGAGCCGTCAGTGTCTGAATAGTTGGGGTAGCCCGGTGTTATACTGATTGCGGTCATTCTGTTGGCTCCTTCAGAGCATTCTTAATACGATTTTACGGTTTTTTGTGCGCTCAGGCGATTGTTTTATTGCTCGACCAATTCCGTTCCCGGTTGCTTAGGTTTTCGCCGCTTTAATATTTCTTCTATCGACTTGATGGCATTTTCTTCGTTTATACCTCTGACGGCCTCTCTCACCTCTTCGGCGAGTGTAATAGCCTTCTCTGCCGCGCTACTGCGAGCAAAATCAGAACCCTTGCGTAAAGCCTGCTCCATAACACCTTTCAACGATCCTGTAGCTGCCGAACCAAACATTCGATCAAGCTCATTAACAAAGATAATCTGGTTAATAAGGTCATCCTCAATCTTTAGCCCATACTTTTTGGCAATCATCTCGACACCATCTATCGCGTCAATGATGGAGTTTCTCGACCCGTAGTTTGTTAATACTTTTCTTAATGCAGTGCCAAACGCGGCATTAGACCTGTCACTCTCAAAGTTTACTGCCTTGCCAACAGCATCTTGTATTTGCTCAAGCGCAGTCAAAGACTCGCTGTATCCTTCATTGGCTTGTCGGTACTGAGGAAATTCATCGCCAAGCGTCGTATTTAGGTTTCGTCGCAATGACTTAACAATGTACTCAGCCTCTTGCGTTAATGGATTAAGGCGCCTTTTGCCGTAAGAGACCTGAGTGTCCATATACCTCTTAGCTCTATGAACACCGTAGGCATCTGGAACCTTAGTGTCACCCAGACGTTTTAAGATGCGATTTAATAACGCTTCTCCCGCCTCGTCACCCTCGATGTCTGATCCTTCTAAATTAACTTTGAACTTGCCATTTCTACCTCGCTCAACGGATATGCCGATGTCATCTAGATCACCAATAAACTGCGCCATTGGTTGTTCGTAGTTTACTCGCTTGCCCGGCAGTTGCGTCTTAGCAATGTTTTCTACCTGCTTGCCGCTCTTTGTTTTTTTATCAATGAGAAAATTAACACGCTTCATCATTGATTCGCCAATGACATCTGAAGGGCGATTTCTAACAGCAAACTTTTCTGATCTCCTGCCCAGCTTATGGATTCTGAGAGACTTTTCCATTTGTCGCCTATCGAGATCGCTTGCTGCCTTTATTGAACCCACCACCCCTTCGCGCCAACCTTGTTTCAAGGTTTCGCTTGCTAACGGATCGGGACGTACCCTGTCGTTTACTATCTGAAACTCGACAACGTCAGATCGATCAGGTTCAGCTTCTAGGATGTTTCTGGTTTGCTGCATTCTTTGCTGTTGTATTCTTTCCATCTGGGCTGTAGCCGCCGCTGCCGTTTGCTTAACCGGCTCGACAACAGCCTGAACAACGGGTTCTACCGCAGCCCTGACAGGTTGAGGAACAACTATGTCCATCGCAGTAGGGCCAACCTCTCTTACTGCCTGACCCGTCATTTGCGCGACTTCAGGTGCGCCACCCGCCCGAACAGCTTGCCTCGCACCAGACAATGCCGCAGAAATTGTGCCAGCAGAACCCATCGCAGGTATATATGCAGGGATACTTGATAGAGGTTCCGAAACAGCTTGTAGGTATTCTTGGCCAAGCTCGCTTTCAGGCATGCTAGTGTATTTAGCGCCGGTCTCCATAGCTTTTTGTTGTATGTATCTTGCCGCTTCAGGGGTTCCAAATTCTCCAGACAGTATTTTCTCCGTGAGACCTGCTATCGTCCCTCTTACCTGTCCACCCGCTCCCAATGTCATTCCTGAAAGCATCGTCAGGAAAACTTCTGAAGCAGCCGCCAATTTTTCTTGAAACTCAGGGTCTTGCTCTATTTCAGGAGGGAGTGGTGGCGGCATTATTGGGCTACCGTATGCGTCGAGCATAGGAACCTCAGACTCAGCGGCCATCATCTGCTCTTCTAAAGTGCCGCCTGTAACGCCAGAAGGCTCGACTATGGCCTCTTCAGAAACAACACTTTGCAGTCTTTGACGCTCCTCAGCTACTCGACTCTTCAATATTTCAGAATCTGAAGGTATATCATCAGGTATGTTGTTTATCTGTATACCGTCCTTAGTAACGATAGAATAGGGCATTAAAAGTCCACCTGTAAAACCGTATCAGTAACAACCGTTTCAGTTTGCTGCGGTCTAGTTGATTCGCCGGCAGCCTGACGCTCAAGAGTAGGAATGTCACCGTACTTCTTTTTGATCAATCCTTGGTTAGCAACCGCCAATTCCTGTATCTCTATTAAATTGTCGAATGCCTGTTTCGGACCTTGCCTTAGCTCAAGACTACGCATAGCGGTTTCCAGCTTTGCACCCTCTCTGTCAGACAGCGGACCCGTACCGCGCATCAAGGCAACCTTGTCTAAATAAATCTTAGACTTTAAAGTCTCAATCATCTTCTCAAAATTAACATTTTCTTGGTCCAAGCTTGGAACGGCGCCAGCTATGGTCCCAAAAACTTGATACATTGCAGAATCTGGGTCTGTAGGGCTACCACCAGCTTTTAGAATCTTGTTAATAAATGTTATCAGGTCATCAGACCCAGACAGTGCATTGTTAACATCATTGATCTTGGTTTGCGCCTTTTCTTGTGCTGTATTCTTCAGGTTTGCTATTTCTAACTGTAACTTCTCAGCGGCAGCGGTGTTTTTAGCCTTTTCTGCCAACTGTAGTTGTTTTTGACGCTTGGCTATCTGCTCTAGTGGGCCGCGTATCTGCGCGTCTTCTGCGACAAGTGAATTAATGTCAACACCGGCTTCTGCCATTGACTGAAACCCTTCAAATTCGTTGAATTTAATCTCGTCTTGCAGCTTTTTAACCTTTAACGTCTGCTCCGCTCGCTTTTGTGGGTCTAACGCAACAGCCCTAGCCTCTTCGCCTCGCGTTTTCATTGCGTCAAAGTATTCCTTACCGCCGGAAAGCGTAGCAATCCTCGCGCCAACCATAGCCTCTGCCGCCTCTGGATCTGTTCTGGCAATCTCTCTAGCGTCTGACCACATCTTATTTAGTGCGGGATTACCTTTAGTGGCATCTACTCGCCTAGCAATAATTTCGTCCACCATCTCAAAATCAGTCTCACCCAGAAGACTTCCTCTCAACGCCGTATGGATTTGTGTTGCGTCAAGAAACGCATTTTGCTGCTGCTGCTCTGACAGAGCGTCGAATTGTTGTTGCGCTAATTCAGCAATTTGTGGATTTATCATGCCTAATCGCAGGTACTGGTCTTGCGTCCTGTCTTGGACGGGAACCTCAAAAAAAACCTCGATAAAAGCATCGTCGGATGCTTTTTTAGCAATTGCAGCCGCACGATCCTCTCTAGCGTATCTAGCCTTCTGACCGGCAGCGCCAACATTAAATGCCTGACCAAAAGCCTGTAGCGGACTTGGTATGTTTAACGAATAGTCGTATGGTTGTGCCATTGTTAATTACCTTTTTAAAATCCTAAAAACTGGGGTACGCCCATGCCAGCGCCGGATGCCATGCCTGCTAACTGCATAGGCGCATTGAGGACATTGCCCCACGCTTGACCCTGACCCAGTGCAGCGCCAGCTTGAGCCTGACCAATTTGCCCGTATAGGTTGCCAATGTTTGATGCCGTACTCTGACCAAATCCAGCTTGACCGGCAGCAGATGCCTGACCCAGTGAAGTCAAACCGGCTAGATTTTGATACTGACTCTGAATCATGTTTTGTAGCATCTGGGGTCTAAATTGACCCAGTGCCGCCTGAATGTTGCCACCCCGTAGACCGCCAGTAGCAGATGCCGTCTGAAGGATTCCCTCTTCGCCCTGCTTGACTAAAGACTGAAACAATGGACCCTGCTCTATGCCTGAGTACGCTTGTTGCTGCGCCTCTGGACCCAACAGACCAAGGATTGCCTGCTGCTGCTCTAGAGATCCTGTGCCAGCCTGAACGTATGGGGCCATCAGCTTTTCGGTCGCTAATCGTGCGGCCCTCTGCTCCTCTATGCCCATCTCTGCCGCTCGCTCTTGAGCAGCGCCAGCTTTTTTTGCCGCCCTAGACTGCATTGCGCCACCGGCTACGGTCGAAACCCCACCAATAATTGCTGTAACTGGATCAGGCATTTGAAAACTCCTCTAAGTAATCTTCGTATTTCTCGCCGTACATTCGCATGATTAAGTGTGCGCTTTCTTTAGCAACCTCTTGACCATGACAGAGCTGTACAACAGTTAAAATAATATCGTAGTAACCCGCTCTCCACATAAACGACCTAGCGTCAACATCGCCCTCTCGCTCAACGTGGTCTGATGCCTGCCACTTCAGTATAGCATTCGCCAGTAGCGGCACTAATGTCGCGCTCTTCTGAGCAAAAAATGCGTTGGAATACTGACCAACCATCATGTGCCATAGAACGTGATCTAAATCCTTTCTGTCTACTGGGTCACCGTCTGCGACATCATCAAATAACTGTATCGATCTGTAGAGGTCGATTAGCCAATCAGAAGCCTCTTCTGGCAGGTACAGTACCTCTGTAAAGTGACGCTTCAGCCAATCTATGTCGCTCAAAATATGCCCTCTTTTAGCGTATTGTCTCACATATTGCGACCAATTCAATTACTAGCTTATTTCGCTGCCGGTGGCGCTAATTACTAGCGAACTGGCCGTACCCGCAGTCGTGACAATCGTCGCGCCGTCTGGGATCACCTGACCAACCAATTCCGGACAGGAATACGTCTCCCTGATGCCAATCGACCTCGCGTTTATCACCGTGTTCGATGCCAGTGGATTACCGGAAGAATTCGCGTTAGGCAGATAAACTGTAATCAGCGTGTTGGCGGATCCAACGTTGGTGACCGTAAACTTATCGATGATCGTCGTTGCACCTGTCGCGGTGTACTGAATCGTCGCGGATGTCTCAGCGAGCTTCCTTGGGATGATGTTCGTTACTGTGATAGCCATTACTGTTGTACCTGAGTTAATGCGACCATGACCGCAGGCGCTGCCGGAGAGAATGCCGTGGCCGCGCTCGCGTCTAGCCACAAATTAGTGTCATCAACCGCAAACATTATTTCTATGTAATCTGCCGCAGCCAAACTAATGAAGTCACTCTTTTGAATGGTCGCATATTCGTTGTTAGCCGATTGCGTTAGCCTGCTCGTAGAGTTTGCAATGTCTACGCCGTTTTTGCGAAACCAGAAGTAGCCATTCTTCGCGCTCCCGCTATTCGATAGCACCTGAAAGTTGACCGCAAAATTGTAAAGCCCCGCATGTGCAGCGACCAATCTGGATGCCGGTGTGCCAAGCGATATGCCGTTTGATACCTCTGTGGTGTCAAAAACAACCGCGACAGCGGTACTCGTGCCACCCGCAACCTGATCAGTGTTCCGCGTAAACTGTCCGTAATACTTTTGCTGCTCAATGATTGGGTTAACAAATATCTCGCCCTCAGTCGCGCTCACTTTCAAAACAATCGCAACTGGGATAGAGACATTCGGCGCAGTGGGCTTGACCTTCGTAAACGCGCCTGCCGTAGTCGGGCTGGCGTACAACTCATCACCGATAGCCCATGACTCGCTCACCGCGCTGCCGGTGGTGTTGATGTCTCTCACGTTACCGAATGTGGTAACGAATCCTAGATCACCGTTATCGATGTCCTGTGTCGCAACGCCCAAAAAGTATTCTGACCGATAAGTGCCGTCAGCAATGTAGTCCAGAAATTCAATTCTAAAGTCACCGTTTACGCCATCAAATCCGATTGTAGATCCGTTGGTGATGGTAGATCCGGTGTTATTCCGACCGTAAATGTACGTCTCTTGGCCTACCTGCTGAACAACGCCATCCGAATGGTGCAGGTTCAGCGTGTCATCGTTCGCGTTCCACACCACCCGCGCTGTTTTATCCGCGTGGGGCGCTGACGGCGCAAAGTCGATGTAGTCAGTCTTGATGTGGTTAGTGTCAGATGCCATGTTAGCGATGGTCTGAGCGTACTGGGCGATGATCTCAATATCGACAATAGAATTATCGCTGCTGCTCTCGTCAACAGTGCTAAACAGTTTCTCAAACTGGATGATCTGCTCGTGATCCTTGAGGAAAACCGCCAGTTGGTCCCTCGTCAGCCCTAGCCTTGACTTAGCCATCGCTAGTACGCCAGTGGCTCGACCTGAGCCTCTAGTCGAGCGAACGATACATGTGCGTCAGACTCGCCCCTGAAACGCTGTATGCGCCAGTTGACCATGCTGCCCTGTTGGAACCAAACAAGCCGCTTGTTCCGGTTGCCCTGAGTACCCGCCTTGATTGATCTGCTTTGGCTCCACGTTTCACCGTCAACGGAGTAGCTAGTGCTAATCAATGGATTAGTGCCAAATTCAACGCGACCCGTTAGCGCAACCAACTCCAGTTCATGAAAGATCGCCCCGCGACCCTCGTTGTAAACGATGCCGGTGGAGAACTCCCAACGGACCTTGTCACCGTAGTGTGATCCGATGTCATCTTTAAAGAATCCAACCGCGTTAGACGTTGGGTCACCAATAAGCCATTTGTCGTAGCACCAAACGATGTCTCGCGCCTTGTACTGTGCTAAACCTAGTTCTGAGGTGCTGAGAACAAACCATACCGGCGTATTGGTAGCCTGCGTAGCGGTATAATCAAAGACTAGTGTCTGGTCAGGTAAATGAACGTAGAGGTGCTGATGATTCCGGTCGTTTCTTGTTTCTAGCTTAACCTTCGACAACTGAACCTCAGTGTAGTCGGTCAGTATCTCGTCAATCTCTTTGGTGCTGATCTTGTTAGCCTGAGCGTTAACGCCAAGGAATATGCCGGGCGATTCATTGCGACCGCCGCCCAGAAACGCAATCGTCTCAATAAATACGCAGCAGGCGTGAGTGCCAACGCATCCCTTCTGGATTTGTGCGCCCTCGACCCGCTGAAATGGGAACAGGCTGCCGCCAACATTGTCGAACACCTCGATAGTGTGCCGGTTGACCGCGTATATCTCATTTCTGAGCTTGATGACTGACGTTACAGGGTCAGGATCTATCTCAGATGACCCATACTTCAGCGGATTGACCGCGAACGGGTCCAATAACTCTGTCACCACCAAGAATTCGCCGTCAGTGGTCATAAAGTAACCATCAACCCAGACAACATCCAACACCAAACCTAAATCTGGGTCAGTTACCTGCTCGACAGTGGTCCCGTCCCAATAGTACAGATTGCCGCCGCTCGCAATTGCCAACAGGTCAAAAGAGTAGTCCATCGTTACGAGGTTATCGTCAGTGCCGCCAACGTCACCCAACACAGTGACCGTACCATCTGACGCAATAGAGCATAGGGAAGTACCCATGACCCTGTAGCAAATGCCGTCACGTTCGATACCGCCGCGATTTACGCCCGGTCCTTCGCCATGCTTCACCAATCCATCTGCCGGTCTTAGATAGCCGTTGCTGATGCCTGACTGCTTGGGAACAGGTATAAGATTGACAGGGTAGCTAGTGCGTATCTCTGCCTGCCTGTCATCAGTGAATATACCGTTCAGAATGGGTATCTGCATGCTAGTACGACTTTTTTGGTTTTGGTTTCTTCGCTGACTGCTTAAATGCCTTCGCTGTTGGTGCGCCTTTGGATCCGGCCTTTCGCATCTTCTCGCCTGAACCTGCCTTTATTCGCTTCTTTTTAGCCGCAATATTTGCGTACAATCCCTTCTTCGCCATTATGACCTCTTTGACTTAGTGCCTGAACACTTCCAACGTTTACGCGATAATCTTAGCGGAGAGTTTGGGTTAGAAGCGGCCTTCGGGTGCTTCTTCATCTGACCAGCAGATCTGGCGCAGTATGCGTCACCCTTCTTGGTTCCGGCCTTAACTCTAGGACCGCCGCCCTTAGCCTTACCCGCCTGACCGTAGGAAACCTTCTTCCCCGTAGACGTAACCTTAACCTTTGCCTTACCCCGTCTTGGTGCAACCATTATGGTGTTGACTCCGATGTCATGCTAACAATAGCGGACGCAAGAATATTAGTTGTGTCTGCCGTCTCTGAAATCTCAATCGTGCAGTTATTCGTCAGAATTCCACCCGATGTTGTTAGCCCCCAGTATCGGGTAGCTACTAATGATAGCCAAGACCCGACAGGAGATGAACCGCCCTCGTTAATCGCGTCACCACTGTTTAGCGTCAATCGGATTGAGTAGTCTGCCGCAACCCCTGCGCCGGTCAGCCATGTGTACGCGAACGGTGTACCGGACGTAATTGAGACTAGGCCGCTATTTCCGGCGCTGAATCGCACAGTAGCGGTCGCGGGTGTCGTTACAACGTTAAAGTAGGACGCGCTCGCTAGATACGCGCCCAACGCGGTAGATGCAGTAGTGCCAAGGCCAGTACGGGCCGCAAAGCTCATGACAGATCCTTCAACATAGAAGCGTACCAACTCGTGCCAAGGTAGGTGATTACCAATAAATCAACAGCGTTCGCGTTAGTAGACAACGTCTCTGCCGTGCCGCCGGGCCACTTGAAAGCAGCAGGCCAAGCCATCGTTCGACTACCTGTCGCATCCTGAGTGAACAGCATGTTAACTGTCTGACCCTGTGCAGGTCCGGTGAGTGTCAGTGTGGTCACGTTCTCAGTGAGTGTACTCGTAAATACGTTGCTCTCTGTCATGTTGGCAGTCAGCGTACCACCGCTGCTAGAAACGGCAACCGGTGCAGTCTGCGCGTGGCCGGTAAAGTTAGCGCCGTCAATCGTTGGGTCTGTGTTGAATACAGCACTACCCGTACCAGTTTCATCAGTCAACGCGCTCGCTAAATTTGCGCTGCTTGGAGTACCCAGAAATGTCTGAACGCCTACGCCAAGACCGGTTAGGCCAGAGGTAGGTAGACCAGTACAGTTGGTCAGTGTGCCAGAGGTAGGCGTACCCAGTATCGGCGTTACCAGAGTAGGGGAAGTGTTGAACACTGCCAGACCTGATCCGGTCTCATCGAGGAGCGCCGTAGCCAACTGTGCCGATGTCATGATCAGCGTATTATCAGCTAGGTTTATTGTCTTGTTGGTTAGCGTCTGAACCGCAGTCGTAGTAACGACATCAACACCGCTAATCTGCAAGCTGTTAACGATGGTATACCAAGTCTGTTGCAGTTCGTTAAACCGTATCGTGAACGAACTACCGGCGCCAAGTGAGGCAGGAACGCCAACCAGTGTCCCGCCATTGCCGTTGATCGTCAGTGCGCTAATCGTCTGCGTAGAGATAATGATAATCTCTTGGCCGTCATAGCAGTCAGCGACAGGTGGCAGCGTCACAGATCCGGCGGCGAATGTGCCGGTCGGGTTCATGATCAGCCAAATGCTCTGTGATGCAGCGGCCAACGCAATGTTAAACCCAGAGTTGGTAGGCGCGTTAATGACTACCGTGTAATTGGGGTCAGCGAAAGTGGTCTGGAAGTATTCGACCAGAGTCGTAATAGATGCCTTTCGAGCGTCACCGTTGCTTGTCGCATAAACTGGCAGTTGATCGCCACCCGACAGGGCGTTAATCGTTGGCAGTTGGTTGATAGTGGGCATGTCAGCCTCCTAGTTATATTCTAATGGACCGTCATCGCCCGCTAATACAGGATCAACAGGTCTGCGTAGGTAGTTATCGTCGTAGTTGCGCCAAGGCTTAGTACCAGCACCCGCAGGCATGGTCCTTGGCAGTTGCTGCTCGTGTGGCTGCGCGAAACTCATCACAACCGTATTGTACGCCATCTTAGCGATGCCCTTAGTATCGGGCATGATCGCCTTACCGAAACTTGGCGCAATCCGAATGCCAAGGTTAGTGTATATCGCTTCGTTCGCTAGATCCGGCACATACGTCTGCTCGTCTAGCCTGCTGTCTTTTGGGGAACTGGGCAGTGGATAGCCCAACCGTAAACCTTTTGCGTTCCACTCTGCCAACATCGCGTCTAATTTACGCAGTGCTGACTGTAGCTGCTCTGGCGTGAGGTCGAAAACGTAGGAAGCTAATCCTATCTCCTCAAACGCCTGCTCGATGTACTCTCGCTTGGTCCACCCCATGTTAAGCTCCTAGCGCATCCGATATTTTTTGCGACAGCTTATTATCTGATGTTCTGCCGTCAAACTTCAAGCCTAATTGATCGGCCTTCTCTTCTAGTTCAACTCGCATTGGTGGCGCGTTATCGTCTGGTATTGCCGAACCCTTCGGGGAAACAGCCTCTATCAGTGTCTCTGACCAACCTTCTGCTAATCTCGCGTCTAACTCTTCTTGAGTGTTCACTGCAACGTATGAGTACGTCTTGCCTTCCGGTCCAAAGTGATCGCCGGGAGACTTGTAGACTAGTGTTGGAATCATTTCTTCGCCTTTTTCTTTGCCCGTCTTGCCGTGTTTAAGGCAATGGCAATCGCCTGCTTCTTTGGCTTGCCAGCCTTCCTTTCTGTCTTGATATTCTTGGAAATTGTCTTCTGCGAATAACCTTTCTTCAGCGGCATAAGCCCTCCTGAAATTGGGCGAGGAGTAACCCCCGCCCAGTTTTCACGCTTTTTACGTCTGTGAGAACAACATGATGCCGGACATCTCTGGCTGCTTGTTCACCACACCGAACAATGTGTCACACCGATACTTGGTGGTCATTGTGTTGATGTCGTAGAACTTCTGCATAACCAGTTCAATGCCGTTATCAGTTGTACCGCGCAGTACCGCAGCGCCTGCATCAGCGGGTACAGAGTACCGACCGGGCAATAGCTCCAGTGAATCACGCTGCCAGAACGGGTTAACAGATGTTGTAACCGTGTTCAGGAAGGTGATAGCCGCAGCAGCAGCGCCAGTCACGATGCAGTTCTGGTACTGAGCAGAAGCATCAGACGCGACTTGGTTTGAAATAATCCCCGGAGAGATAACCATAGTCGTACCGTTCGTTACCGAAATAACGCGGAAAGTCTTGAGCTGTCCAGTAGACTGCTTAGTGATGTGATGACAAGCTTCAACACCCGCGATTGTAAACGCATCGCCAGCCGCTACACCAGTAGTGCTAGAGATAGTTACGCTCTGAGTTCTGTTGTCAACGTTAGTAGTACCGCCAGTAACAGCCTGAGTAGCAGCAGGAACTAGGTAGTTCGTTGCAGCGTCTCGAGTGTCAATGGTCAGAGAACCACCGCCAGCAGCAGCAGTAAGACGGTTAGCGTAGTCAAGCTTCAGTGTGTCGAAACCTGCAACCATGCCAACTCTTGAACGCTCGTAAGCTGAATCAGACTTTTCGTTGCCGAAAGATCGTGACGCTTTGGAGAGGTCATTCGCCATACCGTTGTAGTCGCGGCTAGACAGTGCTAGGTGACGGTCGTAGTCGGGAACACCCTGCTCGTTCATGATCGCGTCACACTGGGCAACGTCATCATAACCAGTAGCAGCGGCTGTACGCTTAACAACCAGAGTGCCTTGAGCAGCAGCAACGTCCATGATCGCAACGTTGATGTCTGAGGCAAGCTTGTTCTTAGCGGCTGCACCTAATCGGTCTTCCTGCAACGCATCACGCAATTCGAGCGCGTTCAAAGTGAACGGCACAGCCTTGCTGTATGAGATGCTAGATGGCACTGCCAACTGGACGTAGTCGCTGTACAACGCGCTAATATCAGTGCCGGGAGCGGCATTGATTGAAGTGCCGATGTAAGGCATTGGACGCCAGATGGTGTCGTTAGTACGTTCCATCATTACCTGATCAGTAGTGTAAATACCGACATTCTTGGATAAAACTAGAGCGTCTTGAAAACCCTCTAGGATGTTCTCGAACGCAACGCGTTCTTCTTTGGAAAAGCTATTAGCCATGATTGGCTCCTTTAAATTTATTTAGCCGCTTGTTTCTGCGCTCGTTTGTAGGCCATGACCTTATCCATGTTACCCGTTTTCGAGGCTTCTTCTCGCAGTCGTTCTAGGGTTGAGTCCACAGCACCCTTAATTGGGGCCGTTGCCGAAACTTTACTTTCGGGCCGTGTTGCTGCCTTACGATTTGAAATCTTCAATTGACTCTCCAATTTTGCAACCGCAAAGGCAAACTTTACGGGATCATCTATCTGTGCCAGTTCCTTAGCCTTTTTAGGGTTTTTACCCAGAGCATAGATTACCAACGCAGGGTCTTCAGCACCTTGAATCATTACGCCTTGCTGAACCACATTGAACGTTTGCTGTGCGACTTCCTCAGCATCGTCGTAGTCTCGCACCTTCAGCTTAGACTTTGCATCCGCATAGCCCTGTAGCTGTTGTTGCCAAGCATCAGCCTGCTGTTGTTCAGCCTGCCTCGCCTGTGCCTGTTGATCGTCTACTGAGCGTTTCCGCTCGTACCAATCAGCCAGTGACGCTTCATATTTATCGGTGTCGTAATCGTGTTGCTCAAGACTTGGTTTGGCCCCTAGTGTGACAACTGGATTGGTCTCAGTAGTCTGGTGGACCTGTGCCTCTAGCTCACGATTTCTTTTCTGTAACTCCCTGTGTGACTTTCTTAACTCACGGACCCATTCAGGTGCGGGTTCTGGTTCTGGAGGTGGCGGTTCCTCCCCTATGGATACAACTATGTCTTCGGATTCCTCTTCAGGTTCTTCAACCCCGCTTGGATCACCATCGACATCTTCGTCTTCAGTGACTTCCTCAAGCTCAAGTTGCTCCTCCTCAAGTGTTTCCTCTTCCTCAAAGTCTATACCCTCTTCTGCCTCATTCATGTTTCTGATCCCTATAAACTCACCCAATTGATCGGCTGGGCGGTTGCCGTGTATCAATTATCACCGTTTTATTAGATAATTACCACTTTTGGAGGTATTGATGGAATTAACACCTAAACAAAATGCAGTAGCAGACGAATGGCTAACATTATGCTCTCAGTCGTACATTCGTTACGACACCAAAGACTACTACGACCTTGTTCAAGGCATGAAAGCCAGCAGGGTGTCCAAAATCGTACAAAATGTTGTTATCAGTACCCTAATCGACGCAGAAGCTTTTCATCTATCGGAACAGTCCTCTGTCCAAGCCTAGCGGTATATGCATCTTTCGAGTCAATGTAATCTGGTCTAGATCTAGGAAATAGTTGCGGCAGCATGTCTTGCGCCGTTAATGGCCGGTCCAACTTACCAAGACCTTCTCCAGTCAGAGAGGTGTTATATGTCATGTGCGGTCCTCTAGACCTACCTCCTGACATTACCCCTACGTTCTCAAGCTGCATTAAGCTAGATATGTCTCGTTGCTCAGGGGCCGTAATGATCATACGCATTTCAGTGTTAGTCAGTGCCTCATCAATCTTTTTGATGCCAGCTTTTTTCTGACTTGGACTTGGATTTGCGACCATGTTAAATATGTTGTTGATCGTTTTTCTTTGCGGACCTTTTAGTCCCGCTAAGTATTGATCCATATCTGGTGCATCGATGCCGGGGAAGTCGGGTATTGGAACCTGATCATCACCCTTTGGCAGTTGACCTGAACCACCCTTTTTGATCAAACGTTCGACATACTTTTTATCTTTCTTAGTCATGCTGTTCTGTGCAAATCGCATATGAGCAGCAGGAGCCATTGTAGGGAAATCCACCGATGTGGTTGCCATTCTCATAGGCAGAACAATCATGTCATCGCCGCGATTCAGTACAGTAGATGCGCCACCGGCATCCATAGCCCAAACCTCGCCGGGGTTGTTGAACATGTAGTTCTCACCACCCTGCAAAGGTAGCGGTTCATTAAACTCAACGCCCCTAGCCCCATAAATTATGTCACCTGCTGGCGTTCTGTCTGTCATTGTGACTAGAGCGTCACGCCCCTCGTAATCAGCTAAACTGATTGTTGGCTTATCGAACTCTACCCGTTGTGCGTCAATGGTCATCTCTTCCATTTTAGGCTGCATGAACTTTCTCGCATCCATCTCTGGAACAGCGCCGGGCCTTTCAATGCCTCTAGGCATTTGTATTCTTGGCGCGCCCATAGCCAAAGCACCGACAGGAGCAGTGCCTAGTGAGGATCCTCCCATTAATGCTAGTCCTGCGTCGAGCGCCTCTTGCTCTACATCAAAGTCAGGCTGAGTCAAAGCTCTGCCGGGAGCGGTAAAGGCATTCGCCAACTCTGCAAGCGGCAGTGGCAGCGCGAACTCTCGCTCACCGTTAGGCATATCCCTTAACGGAAGTATGTTAAATCTTCCTTCTGTTTCTAGAGGTTTTCTGAATATAGAGTCTTCGTCCTCTACAATCTCTGATGGACGCGCAATAGCACCATACGGTGTCATTCGGTAGTTTTCAGCGGCCTTGTTTGTCAGTGTCTGATTGACAATCTGCTCTGACAGTTCGCGCATTGAAGCCATTACGTTTCCTCTTGGAAGCTTTGCGAGGTGTCCTCGCCGGTTGCCCTAGCCAGCATAGCAGCGGCCACTGGTATTGCTACGCCGTATTTCTTGGCGATAGTGATTAGTCTGTCATCAAATATGACGTAGTTCATTGACTGCTTGTCTGGAGACTTGTGCCGGGTGAATGCGTCAGCGTATCGGATGCCTTTTACGCCTCTTTCAGCTAACTCGTATTCTGTGCCGTCAATTGTACCCGCGTTGATTTGATCCATGTTTGACATGTATCTCATGCCGGTCATCTCATCGTTGACGATGTTGTTACGATCACCGTCAAAATAATCATCAACGATCTTTTGATCGACAGCATCTCTGTTCGCGTATACAGCGTCTCTTACTTTTTTGCTCTGTTGGCTAATGGGCTGATACCAATCGAGCAGTTCGTCAGGTTCTACGTCAATGTTGACTTCGTACATGCTGCCAAGATCTGGGCCGTATTCCTCAATCTCTTCTCCGACCTCAGCAGCCAACCCTCTGTAATCTTCGTCGTAATCAACGTCCGCTGCTAAGTCTTTAAAATCTTGCGGTGTTTCGTTCAACATCGCTCTCTCATACATTTCCATGCGAGCGTAGTCCTGATTGCTCTCCGCATCTTTGTACTTGCCCATCAACCAATCTTCGTAGTCTAGGTCTCGAGGTGTTAGTTGGTCTCGATACTCTTTTGCAACCTTTTCGTTCTCAGCAAAATACAAGCCACGGCCATACTGCTGTGCGCCTTCGCCAGTATCGATATACTCAGTGCTGAACCGATCAAAACTTTGCGGCGAGCCGTGGTATGCCTTGATGCCCTTTGGGGCCTCAGGCGAGATTCTATTGATTTTTATGTTTTCAGTATCAAATATGCTGTAATTGTAGGCTTCTTCCGCATCAACCATATTTCCGCTTTGAGCGTCTTTGCCTTCGACCCCATGTAGAATGGTATTCTTATATTTAGCGCCTTTTATGCCCCAGTCTGACAGAAGCTTACTTGTTGCTTTATCATCTCCATCAAACGTGGTTTCTGACATATATTGGTAAAGATCGCCTCCTGTAGAGTTTGGGTCCATTTCGTCGATTTCAGCATAGAAGGCGTCACGAACGGTTTTGCTTTGCTTGTGGATAGGTTCGTCCCATAAAATTAGCTGATCATCATTTGCTATCACTTCAACGTCATACACCTTTCCCTTACTTGACAAAGGTAAGACATTTGCATTTTTCAATGATTTTACCTTATCAACGTAATTACGGGCGAATGCTGAATTGTCGGGCCTATCATTTAGGTATTTGACAGCCTCCTCTAACGCCGAGTCATACCCCTTTTTAATTATTGAATTTGCAGCTCTGTAAATTTGTGAGTTTGGATAAACCATCTCGCCATTCACGCTAATTTTATTGTCTGGCCTTGCATATTCGCTTCCAACTAATTGGTTATTAGATACATGAATTCCATAACCAAAAGCACCGCCACCTTCACCAGTAAGGTAGTGATTTAGGTCAAATTCATTAATGTCATCGACGGGCGAACCGTGGTATGCCTTGATGCTCTTACGGACCTGAGACGCGGCAGGCAAAAATGGCACAACACCGGCAGCACTTAGAATATAGTTTGGTATGTTTCTGGACTCAGGATCGCGCATGTACATGTCAACGTCAGCGGCCAAACCCGTAACATCTCCGACCACAGGAACAGGGCTTGTGATCAACGCAGCAGCGTCTAGCGGGGACATCTGGTCATCAGCACCGTAGCCAATGTTGAGAGGCTCGCCGGTAGAGTATGGACCCCTGTCCATTACTTCAGCGTATCGTTCAGGTTGTTTAGCCGTTAGCAGTTGCTTGGCTAGGGCTGCCATTGATATTGCCATCAGTAGTCCTGCGGATTGAGATAGAAATGCTTGCCCGGTATCAGCGCGTCTACGCCGCCCGCTCGCATTGTTTTTTTGGTGTCCGCTATCCTGTTTAACATTTCCTGTAGCGCCTCTTCCTCTGACAAGCCCACCAAATCATAACCGACCAGATTGTTCATGCGGTCGATGTATTGAGTTCTGGGATCTCTGCCGCGTAGATACTCTTGGCCCTGCTGCAAATACTCTTTGCCCTGCAACATGCCGCGAATGATGGGCGAGTCACCATACCTGTACGCCAACAGACCGTGATTAATCGCGTTGAACAAGTCACCAGACCGGCCCTCGCTGTCTATGCGTTCACGCTCATCTATCAGCCCTGCGTCAACATTCCTGTTAATAAACTCAGCCGCAACGTTTTGTATGTCTTTTTGCGCGGACCTGTCGATGCCTGCCATCTCACCGGCCTCATCGATAACAGAGTAAATTCCCCTATCAACCCTTTTCGGTATTGATGCGAGGAATTCTTGTATTGGATTAGAAGCCATTTAGGTGTTCCACTGTGAATCCGCTTATATGTATTTAAGAGTCCCTGATCATATCTTGTAGCAGCCTCGCGCTCTTGACCGACCGCTCTTCTGACTCAGTCTCAACGCGCAGGTTCTCCTGCTCGATACCCGCCAGTGTCTCTAGCGTTCTGGCCTGCTCTAGATCCGTACTCGCGCCGGTCTCAAGCACCCTAGCCTGCTGCAACTCAGCATCAGCAATCGTCTTGACAACGTCTGCCCTAGCCTTCGCAGCCTTGGCCGTGGCCTCTTCTGCCGCAGCCTGTAGGAATACTGCGTTGGGATCTGGCTGCTGATTCTGCATCGCCATCATTAACTCTTCCGCTTCCGCTTCTGTGGGCTGAACAACGCCCATCTTCAACAGTTTCTGCCTGAAGTAGTCGCGCACATCAGAGATCCCTTCGCCCTCCATGTTCATCATTGCCATAGCGCCCAATACACTCTGCATTTCGGGATCCGCAGTAATCTGCATCATGCCGGTTAACGCCCTGACCGTTGCCTGCTTTTTGGTGCTAGAGCTTGGGCCAACCTCAACGTCAACGTCAAAGGTAGCCTTGGACAGATCATTCTCCATGATGACCTCGCCCATCTCGCTAATGGCGGGTTGCATCAGGGTGACGCTGTCAACCGTCTCAGTCATGTCGATGATCTTCATCTTGCGCTCATCTTCGACGTAAACGTCCTTCGCCATACTCAGCCAGACTTCACCACAACGGCGCATAGCCTTGCTAAAGTTAGACATGTAAATGAACGTCTGCATATCCAATCTGGTCTGTATCAGCTCGACAGCCTTGCCAGAGATGTTTGAGGCAATCTCTTCGCCGCCAGTTTGGTTGCCCATGATCTGCATCATGTCTGTTTCAGTAATCTGCAACAACGCGGCCATAGCCGGTGGGATTTGTGGTGGCTTAGTGTAGCCAACCGGACCTGAAACAGCCTGATTGCCGTTCGCGTCAGTAATGGGATTTACGAGCATGTACGGATAGTCTTTCAGGTTGTCCTCAGACCACATGACCTGATGACCGGCTACCTGCTCTGGGGTCAGGATAGGTTTCTCAACGGTACTCAGTGCGGATATTTCTGCGAGCTTACTGATTTGCATGTTCTTCAGGCGCTGCGCGTCCTTAGCCAATCTAACGTGGCCCATGCACCGCTCGATGTTGTCAACGAACCATCGCTTACCGAATACCGGAATGATTGGGATGCACTTGCCTGCAATGTAGCCGCAGTCTTCGAGAATCTTCGAGCCGGACATGATGTACTTATGCACCATCTTCTTTTTGACGCGCTTCTGCCGGACCTCAACAGTGCCAACAGCCGCAAGCATTTCTTCTAGCGACTCGTCTTCCCTGAAATCGTGCGTAGTGTAACGCTCCTCAGTACCCGCCAAATTCTCAAAAATCCTGACGGTCTCGCCAACCTCTTCGACCCGGTAGTATTCGGCAACGTAAACGACATCAGGCGTTAGCCAATCGAACTCATACTGATGCACAGTCTTGGGCCAACTGGCGGGGTCATCGCCGTATTCTTCCAGATAGCTGTCATAAGTGAGCGAGCTAATGACGAAACAGACCTTCGCGTCAGCCTTATCCTGTCTCTTTGCGTCTAGGTCAAACCAGACGCTGCTGTCAGCGTCATAGATTGGTTCGATCAGGATCCTCTGGCGTTCGTCTTCGTCGTTCTCGTGATCTTCGTAGTCAGCGCGTAGCCGCCACGCACCAAAGCCACCACCGACCGCCTCCTCAAAGGCGTTGTCGTAGGCTTCATTAGCGATAGAATCTTTCTCATCAGCGCGATACAGGCCATCGCAAGTGTCAGCCAGTTTATCGTTTGGCGTACCATCCTTGCTAGTGAAGTCAACAGTAACCCGATTATTGCGGTACTCGTTGATGATCCTCATGACCGACAGAGCAATCTTGTTTACTTCGAGTCTAGGCTTATTCTCGTACTGATCTAGGAGGTTGCCCTCCCATTGTGCGCCATTGATCGAGTAGAACCGTCGATCCTCTAAACATTGCAGACGTTCGTCTCTGAGCGCGCTCTGAATTCGGTCGAATTCGCCTAACGCGTCATTGTGAACGTCCGATAATCTTTGCTCGTTTGTTCTTCTAGCCATAGGAATGTCCTGATTGTCAAGCGTATTATCTACCAACGATTGGCAGTTGGCAACGGCACAAAGTCGGTGACAGGAGTGGATGGGTTCGCCCGGCGCACACCTTCGCATGCATATCTGAGCGCGTCGATAACGTGATTCTTCTTGTCTTCAAGGATCGGCAGCACCTGATTAGTGGCCGGATCGGTCTTGTACGAGTAAAGCATCAGTTCATCAATCGTGTGAACGCAGCGAGGATGCACGATGATGTCGTAGCTTTTTAGCCACTCGATACCCTCCTCGACGGACTTTGGACCCTTGATCGCGCCCATGATCTTTGGAAAGCCGTTCTTCCGCATGTGAGAGATCGTCTCTGGCCGCGCAGAGTCAGCCACAATGGGCCATCGCTCAGAGTCTGGTATCTGCATAAACAGGTCAGGGGTATCAGTGATCTCGCACCCGACCATATACGCTTCATGATCGACGTAGAGGTTCCTGCCGATGATGTGACACCGGACCAATACCGTTGGGTCCACTGCAAAACCCCAATCTGCGCCTAGCCTATGCATCGCCTCTTCTGGTGCATCAAACTCCTCAATGCACCAGTTTCTAAAAACCCTGCTCTGGCTGTTCTGCAAGTAAGCGCCCTTCCAGACATGTTGAAACTTGTCGGGGTCGCGGCGCTTGTCGTATTCCATCTCGTCGGATAAAACATCAGGGAACCACGGATTGTCCTCGTAGTTGACCTCGATCACCGCGCTATGCGGTGGTGGATTGTCTCCGCGCAGCAGCCAGTTGACCGGATCGTTCTCGTTTCGCGGATTCCATGTAAACCAGATCTCGCTGTCAGGCTTCCGTATCGTCGGTCTCAGCAGGTCTAGAGATTGCTGACTTAGGCTTTGCGCTTCCTCAACCCACGCCCTGTCGTAGCCCTCAAGCGATTTAATGCTGTCTGCCGTATGGTTCTGCATACCTTGGAAGATTATTCGCCCGTTTCCGCGTTTTGACTTGATGACTGAGTCTTGGATCTCGAAAAACTCACCGGCGTTCAGCTCCTCGATCTTTAGTTCGAGCAGTCGTTTGACAGATTGGTTCAGCGATTTCTGGATCTCCCGAACGCAGACCGATGACTGATTGGGGTTCATGATGTGTTCTTCGATCAACATCTCAGCGAACATGTGAGACTTACCGCTGCCTCGACCGCCATACGCAGCCTTGTACCGGCAGGGTTCAAACAGGGGAAGCGCCCATTCTGGGGTCTGTATCTGCAATACGTTATTTTTTAACGATGACACGCTCAATTCTCTTGATTGCGACAGGGGACTCTTCGTTACCGGATAGTTCTAGCTTATCGCCATACTTTTTCGGGGCCATCTTACTGAGCAACCACTTGCGAGTATCAACCCGTAACCGCTGCTTCTGGACCATCGCATTGTCAATCTTGCCGCCCTCGAGGGGTTCTAACTCTTCGTCGGTAATGTTCATGATGTCATCAGCAATGGAATCAATCATATCCGCTCTAGCTCTCGCGTATTGGACGGATAGGTCTTCATCCTTATCAACCCAATCGTGAAACGTCTGCCTTGCTACGTCAGCAGTTGCCGCAGCCTTCCGCAAGCTGTTGCCCTTTCGCATCTCTTTCAGGACAATTTCTATCTTCTTGTCCTTAATCTCCTTTGGTATCGCCTTCATTGCTTGATCCCTTTTATCATTTCGTTTGCCTGCTCGATAGTTTGTATGCAGGCCCACTTACCGCCGTGTTCTATCCAGTAGTCCCTGAACTTTTCCTCACCCGCTGTCAGCCGTCGGGCGCTTGGCACTTTGCTGCCGTCCTTGATCTCGACCGCAACCGTGTGACCGGCGTATGTTACCAGTATATCAACAAAGTCAGGCAGTGAACTAACGTCCCTTACACCGCAGCCAAGTCTTATGAACTCATTGGCAATCTCGTGATGATTATCATCCTTTTTCTTGTGGCGTACAAATTTGCTCATCTATGATAACCCATGATGGCCGATTCTACTTCTGCCGGGACCGGGTGATCGTGGTCATCAAGTATCCTAGCGAACTCGCCCTTCTCAAATTCTTTCCTGCTCTCGTACTCGTAGCTGTCACCAGAGTGTAGCCCTCTGTGATGTTCATCGCATAGCGGAATAACCCACCAGTGACCAATCGCTATCTTGTTGTGCTTTGCAGTTGCCCCAACTGGATGATGGATCTGCGCCGGTCCTAAACACTCGACGCATTGTAGGTTAGCCACCTGATCGTGCCACCGCTTTTGCTCTGCTGTAGGCGCGTTGCCTTTACTCCTCATAAGCATTCAACCAAAGTGTAAGCTGCCGCCGCCGCCGCACAAAAGAACACTGCGAACAGCAACCAAAATACATGCCCCGCCGCTGTTTCGATCATGTCGAGGAGATTCATTTGATCGCCCCCTTGACCAGATTGACACCGGACTTGCCCATTGGCACTTCGACGATGTGACCGTCATCAGCAAAAAACTTCTCTAGCGCCTTCTGCATTTCAATTCGCGCCGCCTCTTTCTCAGCGAAAGTCTTTAGCTTTGGCTGAATTGTTCGCTCTTGTTTTCTTGTTAATTTTACCATTTCTCGCATCCTTTTTATCTAACATTCGTTTTATTTCTGTCACCGTCAACTCTTCTCTGGGGTAGCTTAGATCCTTCCAACCCGCGTTTCTAGGGTAGCTCACATCGCCGCCCATTCGTTTAATTGGTCCATCGTCAGCAGTTCACCGTATTTCTGTATGAACGCCCTATGCAACGCAAGGAAACAATTTTTAAACTCGTCGTTGTCCATGTTCTCAAAGCACAGTGACTGAGCCTCAACAGCCTGCCTCACGGTCCCGTTGATATCAACACTGCCGATTGCGGTGAAGTATCCGGCCTTGATCGTCAGCATCTTGCGCCAAGGATCGAACAGCAACTGCTCGTCTACCATCTCGAACATGATACGCAGCATCTTCATTGCTCTGGCGTGGTATCGCGGGTTTCTCGACTGCTTGATGTCAACAACGAACAGCGCCCCGTCCTTCTTGCGCGAGGTCAGGTCAACAGACTCCTCGTCATACGGCAGGTAGCAGTCGCGCTGCTTTTGGATTGTGCACTTCATTCTTGCAGCCCCTTGACGAACTCTCTGAGCTTGTCACGATTCTGTGGCGTATCGAATATCTTAACCTCGACCCGCGACACACTAGACTCAGCGTTCTTCTGCCGAAACCTGCGTAGCCGCGCTGCCGTTTTTTCTCGCGCTATGTCGCGCTGTGTTTGCCCTTCCGTCATTTGCTTTGCTCTCCCTTTGGGTAACTCTTAATTGGATATTTGATCGACTTAATTAATTCTTTTTTTTCTTTTTTGTTTGCCAGAATTTGTAAATATCGGTGTTTGCGAGGTCTTGCGACTAGCTTTGTTCTTTCCTTAATGTTGTCAACATCGGTGCTTATCACATGCCTACCGTGTTTTTGAGCGGACCCGTCGATAAATACTCGATCAGTTCTCTTTGCAGACAACCCTAGATATAAGAAGTTGGTAGCTTGATAAACGTAACCAACATGACTTTGAGAAGTATCCGCGTAGCTAATTACGACGGAAGGTCGAGGCAACAACTTTAAACTTTTACCTACCAACCTGCTCGCCTCGTTCTTTCGGTTATTCAGCAAGACTAACCTGTTCAACTCTAAAACTTTTTTTGCGTGATCTTTTCCGCAAACACCGTCACAAACTCGTGGTGACGCGGGAGACCCAAATGTAACAACGCCGACCAAAGAATTATTTTCAAACAATCCAAAGGCATAGCTTATAGAGGGCATCCTTTTAGCGTAGTGAATGTCCATAATAAAAGGTTTAGTTTGTTCGTAGCTTACAGGCTTAACAGAGTAGACGATGTCAGAATGCAATTTGTCTGAAAAATCAAATAAAATTTGTTGAGACGAATCTATGAAATTTTTTGTTTGCCCTTCTGTCATTTTCTTTTTCCTCTTAACAATCGTGAACAGATGCGACACCGGCATTGCACCACTCAAAGTACAACCCATGCTTGTCTAAAACAGCGGGGATGACGGTTGTCTCACCGAAATAGTCGCTGTAAAAATCAAGAAACTTACCGGGGTTATCGCCCTCGCTGCCGTCACCGTGATACTCGCCAGAAATGGCAAAGTGACCACCCCAACCACGATCTGCATCGAGAACGTGGACCCCTTGTTTTTTAAGCTCGTTGAAAGCTAATCGTGCATTTCTTTTCATTTCCCTTTTCCTTTTTTGATTTCTCATCAGTGAGAATTATTTATGCTGTTGCGATTGAAACTCTCTCATCCGTGTCATCAACCGCTCTGTTCAGTCTAGCGATTGCTGCGTCTAGCGTCTTGCAGCTTACAAATCTAGCTGGAGCATCCCAACTTTCTACGTCATCAGTCAATGAAGGCATAACAAAAACTTGGTATGGTCTCTTCGCGCCGTCTTTGAAAACTACAGTAGCGCCACCGCTTTTTATTTCTACATGTATGAGTTTAGACATCTTGCTTCCCTTTCCCGTTGCTGTTGGTATCTATTATACGGATCGTTACCGGTAACGCAATAGTCTTGACAAATAAATTGCAAAAAAAACGCCCGCACTTGGCGGGCTTGGGGAGAATTAATACCACAGGTTTCTCAAGCGGGGGTGTTTCTTTTTAAAATCCAAGCGTTAGCCTCCTCTTTTGAATTAAACGCTAATTCCTGCCATCCTGTCGGCCAGTTGTGGAGATAGATAAAACCTTTCGCGTTATCTTCTACTCTAGCGACTCTTACAAAATTCAAAGCTTCTATTTTTTCTTGCAATGTGCACATTCCCTTTTCCTTTTTGGTTTCTCAGACGCTTTTCAGCGTTTCGACCATTACCAGTGGTCTCATCAGTGAGGCTCAGTGCGACTGCTTCCAAAAACTAAAATCTTTAACATTCTCTAGTTGGGCGAACCACTTACCACTATCAGTTTCGACCACATGAACTCTAGCGATGTCTTTAATTGACTCGTTTTTCCAAGTGCGTCTGAGGATTCCGATAGCTTGCTTAGGCGTTTTATGGAAGCTCCAAGACGCATAAAAATCGAAAGTCCAATTTGGCAAATCATCTTCACTGGTAACGACTACTGGCGTTTCGTACCCGTTGATATCTACTAATGGTTTGATGTCCATCTTGTTTCCCTTTTCCTTTTTTGTGCGCCCCGTAGGGCGCTTGGTGGTTTATGCGTATTTAGCTGCGATTTCGTGCATGTCGTAGCATTGCAGGTTTGAATGGCGGGGCAGACGGTCTGTTTCTATCCATACAGAGTTTTTAACCCAAACGCCTGAGTCTATGTCGAATCCAGCAGGTGACTGCAATCCTGCATCAGTCAAGAGGTATCGAGTCCTGACAGTGGCTAACTCAATTTGCATCGTCTCCTGAAACATATCTATTTGTCTGTAAAGATTAGCCGCCTCCAGTTCCGCTTCGTTTGCTTCGTAATATTTTAACCACTCAACCAAATTTTTTAATTTAGGTTGTGCGTCCGATACCTTTTTGGCGGTAGCGCGATCAATGCTTATTTCTGATAACTCAGATTCCATTTTTGCAATTTTTTCAGCAAGTTGTTGTTTGATTATTTCCATCGTTTAGTTCCCTTTCCGTTGTATGTCCGATCATTATACGCATCGTTACCGGTAACGCAATAGGTTAGGATAATATTTTTTTCAAGTTATCCAGAGCAGCCCGACCGACCGACTGAGTTGGCTCCGGCGCAGGCAGTCGCTCAAAGTCTTGATGCTCAGGTCGAGTCTTCAGCAATTCGAGGAAATCACCAACTGATGGACCCCCGACCTTCTTGTGATGCTTCAGGCAATTCTCAAGCGCCGCCTGCCGCTGCTGAGAGTCGTAAGGCCGCAACAGCTTGATCCACATTAACAGCTTGTTGACAGTGTCCTCCTCACTCTTCGGCAAGAAGAATGGGTACTCAGCAGACAGGATCGCGAACAGCTTCCGCATTTCTTCAGCTTCTGAGTTACTGAAGTCCTCGCGACTTGAGGGCCGCGCTGATCCGGTCGCTTGCACTTGGGGCAATATCTCGTTTACTTGTTTCATTTTCCTGCATCCTTCGTTTCCAGTTTCGACACGCGCTTTTCCAATCCTTCATCTTGTTTTTGCCAACGTGCCAGTTTTTGCTTGCGTAGAAATCACAATACTTGTCAGCCTCATTTCCGGCATCACCAAATGGTAAACCTTGTTCGACAAAGTAATTCATGACATCCGAATTTGTGGGAGGGGAAAAGCGTTGAGCTTTGACAGGGGGTTTATCCCCCTCTTTCTTGTCTGTATCTGTATCTGTATCTGTATCTACAGCGTTACTTTTTGTTTCTGTAACGTTACTGTAACGTTTCACTTTCTCTCGATGCTTCCTAACCCGCGCCGCGCTTGAGTCTGAGACATATTGACGCTTGTCCCATGCCTCAGGCTGACCGTCTTCATCGATCAAACCTTTATCTATCAATCGGGTTTTTGTTGCCTGCCACTCCGTTTCTGTAACGCGCAACTGAAACGCTATCTCGTTACACTGTAACGTTACATCGCCGTTACAACACTTTAGGCACAACAGCATAATAAATCGACGTTGATCGACTTCAGATAACATCTGAACTTTAGGATCGGTCGCGAATTCATGGTACATCCGAAACCAAGGCATACTGCTAGTCATAGTCTTGCTCCTTTAGATTTACTCTCCCTTTTAGAACCGCGACTCCCCCGTGGGACAAAGGAAAGGAAAACCTCCACAAGTGATCAAGCCTGTGGCGGGGAGCGCGATGTAAAATCATATCAGTTTTTTGCCGCTGACAACAATTCTAGAATGAAAAATTTACTCATCCTCGCCTCTTTTAGCGTCAGCATCGAACATCACTTCGTACCGATACATCTTTTTTATCCGCTCTAATGTGTCGTTAGATTCAACGTAAACCGGCGAGTTTCGGAATATCATCGCGTCGATTGACTGACGCGAATGTCCTGTCTCAGCACCAATTGTGCCTGTTGTTTTTTTGCTCAATGCAACGTATCGTTTCAACGTTAAATTCATTTTTTAAGCCTTTTAACCCTTTAAAAAAGCACATCTTGATGCATTAAAAAATAAATTGCAACGTTTCGTTGCACATTCGATCAGCGATTGGTAAGATCGTCTCAGGAATCAAGGAAAACAAAAGGAAAAGAAATATGACATACGCAGAAGAAATGGAACGCTTTAAGCAGCACCTCGCGGTAATTCTTGCTGACAAAACTGGCATCGACGCAGGCGATAGCATAGAAGAGCTTTGCAACACAATCGCGATTGAGTACTTCGATTGGAAGTTGGGCGAGGTCGAGGACCAGTCAGAGGCGGCAGCACTTGAGCAGCGTCACCAAGATGACCTTTCAGACTATGCAGCGGCGGTGCGACTGTGAAGCCGTTACTGCACGGCAAGTCGTTTGAATCTTTTGAATCCTACAGCAACTTTATCTCTGACTTTGTGCAGGGGCAGAGTGACTGCGCGGAATCGAAAGATATTCAGAAGAAAACAGAGGCATACATTCGCGGATACTCCGCGCAGGACAGCCTTAACCAGATCAACGCAATAAAGGAAAGAACATGAAATCATCACCAGAACTAAACGAGTTGGCAACAGCCTTATCAAAGGCGCAGGGAATCATCCAGAATCCAAACAAGGATGCCGCCAATCCATTCTTTAAATCAAAGTACGCTGACCTTGCGGACGTATTAAACGTAGTGCGCCCCGCCTTCAGTGAGGTGGGCCTGAGCGTTGTTCAGATGCCAACGAACGTAGACGGCAACATTGGCGTTATAACGCGCCTGATGCACTCTAGCGGACAGTGGTTAGAAGCAGCAGTTGACATCCCGTTGCAGGGTAAAAACATCGCGCAGGACGCAGGGTCCACAATCACTTACCTGCGCCGCTATGCGCTCGCCGCAGTAGCCGGTGTATTTCAGGAAGACAACGATGGCAATCTTGGCAAGGGAAAAGGAACGAATACCGCGCCGGTTCAGAGCATAAAAAGCAACCCGCAAATCGCCGGGCACACAGAGCAACAAAAAAGTTACTTCGACAAGCTGATCGAGGATAACGATGCGCTGACCATGTTCGTAATGCAGCGTCAGTCTGAGAGCGCCGTATTCGAGAGCTTGTACAACAGCTTTGAGAGCGAAAAGGGCAAGTTCAAAAGAATTGTTGACGATATGACGCTAAAAGGCCGCGACCAGTTCGATGAATACGTCACCTTGCTGCAACAGGGCCATGACGTTGAGTCAGAGGTTAGCAAAGCAGCGTTCAAGTACATTGAAGCAGCGGCATCTTAAAAAACTAGGTATGTGCTCAGTAGACAACTAGGTATCTACTGGGTACATACCCAACTTGAGGAAAAAAAATGAGCGAAAAAGAATTTGTAGACGGGCTTTACGTTAAATCACCTCACCATAATGCGCCTGATTTTGTGATCGCAACACTGAGCATTAATCGGAAGATGCTGGGCAACTGGTTAAGAAAACGTACTGAAGACCACCTAACCATTGATCTTAAAAATGCTAAAAACGGCAATT
>UEXM01000674.1_pt1 | contig 34318 bp, 44 predicted proteins | sample 1796661 | NCBI WGS metagenome assembly UEXM01 (sample SAMEA4772469, study PRJEB27181) | metagenome
CCGGCCCCCACGGGGGCCACACACCCAGGACAACGACATGAACACCGCAAATAAAACCGCTAACACATCGAGCGTAAACGATAAAATTCACGCCCTGCTTGAAAAGAAGGGCAAGCCTGCTTGCGCATCGTCTGAGAACGATTTTTGCTCAGCGCTTGAGCAGTTGGTCTCTGACTGGCAAGCTGAGAGCCTTGCAAGCTGCATCAACCCACTGGACGCGCGCCGCATTCGGCACGAGCGGAGTCATTCTGGAAACGTCCAGTACACAAACTTTTTTGACACTAAGGTGGTCAACGAAGTCCACACTAAAGCTTGGACATACAGGGGTGTTGGCCTGACCTTTGATGGCGCCAGCTATGATTACCTTTCTTGCGATCACTCAATCAACGTTGATTCATACCGCGAGGCCCTTCAAGCCCTCTGTGATCTTCATGGCTGGCGACTGAATGACCGCACCCTATGGGCCATCACCTTTCACCCTATGCGTGTATCTTACTAACCACTAACGGCCCCCTCCGGGGGGCTGGCTACGCTGCGCCGAACGACGAGCGCTTGAGCGTGGTCACAAGGTAGCGAATTGAATCCATGGCGTGATCATTCAGCTTCATCGGTCGGTCGGGTTGATCGGTCCGCTTGCTTGAGGTCGTGTCCCACCGGTAGCCGAGGAACTCCTTCACGATGGGCCGGGTCGAGGGGTGGTCGTGGATCACGAGGTGCGGGCGTCCGTTGGCGTCGGGTTGTAGCAACTCCGCCACGGCCGAGATCCCATGTCGGACGGAGTTCGGCCCCTTGCGTACCGGGCGCGTCGGGATGTCGTGGTCCCTCGCCATGGTGAGCCGTGACCCCCGGTCCTCGGAGTCGGAGACGATCCAGTCGGGCCAGATGTCGCACACGGCGCGGATCTCTCGTGCCAGGGCGGACAGGTGCAGATCGGTCTTGTACACGGCCCGGTAGATGTGAAGCGTCGAGTCGCTCGGGTCGTGCGCTGCGAGCACGAAGCAGGCCGGGTTGCGAGTACCCCAGTCGAGCCCACCGAGCCGCACGAACGACGGGTCGAGGTCGAAGGCCTTCACGACGTGGAGGTTCGGTCGGAAGTCGTACACGAGACCCTCGAGCGCGGTGTACTCGCCCCGGTCTCGGGCTGCGCGCTCGTGCTCCCCGTAGCTCTTCAGGAGCCGCTCGCGCTTGGTCTGGTCAACGAAGGGATTGTCCCCGCCGTGGATGTAGTGGACCTTCGTCCCCTCGGACGGCTCCTCGATGAAGCGGCGGTAGGTCCAGGAGCCCAGGCCCCGGAGCGGTGTCATCGTCACGACGATGTAGCCAGAGCGCCCCGCCCATCGGAACCGGAACACCCGAGCGAGCAACTCGTTGAAGACGTCCTCGTCGCCCTCCTCGTCGACCCATACCATCGCGATCCCGCCGAAGCCCTGAGCCGCTCGACGCCCAGAGTCGTTCGTGAGGAAGACGATCTTCCGGCCGTTCGGCAACTCGGCCACGCTGATCCCTGGCCCGCTCGGGTTCCTCCACACCGTGCCGGGCGGGAGGTACTTCTTCACCTCGGCGCGCTGGACATGGATCGAGAGCGACGAGTTCAGAGACACCGCGAGCACGTTCCCGCCCTCCGGGGGTACGAGGTCGGGCGACATGTTCGACGCCTCCATGAAGGCGCGAGCCGTCGCATCGTTCGAGCCCATGGCCACGCACACGGCCCACATCCCACCGAGGACGGTCTTCCCCGCACCGTTGCCACCCAGGACGACAGTCACGTCTTGGCCGGGGTCTTGAAGCGGGGCGCGCTGTGAGGTCTTCGGGTGCTCGTTGTGCCATGGTGCCGCGTACGCGAGCGGGTTCGACTCTTGGCCGCTGGCCCATCCGACCGCGCCACGGGCACCGGCTCTAATCTGCTCGAGGTTCACCTGTGAGCCCTCCTGTCGTCTGAGCGGTGTCCATAGACTCGAAGCTCGCCTCGATGGCCTGACGGCCTCCTGAGACCGTCTCAAGGTACCGTCGCGCGTCCTCGTAGCTGTCCACTATGGCGCGAGCCTGGTCGACCGGGCTCATCGTCTCGACCGAGTGGCTCACGTTCACCTCGATCGGAGACTCGAAGCCCATACACCGGGCCTCCAGTTGTAGCAGGCGAGACACCGCGATCGACTGGTTCTGTCCCAGGGCGTGAGACTGAGCAGCCCGCACCCGCTGAAGCCAGTCGGCGCGGTGCTCCTCGCTCGTGTTCCCCTTGGCCTCCTTGGCCCACCGGGCGCGCACCTTCTGAGCGTCCTCGCGTATCTGACGAGCCCCGACACCGTACTCGGTCCCGATGGCCTTCTGAGTTGCCACGGTCCACGGTAGCTCGAGGAGCGCGCGCTCCACGGCTTCGAGTCGTTCGTCCACTTCCTCTCGTGATCGTCTTGGCATAGCTTCCCGTGTACCTGTGGCAGTATACACCGCCACGCGCCCCCTGTCCCCTCCTGTGTCCTCTCCTGCTCTCTCCCTACCTCCAGCACTCCCAGTCCAGAGCAAGCCGGTCGACGGCCATCCGATACCGCTCGGGGTCTATCTCTGCCCCTACGTACTGCCGACCGGTCCGGGCCGCCGCCCTTGCCGCAGGGCCTAAGCCGCTGAAGAGATCGAGAATTATGTCTCCGGGCTTCGTCCACCTCTCGATCCACTCGGCCATCCACTCGACCGGCTTCTCGGAGTGCTTCCGCCTCTCGCTCGTGTGGGCGTTCTTGAGAGCCCCCCATTCAGTGCAGAGCCCGGTTCCCTTCACCGACAACTCGACCAACTCACTCGCCCCGAGCCAGTGGTACCCGGTCCCACCTTGGCCGGCGACCTTATGCCAGGAGCCCCCCGAGACGTACCGCCACCGCCACCGGATCGAGGCTCTCGCCTTGTGCCAGTCGTCAAGCTTCGGCCAGGTGCACCACATAGCGAGGCGACCCTTCTCCATGGTGTCGAACGCCCGATCGAGAAGCTCGGCGATCTCGACGTCACTCATCGCGGCGTAGTGGTTCTCGGGGTTCGCGCTGTGTCCGGGCGCTTGCGAGTAGCTCCAGGGCGGATCTGCGATGATGAGCGTCGGCTTCCCCGGCATGTTCTCGAGAAGCTCATCGCATGAGCAGAGACGGAGGTCGATCCCCGGAGGCTGAGACGGCTCAGGAACCGAGACGAGGGTGAGTTGATTCATCGCTTGCCCCCCGGCTTGGACCACCCAGAGACGGCCCGCATCTTTTGAGCGCGCTCGAGCATGGCTTCGAGTTGATCGGGGGTGTTCCGCTCCTGCGTCGTCAGGTGATACCGCTCGGCGGTCGAGTGGAAGACAGCCTCCGTCCATGGGTTGGACCGCCACGACTCGACGACCTCGTCCCACTGTCGAACGGCGGCCGACTGGAGCGACCGACCCTTGACGCAGTCACACGCCGCCGCGTAGCTCTCCGCGCGGACCTTGTTGTTCTTCTCATGCCACCGACATAACTCACGCCAGCCTGTCATATTGCAGGCCGGACAGCCAGGGAGAGCGGCGGCCGTGACCCTGAGAGGACTCGCTTCGATGGTCGTCTTCAGGCGTGCAAGGTTGGCGATCTTGGGCTGCTTCTGACACCACTCCTCCACGCCTCGAATCAGGTCCTTGTCGTGTATGGACGACAGCCCTCGCGACCATAGCTTGAGCGAGGACTCGACCCAGGGGTCGGACTTGCCGTAATTCTGTGCGAGCGCTTGAAGACAGCGCTTGACTACTGGGATCGATGCCATGAGGTTCTCCTGTGTCTATCTCTTGAGGGTGATCAAATTGCCGAGGTCGTCGAATTGAGCGTCGTCGAACCAGTCCGATCCGCCGATGCCCTGTCCAGGCGTCCAGTCGTTCGACAGGTCGACGTACTCCCGGAGGTTCTTCGCCCGGAGAAAGGTCGAGTATGAGTATCCACCGCCCCGGAGGAACTCCGCGCGGCTGTCTGAGGACTCCCACCACCAGCGCCACGCCAGGGTGACCGCCTCGCGTCCGTGTTCGTTCACCCGGACCCGGAGCATGTCTCGCCGGCCTCCAAGCTTTGCCCGGTTCGAGTTGGGCCGAGCCGCGAGACGGATGTCCTCGAGGTCCGTCCACACCGCCCCGAGGTCGATCCGTTCCGACTTCACCTTTGAAATTGGAACGTCTACTGTCTGGGGATCTGTAGGTGTAGGTGTAGGTGTAGGTGTAGATCCGCGCGCGTGATGGCTGAAACCGTCGTCAATTGTGGCCGGTTTCCGGTCGGTCTTGCTCTCTAAGTCCTTGGTATCGTTGGGCTCGGGTGGCCGGTGGCCGTTCGTGATGAGTGGCCGATCCTGGTTCTCCCACTCTTCGACGTACGCCCTCACCTCTCCGAGGATGCGGTTCGCATGGTACCGGGTCCACCCGGCCCACTCCGAGAGCTTCCTCGACGACCAGGCCGAGCCGGACAGGTGCATGTCCAGAGCCACCGAGAAGCCGACGAGGTCCGGCGCGGGGTGGTCCTTGGTCCACCTCATGATCAGCGAGTCGAGGATGAGCGCCCTCGGGATGGGTCTCCACTGCTTCACGGGGTGCCCCCTTGAGCGCTCAGCCACGAGCGAGGGACGAAGACAGACACGACGGCGCGAGGCTCGTCGGGTGGTTCAGCGAGTAGCACCTCGCCCCGAGGTATCGCGATCTGACAGTCGTCGACGTAGACGACCCCGTTCAGCGCGTCCGCTACCGCCTTGTAGACGTTGTCGGCATCTCCCCCGGTGCGCGTCGCCTTGTAGAACGGACCCTTCGGGCCTGTCTTCCGTCGTCGACTCTTCGGCAAGGGGAACACCCCCAAGACGTCGAGACGGACCGGGACGCCGGCCGGGATCATGGTACGCCCCGCCATCGCAGACACGGCGAAGAGCTTCACGAGGTCCTCATACGCTCTCGTCTTGTCGTCTGTGTAGGTGTGCGGGCGACCGCGTCGGATGCTGAACCGGGGCCGGCCTTTCGGCTGCGGAACTCCGGGGACGTGGAACCGGACGAAGGGGACCCACGTCGTCGATGTGCTGGGGAATAGGTGCATGTGATGATCTCGGTGTTAGAATGGCGGAGGGCGGCTTCGGCTGTCCTTCCTGTGTGGCCCTCGTCCGTACTGCTCGCAGCACGGGCGGGGGTCTTTCGTTAGCGGAAGCTGACGGACTTCAGGACGACCACGACCGCGCCGTCGACATCTTCACCCGATTCGATGATCTTCGAGACCGCCTTCCGGTCGATCTTGGGCTCCCAGGTGATGAAGTCCGAGGCCCTGTTCGAGTGAACAAACCCCTCGACGTCCGAGATGAGAAGATTCGGGCGCTCGGAGATCCAAACCGTCGACCGATCCGTCTTGATCTTGGACTCTCCTTGAGTCACCTCGTAGCGTTTCAGGAGTTCGAGCATCTGAAACCGAGCGCGCTCAAGGACCCTCTCGCGGTTCTTTTTCCGAGCCGTAAGTGCGGCGATCTCCTTCTTGTAGAACTCGATCTGAGCCTTTGCAGACTTGACCACGAAGGCCCACGAGTCCGCCTTGTCCTCGACGTCAGTCGCGAGCCCTTCTAACTCCCGGTCAATTAGTTCGTCGGTGACTCCTTCGGCCTTCACGAGCCAGTCGATCAGCCCCTCGGCCTCGTCGATGAGTTGCGCTGTCGTCTTCTTCTTGGCCATGTTGGCCTCCTGTGTGTGTTGTTGTGGGGGGTGGTCAGTTTAGTCACTTGACCGGGTGAGCCCTTCCCAGGAGCTTAGAACGGGATCTCGCTGTCGTCGTACGGTGGCGCCTCTTGGGTCGGAGGCTCTTCGGCTGGCTCGTCGACGGCTGTCAGAAAGCGAACGTATGACCACTCCTTCTCGTCGTCACTCTCACCCCATGAGACCCCGACGCGGTCGCCCTTCTCGCCACCGATCCAGAAGATCGACCCGACGTTCCCCTTCGATGTCCTGACTCGGTCTCCCCTCGAGAAGGTAGCGTCGACGACACCGTTCGCCGGGGCCGCGCTGCTCTTCTTCGCTGGGGTTGACTTGGTCCGGCGGGGCGGACTCTTGGCTTCTTGGGCGCTGCGCTTCGTGTCGTTCAGTCCGACCCCGTCCTCGTCTCCACGCGGGATCAGAAGGAGGTCGCGGAGCGTGTACGACAGGCCAGCGGTGAGCGCTCCGGCGACGGCCTTGTCCATGGGTCGACCCTTCGAGAGCACGGCGGGCCAGTCTCGGACAATGCTCACCGACTCCGCGCCGCCGAGCGCGATCGTGTGAGTCGCCCGGACGATCATTGTGTCCTCGGCGCATGGGATCAACTCGACGTCGCCGGCGGTCAATATCAAGCCAGCCTGATGGAGCACGGCTCGACACTCCGAGATCATGCTCTCGGCGGTGACATAGTCATAATTGTGGAACTCGTTCCGGCCGTTCTTGTCGATGCCTTCGAGCGCCTGTTGAGCGCTCAAGAGCGCCTCGTGTACTGTCTTCGGTTTTGTGGGTGGCATGGTGCCTCCTGTGTTCAGTGTGAACTCATCCAAGAGATGAGCAGGTTCGCCGCTGTGAAGGCCCCCAGGAGGGCCGAGAGCCCGAGGGCTACCACGAGGACCCGCGGCGGCTTGCGCGAGCTTGTGGGGGTGTTTCTGTCCAGTTGTGGCGCCATATCTGGCCCCGGAGGTAGCGTCGGACCGTCTTCGATCTGTCTACAAGCCCACACAACGAGCCGACGAACGTCGGGATCCTTGTGATCGTGGAGTTGAGAGATCACCTCGTGGAGAACTCGTACCTCGGCGAGGAGTTCCACGGTCGCTCCCATGACGTCGCCGGGGGTGACATGGTGTGTCCTCCCTCTGTCGTCGATAGCGAGCCAGGTCACGACGTTCGGATCCATCATGTGCGCGGATACCCGACGGCGTGTCCCATCAGATCGAGGAACTTCAAGACGGCGACCGCGTCGGCGGTGTTCGTGTCGAGCTTCTCTTCGATGTAGGTGTGATGGAGATATCCGGGCTCACTGATCACCATGAACCGATCCCCGAGACCGTAGAGCCTCAGACAGAGGAAGAACTTCGACTCGTTGATCTTGCCGTAGATCAGCGAGTAGCGCGTCCCGTTTCCGGGCTCCCAGTCGTACCAATCGACCCAGTTATCAATAGGCCCTCGCCATCCGTGAGCGTGGATCCGGTCAATCTCTCCGGCGTCCTCGAAGGCTCGGAGGTTGGCCGGACACCTCACGAGGTCCTCGGTCGGCGGCTGAGTTGTGAAGCTCGACGGCCGGAGTCGGTCGCATAGCTGGACGACAGACGGGCTGTCCTGAGCGGTTGAGAGTGGGACAATTTTCATGGTGTTCTCCTGTGTGAGATGATGATCGAGCGGCTCAGATGCCGTTCGCGTGGATGAAGTTCTTGTAGAGGTTCGAGCGCGTGATGATGCTCCGGATCAAGGTGGCCGGGGCCATCCCCATATCCTCGGCGATCCCCTCGACGCTCGTCTTCTCGTTCTCTGTCAGGTAGATCGTCACCTTCTGATCGTGGCGATCTTCCTTGGCTTTGGCTGGTCGGCCTACTGGGGCCGCTTGCTTCTCGTTACTCATGGTGTCGATCCTCCTTGAATCGGCGATCTCTGATCGCTTTTTTGATGGCTTCCTCTATCTCGAGCGGTTCGAGTTCGACCGCTTCTTGAGTCTCAGCGTCGACCGACTTCTCGATCCACCACTGATCCCCGTCGTCCGGCTCGGGAGGGTACCACCGGCGGGCCTGTCCGGCCTGGTGACCGACTTCGACGTCGATCTCGATGGTCCTCTCGATGGTCACGGTGTGACGTGTTGACATGCTCACCTCGGCCCCGGCATCGTGCCGGCGTAGTGTGAGATCCAGGCGTTCTCTTCCTTGCCTTCGGCCGCTTGCTTGAGTTCCCTGCTCTTCTGAAGGCGCCCGAGGTGGTCTGTCTTGACGAGCTTCCGCTCTTCCTTGGTGAGCCACACTCCCCACATCGGCGGCTCCCCTTCCAAGGTGCCGACACCGAGACGCCGAGCGGCGGCCGTGTAGCCCTGCGAGGAGAAGAAGAACTCTGTCGGCCCTCGTCCGCCGAGAAGCGAGGATCGCTCTCTTGAGGGTCGACCCTTCGAGATCTTCGGGGTCGCTCTTGGGGTGGCCGGTGCGAGCGCGAGGGTCGTCTGAGAGATCACCGGCTGCGGCTTCGGCTGCGGCTCGGGCTCCTTCGGTACCATCTCGACGACCTTCGTCGACGTGATCGTCGGGTAGTCTTGGCCGACTTGCATGTCGATCAAGTGCTCGACGGGTGGGTCGTCTGTTACGACGACGGCTTGGATTGTGATGAGGTAGGTCTTCAAGGTCTTCACGGTGTGCTCCTGTGCTTGTGTGAAGTTCAGACGGCCATCAGGCCGACAAGGAGGGCGGTCCAGATGAACGCGCCCAAGAGGTCGAAGAGGTCGGTCCGGCTCATCGAGCCGGCTCGGTGTAGTACGCGATCACGGCTACCGAATGGACAGACCACCGCTTGCACTCTTCGCGAAGTCGTTCGTCGTTGGCCTTGCGGGGCTCACCGACTGGGAGCCACGAGCCCGAGACCCGTCGCACCATAACGATCCCGTGAGTGTGCTCGCTCGAGGTTGGCTCCGCGAGGAGAGCCGGCTCGGTCACGGTGGGATCGTCGCTCGTGTCCTCGTCGTCGATGTCTTCGACGGGCTCGGGCTGAGATACCGCCGGCGCGGGGTCTGTGTGGCTCTCTGCTGGCGTGTAGCTACTCGGGCGGACCTTGGCCCCAAGATCGACGAGGAACGGCTTCGAGAGCGTGTTCCGGTCGATCTTGAAGAGTCCGAGCCGGCGGCCGGCGTCGAGCACCTCGGCCCATCGGCCGGGGTAGACAGCCGACACACCGAGAAGCGGGGCGGCGTGCTTCTTGTAGCGGTCAACGTGGAGCCGGCGGTTCGAGGTCGCGCGTCGTTGCCTGAGCGCGACCAGGACCGCTCGAGCGGCGGCGTCGTAGTGTTGTTGGGTGATCTTCATCTCGTCCTCCTGTGTGATGGACTGGCCCCCCGGAGGGGGCCGGGTGGGTGTTCTTATGCGCGGCGGTTCGAGAGACGGGCTTGACGGCGCGCTTCTCGGCGTGCTGCTTTCCGGATGTCGCGCTCTTCTTGGCTCAGTGAAAGCCAAAGCTCGAGCGCGGCTTTCTCAGCGGCAATCGACGCTGATGTTCGGATCCGACTGATCGCGGCGGTGAGGACGCGCTTCTCGGTTCCGGTAGCCACTGAGCGCGCCGCCGTCATAACGGTGTGGATCTTGTCCCATCCGTCTTGGCTCGTCTCGTAGGCGAGACGGCTGTAGTGTCCCGCCTCGACGGTGCGGTCTCTGAGGCTTACGCCGGCCATCCGTGCCGCCATCGTTACAAAACACGATGCGCTGTCGGTGAAGTCGTTTCGGATGATGTTCTTGTCGTTGTTCATGTCGTTGTCCTGTGTGTGGCCGGGGTGCATCCCCTTGGCTCTCCTGTAGAGTAATCGACCGTTGTAAACCGTGCAAGCAAACCAGCGCAAGACGATCACACGATCGAGAGACGTCCATTGATTAGACAAGATCCGCGAAGAGGGGATCGCGACGATCATCCCGTGGCGCGAATGGCGTTTCGAGTCCTCGCCCCCTGTAGTTCTCGAGCTTCTTCAGTAGCTCCCACCGGCGATCACGCAGGGCGAGTATCTGCCGAGCGGCTTCGGCTTTGCTCGCCACCTGCTCCGGCTTCGGTGGGTCCCATCCCCAGAGCCAGTGAAGGCGCTCGAGCCGGCGGGCCATCGAGACGCGATTCGGTCCGTTCCACTCCTTGAGGAGCCGCATCACCTGAGGCTGTCCTCGGCTGCTCCCGGTCGGGGAGTACCATCCGAGAACATGCTCGGCGAAGTTGTACGGATTCGAGAAGCCGGCCTCTGTGAACTGATCCGAGTCCTGGAGGATCGACGTGTGGTCTCGCCGATCGTAGTGTCTCCAGTCCTCCGACCACTCACCGCGGCCGATCTTGAGGGTGTACCATCGATCCCAGATCCGGCGCTTGTCCTGCTTCCACAGACCCGGAGCTTCCAAGAGGTCGAGCACCTTCCACGGCTCGACGAAGTTCTTCAAGCCCCACTCGAGCGCGGTCTCTTCCTGCTTCGTGTCGACGCCGATCTTCCTCAGACATCGATCGCAGATCGTGAACCGATTCGGAAGGCCGCCCCACAAGGGCGACGCGCTGATTCGATCGTCTCGACATATGGGACCGATCTCGAAATTGTCGTACGGATCGTAGGGGTCCTCGGTCAAGTGAAAGCTGTCGTGACTGTGTCCGACGTTGTTCCCGCCGAGACCTCGGTCGGTATCGCCATCGAGCCACGTCGCCAACTTCGGCAAGGCTTCCGCCGCCCACTCCGACGGGTGCGGTCTGTCTGCCCATTCTCCTGTGATGTCGAATTTCATCTCGTCCTCCTGTGTGATGGACTGGCCCCCCGGAGGGGGCCGCGGGGTCGTTACGCTGCGACCCGCCAGCGACGGCGGGCCCATGTCGCGACGTGTTGCTCGGCTTCGGCGAGGGTGTCGAATTCGCGCGTCCTGACGGCGCCTCCGTGGCTGCTGACTCCCTTCGTCGTGACCACGAAGACCGACCGCCCTCGGTAGTCGGTGGGGGTGCGTCCGGTCCACCGGGTTCCGATAGAGGCGCGGACCGACGAGCGGTCCTTCGTTCCGGGGTCACGGCCTGACAGGCTCGAGGCGTCGATGACGTGGGTCCCGGTCGGCTCGGTGATCCGGTACTGGCGAGCGGGTCCGTGGTGGTTGAAGTTCGAGGTCCATCCGAATCGGGCGGGGCGGGTTGTCATCTTGTTCTCCTTGGTTCTCTCGTAGAGTAATCTACCGTTCTAAACCGTGCAAGCGAATCGACACGACACGATCACCCGATCGAGAGACGTCTATTGATTAGAGGCGATCGCCTACGGGGGATCATGACGATCACCCCGTGGCGCGCGCGTCGTTTATCGGGCGGCCGGGACGGCGACCTCGAGGGTCCTGGCCAGCATGATCACCCGAGCCCGGTCGGTGTACCGCTGGAGATACGCGCTGTCTTCGTTCATCTCGACGAGGATGTCGTCGGCCTCCTGAGTGTCCAGAAGGTCGAAGCCGCGACCGTCTCCGGTGTGCATGGCTCCGAACTCGAGGACGTACTTCAAGACGTCGTCGTCGGCCATGTCCTCGGGGCTCGGGCGGTGGTCTCCGCTGACGTACTCCGCGACCTGGGCCCAGAACTCGCCCTCGCCCATGTCGTGGTCGAGGTACGCCTTCACCTGTCCGAGGTGCTTCATCGACTCGATCCGCTCACACTCCGCGTCGATGCTTGAGCCGTCGGGAACATTCCACGCGCCGTCGTTGTAGTGGTGCCGACGGAACCCGGAAACCTGAGCGAGGAACTTCGAGAAGTCGATCTCGATGTCTCCGCAGAGCGTGTCGAGATGCTCTTGATCGTCCGCGCTTATGACGAGCCCGCCCGCGCCCTCGTCGCTGATGCTTCCCGATAGAATAGCCTCGATCGATTGAACCATGAACTCGCCGAGCTTGACTTCTTCGCGATCGATGGGCTGGTTCTCGTCGTCGATCTGACATCCTGCGTCGTCGAACTCGGTGAGCTTGCCTTGGACGTAGGCGAGAACACACTCAAGATCGCCTCTCATCTTGTGCTCGCGGGCTGTCATGGGCTCGACAGTGGTCTCGGTGGGCTCGACCTCTGCGACGTCCTGAGCGGGCTCCTGAGCCTTCTCCTCGGCGAGCTTCTTCGCGGCGGTGGCGTGATAGTGGTCCCAGTCGGCGGCCTTCTCCTCGGCGAGCTTCTTCGCGGCGGTGGCTACTTGGTCGCGGTAGTCGGCGTGGAGAGCCTCGTCGACATAGGCGAGATAGTCGGCGATCATGTTGTGGATGTCGAGCTTGAGTGACTTCTTCGCCTCCACAGTCCAAGAACCCGGACCCGGCTCAAAGTGATCTTTGTGAATCGAGAACGTTGTCGGATAATGTTCCGATGCCTCGGCCCATTCAGCGAAGGTTTGTACACAATTCGCGCGGCGGCCGATGAGCTTCCCGAATTTCTCCATCGAGGAGTCGGAGACAGAGGCGCTGTAGCCCCAGATCCAGCCGTGAGCGCGGCCAAAGGCCCTACCCGTCTTGATGCTCGCTACGTTGAAGCGCCAACTCGAGGTGCCCTTCTTGAGGTCAACGACGACAGTCATGTCTGCGTCGGGCACGTTGATCCTGTCGTAGTTCAAGATCTTGACTTGAGAGAAGGAGGTGAGAAGGGCGGAGAAGGAATCAATGCTCATGTTGTTGTCCTGTGTGTGTGTCGGCCGGGGTTCGTCCCCTTGGCTCTCTCGTAGAGTAACAACGGTTTAGAACCGTGACAAATAAACCGACGAAGAACACGACAGACGATCGCCCCTGATCGCTGTACGTCTCGGGGTGATCGTTTTATTTTCGATCGTCGCGCCGGGGGTGATCGTCCGTGGCGCGTTCGTTGTTTTAGGCGTACCCGGTCGACGCCCATCCGCCGCCCTTCAGGACGAACGAACTCCGCGACACCTGCTTGACCATCTCCCGAGCGACGCCCTCGTCGATAGCGCACGAGGCGCAGTGAGGCGCGGGGGCGTCGGCCTTCTGAAGAACCTCGGCGACGTCTTGGCACTTGTAGCACTTGTACTCGAAGAGCGGCATCAGTTCCCCCGGTCGATGAGTCGGTCTAACTTGTGGACGATCTCTTTCGACTGAGTGTCCTCGCGCTCTCGGTACTCGGAGATCACTCGGTCGTAGCGCTCGCGCATCCTGTCGGTCCGCTGATCGTAGTCCTTCCGGATCTCTTCGATCTGCTCCTGGAACCCCTCGACAACTCGATCCAGTCTCTTCTGCATCACGAGGAATTGATACACGAGGAACGCGGCGAAGAGTCCGAGATGTCCACCCTCGAGAAGAGTATCGATCAGCGCTTCCACGGTTACTCCATCTCGATCAGGGTGTACGTAAAGCGGGGACCATATAGCTCGGCCGCTCTTTCACACAGACTTATCAATAGATCGAACTCATTTGGATCCGCTAAGACCTGACACCCTGCGGAGAACTTCGAGACGGTCGGGCTCGTCCTGGAGGCGCTCGCTCTGTGGATGTTCAGCCCTACGACACCGGCCTCGTCGGTACCGGGGTTCATGTCGAGAACCTCGTCCCGGTTGTCGTCTCTCCAGTAGCGGACCGGGCGCGACTGTACGAGAGCCCGGTATCGGCTCCGGTGATACCCGAGGACATGGCTCCCTCGGTATTGACCGGGACACATGATCGCCGTCCCTCGGACGTTCATCGGGTTCTGTCTCCAGTAGACACCGGGGTCGGTGGTCGCTGAGAAGGTTCGAGTCACCCACCCGTCGCCGTCTCGGTAGACGACACACAAGCGATCGTTGAACTCGTTCGAGGTTCGGTCCGGACTTCGGATCCCGATGATGTTCAAATTGTAGAGACCGCGCTCGAATACGGCGTGACCGCGTCGAGCTACTTCATCGAGTAAGGGCGGACGAACTGACACTCGTCACCGTACACAGTCAGCGGAGACGGCCACACAGACCGCTACTTGATTGGTCATGATCTGCCGGATGTCCTTCGCAAATTCTTCCTGCTTCTCTTCGACCTTCTCGACGCGGTCGCCCATGCTATCGAGAGACCACCATCCGCCACCGGCCAAGAAGACCGCACTTAACACGAAGCCGACTGTCTCGACGCTCAGGTTCATCTCAGACTCCTATCGACCGCCACGTATCCGCCGAGGATTAGCCCCGCGACAATGGCTGTCTCCATTCTACCTAACCACCTCTGGCCCTTCGAGGTGTTCGGCCATGTCTGAGCCTGCGACAGTTCCGTGATCTTCGTCTCGTACAACTGAAGCTCGAGCGCGCACTTCTCCGCGTCGAGCCGATGAACCTCCTCGAGTCCGATCGAGTACCGCTCCACCTGGAGAAGGTACGCGAGCGACGACGTCGGCTCGGCTACGGCGGAGCACTTGGCGACCCCTGTATCGCTCATCCCGAACGGTAGCTTCTGACCGAAGCGGATCGGATAGGACTCGGGGCACTCGGAAGCGGTGCGATCCGGTGGGGGAGGCCGGACCAACCGATCACCCCGAGCCCACGACACGCACAAGAAGAGGAGCACGATCACCGAGAGGCCCTGCTCTCGTTCGAGAGGTCGGCGATCTTCCCGTCGGGGTCGTCACCCGTGACGAGTTCCGCTATCTCTTCGAGGTTGGCGCGTGTCGCCTCGATCGCGCTGACCCTCTGGGCTTTCACGATCAAGTCCGTCTCGGCCCTCAGAGACGCCCTCACGGCCTCGGAACGTGCTCTCTCGAACATCCTCCACACCACCGCGAGAACGGCCACGAGTGCCGCAACTATCCAGCCCGAAGCCTCGGCCACGGTTACCCCTTGATCTCTTTCGCGGATGCGAAGTCGACCGCACCTTGAGAGAACAGGTACGAGATCACGATCGCCGAGCTTGCCTGAATGGCATCCCAGAGAGCGATATCCTCGCCGAGGTATGAGAGAGCGACCGGCGCGATCGCTCCGAGAAATGCGGCCCACCACTTTCGGGAGGTGAGCTTCGTCTTCATGAGGTCCATAGTCTGATCCTTGTTTTAGAGTGGAAGGTATACGTCGGCGGCCACGTGCATCATGTCTTCGTTGCCGACGTTGGTCGTAGAAGCGACGAAGGTGTCACCGCCGTCTGTCGAATAGAACATGTCACCTGTCAAGCTCACGGCAACGAACGTAGACGAATCTGTCGCGATGCCGTAGACGTTTCCGTGTCCGGTGTTGTCTCCGCTGAAGTCGGCGCCGCTCTCGTCCATGGTGGTCGTCTTGCCGTTGATGTCGAACGTTGACTTGAACTGACCACCGACGACAACGACCCGCCCTGCTGCGGCTGCGATGTGTCTCTGATCATCGAAGCACAGCGCGGCGTGATTGGCCAGAGTCGTTGCGCCCGACCAGTCGGTGAGGTCAGACGTGGAGGCCGTGTAGAACTTGCCATTGTTCACGATGCCCACGAGGAGCGTGTTGTTCGTGTAGACCATGCACCTAATCTTGCCTGGGTCGTTGCCACCGTCGAGCAGAGTGTGCATCAAACTCCATGAGCCCGACGCGCCGTTCTGAGTGCTCGTGTATATTCGGTTGTTCTGAGCGAACCACCAAGTGCCAGAGCCATTGGTTCTGATCGTGTAGATGCCTTCGGTGGTGATCCCGGTCACACCAGAGATGTCGATCACTTCCCAGTTGGTGCCATCGGTTGATCTCAATATCTCTTGGTTGTTGCTGGTCATATTGCCGACAGCGATCCAGACGTTGTTCCCCCACTCGATAGCGTAGCGCCTGATCCCGAGGTTGTTCCCGTCCTCGTCTTCGTTGATTCCGGTCCACGGACCGGAGGTGCCGTCGTCGTGGATCGCTATTTCGAGATTGTCAGCCTCGTAAAGCGCGACCCACAGACCATTGCCCGACCCGTCCTTCCCGTAGGCGACATAGAAATTATCGACTGAACTGCTCGGGAAGGGCGACGAGCCACCCGCGAAGGCGTCATAATCGGACCAGTCGTTGCCGGCGAGCAGGTTGGTGTTGCTGATGTGTCCGACCCTTCTGTCGTTACCACCGGCGACCCATAGCGTCGCGCCGGACGAGGTCGAAGGAACGGAGCACCCGTCGACCTTCTGGATCGAGCCTATGGCGATCCCGTCCACCTTGACGACACTCGCGGCCGCGACTCCTTGGAGCTTTGCGAAGTCGGCCATCTATAGCTCGAGCCACGTGTTATCGGGCGCGAACATTATAACGCTGGCTGTCGCGCAAGCGAAGCCGATGCACCTCACAAAATCACCCGAAGCGCTCGGTCTTGTGAAGGTCATGTTCCCGGCGGTAAGGCTCACATAGACCGGGTCGCCCTGGTCGAAGGTCCCGTCGATGGCGCTCGCGTTGTCGATGAAGCCACGAACGAGCATACCGTTGGAGGCTGCGTCGTTAGCGTTGCCGCTTCCATCACCTCCACAAGCTACCGCGAGAAGTGAGGCCGTCGACACTTCGGCGTCGGCGTCAGCGAGGACCCAGGCGCCGTTTGTGTCGAGATAGTAGAGCTTCCCCTTCACCGTCTGACCGGTACCGAAGAAGACCTTGTCGCCGACCGCCTCGTCGTTGACGAGGTTCGAGACACCGCCATAGTTGAACGTCGGGCCGTAGGTTCCGAACGAGGCGATCGTCGTCGGGCTCTGTGCGTTCGAGCCGCTGCTCGTAGGGATTCCGGAGCTTATCTCGACGGCTCCGGGGAGTCCGGTACCCGTGCCGAGTCCGCCTCCGATCAGGAGGGTCTTCCCGTTCGTGTTGGTTCCGCTCTCTCCGACTGCTGTCACGGAGGCGTTGTTCGCGTCGCTTGCGCTTCCGAGTGTGACGTCTCCGCCTGTCACCGTCGCGTCACCGGCTACGGTTAGAGCGCCGGTACCGACCGCGCCTGTCGTGTCGATAGTCGACGCGCCGACGTTGATCGTCCCGAAATTGCTGGTGATGCTTCCGGCATCGAGCGCGCCTGTCGTCACGATTCCAGAGCCACCGGCGATCGGTGAGTAGATCGACGAGATGTTCGTCCCGCCTACGGTGATCGCGTCGGCCTCGAGTGTCCCGTCGAAGTCTCCGTCGACGGCGTCGATGTTGCCCTTGAACACGGTCGCTGTCACAGTCCCGGAGCTTGGGTTGTAGGTGAGGTGTCCGTCCATCTCGAGACCGACGTTCCCGGTCGCCGAGGTTCCGCCTTCGACGAAGGTGATCAGGTTCTCCTCGCTCGTGCTCTCGTTGTCAGTGACAAGAACGTGGGCCGAGTTCGTCGCGTTCGTTGCGTTCGTCGCGTTCGTTGCGTTCGTCGCGTTCGTCGCGTTCGTTACGGTCACGCCTGCAATGACAGTGTTCAAGGCTGTACCGTTGACGGTGATCGCGTCGGCTTCAAGTGTCCCGTCGATGTCGGCGTCTCCGCTGATGTCGAGGGAGCCCGCGTCAAGCTCTCCGGAGATCGTGACGTGCCTCGCTCCGCTGATGTCGAGACTCGCGTCGACGACCATCGCCTTCGATGCGGCCACGGTGCCGGCGGTGATGCCGTCGATCTGTTCGAGGTCGGCTTCGGATATGACGGCGGATCCGATAGTGAAACCGGTCGCGGTGACCACTCCGGACGAAGTGATCGCGGCGGCCTTCAGGGCTGCATCGGTCAAGGTCAGGTCGCCAGTGCTCGCGCCGGTTGCGGCGGTGGTGCAGACCTTCCACAGATCCTCCGACTCGTCGAAGATGATCGCCGCGTTCGTGTCGCTTCCGCGCTCGACGATGATCCCCGCGTCGCCGGAGGCGCTACCGCTTCGGCCGTTGCCGAGTTCGATCAGTTGATCCTTGACGACGAGGTTCGTCGTCGAGAGGGTGGTCGTCGTACCGGTAACGCTCAGGTTGCCAGTGATGGCCAGCGTCGACCCGTCGAAGGTTAGGTTCGCCTCTGCGTCGAGTTCGCTGGTCTTGTTTCCGATCGTGACGAGTCGGTTCTCGACCTTGTTGTTCATGCCGGTAACGGCGACAAATGCTTGACTCTTCATTGATCAGCCCTCCACCATCACGACACACTCGGTCGACGTTGTAGCGCTCGCCACGTAGAAAGAGCCGATCCCCTTCGCCGCTCCGATACCGTCGGCGAGGGAGAACTCGTTGTTCGTGTCGGCTTTGCAGTCGATGTAGCTCGCGTGGATGCTGTCGCCGGAAGTCTGGAAGGCGAGCTTCCCGTCGTTGCCGATAAACCGGACAGTGACGGTCCTCATCTCCGAGGTGACGTTGACTTGATTCGCCTTGTTAGCGGTGCTCGCGTCGAGGGTGAAGCGTTGGACGTACGGGTACTGTCCGCCGTCCATAGTGATCTCGGTCATGGCCATGTGATGATCCTCATCTGTTGCTCGGTGGTATGCTCGCCAGGGTCATAGAGATCCGGCCCTGCATCCAGTCTCGTCGGATTGATTGTATCATGGCGGGTCTGTTGTTCCATCGTCCATGCGGACCGACGATCAGATCCGAGTTGACGATCAACACGTCGCCAGGAATCAGCCCGGAGAACTGGAGACCAGCGAGTTCGATCTCTACGGTCTCAGGGATCCGGGTGAACCATTCATACTGAAGCGACACGAACTCCGACGCGTACTTGTCCTCGTTCTTGTTCATGTGAGGCCAACACGTCCGCGCGGACGGTGAGATCGGGTTGTCCTTCACGAGAGGACCGTCGGCCGTTGAGACCTTATACGCGCCGGTGAACGGCCTCGTCGCGATGTTCTTCAGGCCTGTGACAGTGTCGGTCTGTGTGTAGGTTGTAAGGTCCCGATCCGTCGGTGGTATCGCTGCTTCGATAGCTTGAGTCTCGACAGCGGTGTGTTCGATTCGGCACGAGTTGGAGAAGAACTCGTGACGCTTGACGGCGACGATGTTCTGATCGTTGATCGTGATCGGAAGCTCTCCCGGTCCTTCTCCTTCCCAGCTATGAGAGATCGCGGACCTCAGCGTGTACTGTCCCTGTCGAAGACAGAGCCAGATCCCGAAGTGCGACAGAGCCTTCTCGATCACCTTCCACCCGTCCTCGGTCTCCTCTGTGAAGAAGGGCGTCCACTTGAACGAGTCGAGATCTCTCTTCGTCCACTTCTTATGCCAGCGCCGAGCGTCGGAGAAGTCCAGCAATTGGAACGGGAGACCGAAGCCCATCACCTGATGAAGGGTGTCGAAGTTCCCGTTCTGATCTGGCGTGTTGTACTTCCCAGTCGAAACGAGGATCCGCTTGAGACAATTCGTGAGCCCGTCGGAGTGTGCGTCGGTCATCGGGTTCGGCGTGTACATGATCGACATCGGGGTCTCGTAGTCGATCACCGTTACGCCGTCGGTCATCCAGTCGCCGTCGTCTCCGATCGCATGATAGAACCAGTCGAAATTGGTGACACCTCCCGACGTCACTCTCTTGAACTTTCCGCCGTCGTGCTCGGCTCTGAGATAGACGTTCTTCCCTGTCGGGGAGCCGTTGTCCGTTACCTCCAGACAGAAGAACTTCTTGTCGATGGTCGTCGGGTACGGCGGGCCGTACTCGCCGCGAATGTTCCCATCCTCGAGCGGAGACGCGTCGATCAATCCCTCGGCGACTGTCAGATAGTCGATCGTGATCTCGTCGTTGTCGACGATCTCGTACGTGGTGAACTGTCTCCCGGCTCCGTGGAACATTGTCGGGGCGTCTGTCTCCCACGCATTGATCGACGGACCGAGGAAGAACGCCCACGCCTCGACACACTTGATCACGATCGACGACTCGGTCCGGCTTACCGAACTGATCACGCCGAGGTTGATCCGCTGATAGTCGTCGAAGTGATAGCCGTCGTAGCCTGCGAGAACCTCGACAAGTGTCCCCCGACGAAGCTCCGCAAGCGTCCACAATTCCCACCCGCCAAAGTGCTCGTCGGGACGGAGAACCTCGAAGGAGAACCCGCCGGCCTTCGGCTTCCAAGTTCTGAGCGATATCGACTGAGCGCTCTCGCTGTACTTCACGACGTCCCCGCCTTGTCCGTAGGGGTCCTCGGTCATCCAGTTGCGAACGTTCGCTGAGTCGATTCCGGGGACCGTCCGCGGCGGTAGAGTGCTGAACCCGATCCCGGTTGTCGCCTCATCGACGAAGGTCGACGGCATCGTCTTCTTCCCGTGGATGCTCGGACGAGTACAGATCAGAAGCTCGACCGACCTCTCGAGATACGTCTCGCTGTCGTCGTTGGCTATATCTGTGAGGAACTTTCCGACCCAAGACATCGACAGATCCTCCTTACTTGTACTTCACGATCGAGTCGTAGATCGACGCCCCGAGTCCCGGTGAGTCCTTAACAGTCACACCGCTCACGAACCCGTCCGACCCTATCCCGTGATCGAAGTCGATCTTGTTGTCGCCGGGGTGGACACTACCGTCGTCGCGCTCCCACCCTTGAGAGAGACCGGGCTCCTTGAACGTGCGCTCGGCGAGCCCTTGCCATCCGGGGTAGTAGCGGAACGTGGCGTCGAAGGTGTACGTCAATCGATAGTCGTGGCTGATAAGCGGCTTTCCGACTTGGTTATCGGCGAGACACAAGAAGGGCCAGAAGTCCCGATATCTGATCACCGATCCTTGATTGTAGTCGTAGCGGTTCTTGGCTCCGGTGGGAGTGATGGTTCCGCCGGCGGCGGTGGAGTGGAGCGACACCGATCCGACCTTCAGTTCTTCATGGTTGAACCTCTGAAGATCTCCGTCGAGGTGGACGATGTCGTTCGCGGCTACCGCTCCGGCGCTCTCCCAGTGCGCGAAGAAGTTCGCGTTCTTCTCCGTTCCGCTGAGCGGGTACCCGTGACACTTGATCGCGGTCGTCTGACTCGCGAGAACCTCGGAGACACCGTAGGCCATGTCGGCCTCGGAGCCAATCCACGACAGCCAGGTCTTGTCTCTGTCGTTACTGAAGCCGACATATCCTCCCTTCTGAAGGTGAGCTTCCATCGAGTAGAGTTCCCGAGCGAGGGCTTCGTCGTTGAATCGGTCAAGAACGATCCGCACTTCGACGTATGGCTTCGAGTAGTACCGGTACTTCTTCCCGATCATCGAGACGGAGTCGTTCACCGTGCGCTGGATCGAATACTGAAGATCCGTGATTGGCTCGTCGATGTCGACCTTCAGCAAGGGATCAAGGTCAGCCGCCCACGGAGCGACAGGACCTTCGGTCGGGTACCAATAGAAACGAGGGAAGCCCATCTTCTAACCTCCGAACAATGGGAGAGTATTCCGGCCACCGTAGCCGAAGTGCTCGTCGAGCATCGAGCCGAGGCGATCTACGACATCGGGATCGATGGCGGCGGTGTGGATGTTCACCGTAGCCCCGCGCGGCATGAACGCCGCGAGACCGTTCTGTCGGGCCGTCTGAGTGTCCGCCCCGGTGGGTGGGACGACTCTCTCTCCCTGCTTGAGTATTGCCGGCCCTGTACGGTCTACTGAGCCCATTCCGTAGTCCTTCGTTGCGTATCCTCCGGAGTGGAAGAACGCGCCACCGAGGGCACCGAGAACGCCACCAGCCACCGCGCCGATCGCTGTCCCGATTCCGGGGACGATCGAACCAATAGCCGCACCCGCGCCGGCCCCAGCAAGGGCGCCACCGCCAACACCGCCGATCGCCTTGAAGAAGGACTTGATCGACTCCCAGACAGAATTCCACCACTCATAGATCCCCTTGGCGAGAGCGGCCGGGAGCTTGACGACAATAGCGAACACGAGCTTCGGTATCGCTTCGATCACTCCGGCGATCAGTGCTGGGACTCCGTCCGCGATGAACTCCGGGATCACTGTCCCGATCAACTCGGGGAGAACTTCGACGAGTCCAGTAATGAAGCCGTCAAGGAACGCTTCCATCTGCTCGCCTATTGCCTCGGCTGCTGAGACCTCGACCTCTCTCGTCTTCGTCTCTCCGGTGCGCTCGTCGACATACTCTTCGGTCTTGGTGTAGCCCATCTGTCCGAGTTGAGAGATCGCCGCGATACCACCACCGACAGGACCGGCCGCGCTCAGTGCTGAGCCGAGACCACCTGTCGCCGCCCCGGCAAGTCCGGAGAGCATCGATCCGAAGGTGCTCGCGAGACCCTCTAAACCTGAGCCGAACCCGTCGCGGAAGTCGGCCGCGAGACCCTTGGCCCACTCTCCGATCCCGGCGAAGGCTTGCTGTATTGCTGGGAGTCCTTTCCGAATTTCGGCCTCTGTGATCTTCCGCTCTTCTTCGAGTTGCTGTTGTCGGGCCGCCGTCAGTTGTACGAGGTTCCCACGCATGAACGACAGGTTCCGCTCAGCATCGGCGGCCGACATACCAAGACGATCCGCTTCCGCTTTGAAGTCCGAGATCTGGACGATGGCCTTCGAGATCTTCTCCGCGAGGGCGTCCGATTCCTTCCACTGTCCCGAGACTTGGAGTGCTGACTTCCTCGCGCTCTCTCCGGCCTTCGACATCTCCTTCGATAGCTTGGCGATCTCCTTGGCGTTCTTCAGGGCCTCCTCGCTTGTCGCGGCCTTCACCGCCACCTCGCGCGCTCTCTCGGCCGAAGCGATCAGTCCCTCCCAGTCTCTCGACGCCGACTTCCGGGTCGACGCTAAACCGGCCCCGAGGTCGAGTAACAGGGCGTCGAGCTTCGCGACGTCGGTCAGTGTGTCCTTCGGGATCAGCTTTCCGAGTTGCTTCTCGAGATCCTCGAACAGCTTCTGGTCGGCGCTCTTCCCCTTCTTGCCTGATCCGGTCGGGGCGTCGGGCTTGCCTGGAAGAACTCCTTCAGATTCGAGAAAGGCCTGATGTGCGCTACGTCGACTCTTGGCAAATTTCCTCGTGGGCTCCATCTCGGCCTCGACTCTCTTCGCGGCTTGGAGTGCGTCGAACTTCTCGCGGACTTCGTCGAGCGTGGTCCCGACTCGGCCCATCTTCACGATCGACTCGAAGAAGGCGCCCATCGACTGCTCGCCTCTTCGGACGGACTCGGACAGGCCGTCGACTTTCTGCTGAGCTTGTTCGAGATCCTCGGCGAACTTCTTCGCGATCAGGCTGTCACCTTCAAGTTGACCGAACACATCCCCGGCCTTCTCAAGCTCGAGAAGCGCGAGGCGCGTCTTCGCCACTACAAGAAGCAGAGCATTGAACGCGGTCACAAGTCCGGCGACCGCCATCCCGACAACCGACACCGAGCCGGCCAGGATGGCCATCACGCGCGCCGTCCCATCGAGAGCGTCGATCAATGCTGAGGACAGGACGTCGGTCAGTCGTTGACCCGACTCCGTTCCCGCGTTCATGCCTTCGATCAGTTCTGCGATCCCGAGCTTCGCATAATCGAAGAGGCCCGCGTCTCCGACTTGCTTCTTGAACTTGAACCAAGAGTCGGCCACGTTCGAGAGTTGACCTTCAAAGGTTGCGGCGAGCTTGTCCGTTCCGCCCTTCACGACGCCGTCGGTCGCGCGGAGAGCATCGACGAGAGCAGCCCTCCAGACGTTGATGTCTGACGCGTCTCCGAGTGTCGCGGCTCTCTTCTTGATGTCTTGGAAGAGTAGCGCGTACGACTCGCGCAATTGGTCGCTGGCTCCCATGCCGGCCCCGAAGGACTTCGCGACAGCCATCGCCGCGTCCGGAAGCTCACCGCCGAGAGCACCGGCGAGATCCATCACGCCCTCCCTCATCAGTCCGGCGTCAGCACCGAACGACGTCAGGATCTGGTCGGCCTTGACCAGGTCGCCAAGTTCGAACGGAGTCGTCGATCCAATCTCGAACAGTTCTGCGAGTCGCGTCTTCGCCTTGTCGCTCGACTTCAGAAGCACCGAGAGTTGAGACTCGAACCGCTCCATCTCGGCGGACGCTTGGATCGCGCCCTTGCCAAGACCAGCAAAAGCGATCCCGGCTATGGCTGCGGCCGCTACCGCTGCTCCCTTGGCCGCCGTGGACAGCGTCGCTCCGAGTTCCTCGAAGTCAGCCGAAGACCGGCGCGCGCTCTGTCCGGCTTGCCTTACTTGTCGGCCGGTGGTCTGGGCTGCTCGACCGGCTCGAGTGAACCGACCCTTCGAGTCTCTGAGCCTCCCGTTCAAGTCGACGAACTGTCCGCTCGCGCGGTCCGCTTGTGTCGCGACGTCTCTCAGGCCGTCGGCCGCTTCTCTCGTTCCGAGTAGCTTCAGTCGAGCCTTGATGTCGTTCGTCATCTCGTCCCCTCAGTAGCGCACAATTGCAGCCGGAAACACGGGGATCCCGTTGGCGACCATCTTCTTGACCAGAGCTTCGGACATGGCGTCGGCTTCTTGGTAGCACATGAGATTGATCATGAAGGTCTCCAAGTCACTATCGAGAAGCTCGGCGGGTGTCTTTCCGTACCTTCTTCCGAGCGTGTCCAGCATCATCAGGACCATCTGATTCTCCGGCTTCGAGAAAGGTCGCGAGACGTTCCGCGCTTCCTCCCCTATCGGTGGAGAGTTCGAGGATCGCCGCGAACAATTCCTCGACTACGCCGGGGGGCAAGGAGTGAACACAGAGCCGATCCTCGTCCAGGTTCTCAGCCTTCGACGTCATGACCAAGTCGAGAGGATCGAACCCCTCGCCGTCGGTACTGATCCCCATCACTCCAGCGCAACAAATCGCCGCCTGCATTTCGGTGAGTTCTCCGACTTGCTTCGGAGACAGTCTCGACATCATCTTCTCGAGGTCTTGTCCGTCCTGGTCCGCGTCCTTGGGTGCGTTCTTTGGGTTCATCATTGCTAAGGCCGCGACGCCGAGTTGGGCGACGTCTGACGTCCTTACCTTCCTGATCCTAAACCATAGAGGCGCGTCGCCGGCCCCGGTCTTAATCGTCGTTGTTGCTGCGTTCTTGATTGCGTGAAGTGTGGCGGACATGGTGTCGCCTCCTGTGTGTGTTGTTGTTGGATCAGGTTCCGGGGGACTCAGGGTTCGCGGCGTTGTTCTTGACGTCGATCTTCAGGCCGTGGTTAGTGCCGTCAGACTCGCACACGAAGCCGATCGTCTGACCGAGCAAGCCCGCCGAGTTGATCGGATCGCTGCATTCAGTGAGCCGACAGTTCTGGAAGAAGAACTTCATCTCGTGCTCGTTGGCGCCGGAGGCTCCGTCGTTGAATGTCAACGTCGCGTCGACGCCGTTCACGTCGGAGACGTACTTCGCGTAGAGGGCGTCGTTCACGTCGATCTCCATGGAGACCTCGACAGACGAGAAGTCGGAGCGGAGCGGATCCGCGGTGACCTTGGAGCCGAGGAACTGACGACGGGCGAGCCCGTTGTTGATGGTCACGGTCACCGAGCGGACCGAGACAGCCTCTCCGTCGAAGGTGAACGTCCCGCCTGTCATCTGATGATGGAGGACCGGGTCGTCCGGGATGGCTCCGATCAGAGTGGCGTCGGTCGATGCATCGGCCCGAGTCTCGGATCCGTCCGTGGTGGTGACGTTGGAAGTCTCTCCGATCACCTCACACTCGAGCGTTGCGACTTCGGCAGAGTTGCTTGTGAACGTCATGCTGGCGATACGGACGCCCTCCACGATCTCTCCGGTACCACCCGAGCCCCGGATGATCGACGCGGTGAGCCCTCTGTCGGGAAGCGCGGCGGCCATGGTGTAACTGTGAGTGTTCGGAGTTCCCGAGGCAGTAGATCCGGTTCCGAGGGCGTGCTTCAAGATGAGCCCGACCGTCGAATAGTTCGCCTCGATTGTAAAGGTTCCACCTACGTTATCGCTGGCCACGAAGTGAGAGCGACGGTTCCCGGCACCCGTCACCAGGTGCGGCCGTGGGGTCTTCTCGATCGTGCGCTGGATCGTGGTTCCGATGAGCGCGTTAGCGATGATATAGTCGCCGGTCGCGGTACCGTAGGCACCGTCGGACGAGGTGACCTTGTCGAGTAGAATATAGGAGTCGCGTCCGAAGTAGGTGTCGGCCATGGTGTGGTCCTCGTGTTGCTATGCTGTGGGGGCTGAGATTTTGCGGACCTTAAGGGTCGCGTAGAACTCGTAGATCCTACCGACGTCGGTGATCACTTTGAGCGTGAGAAGATAATTGTCGGCGTTGTGGCTCGACACTGTCACGAGTGTACACCGGACGAGGCCAGGGTGTAGGACCCGGTTCTCGGCCTCGACGGTCATCGAGGACGTGAGGTCGGTCCCGTCGGTGTGCTTCACCGTAAAGTCGAAGGTGTCTATCTCTTCGAGCATCTGCGATCCGTTGAACGCGTCGCGACGAGCCGCGAGCATCGGCCGGACATCCCAGAAGACGTGGGTCTTGATCGTCGTTCCTCCAGGAGCGAACACGACCTGAGTCGGCGACGTTGTCTCCGGTGGCTCGAACACACACGAAATCCGCTGAGCGGCTGAGCGAGCCGGGTCCCCGATCTCGATCTTCCCCGTGTACTCGTTCGAGAGCGACGCGAGGTTCGCGTTCTGTGCTGTCGTTGGGCTACCGTTCGCCCCGTCATCGTAGCCCCAGTAGAGCCAGAGGACGACGACCTTCCCAGAGACCGACGAGTTCCCGTTCGGGAGTGCGTACCCCTTGACCCCGATCACGGCGGATCGGTTCGCGTAGTTCCACGTCGTCACCTTGAAGTCGAGCTTCGTCTGTCCGTCGCTGGCACAGACGATCACGTCGTCGTTGTCCGACTCGACCGCACTCCAGAACCGAGACATGTCAGTCGGGACTGTCACCTCGACGTCGACCGTCGTCGCCGATCCTGTGATGTCCACCGTGATCGCTTCTCGGAAGTGGTAGTTCGAATTGTACCAACTCATGATCCCGCCTTCTCGCTGTATGTGATCATACACTGAACGACGACAGCGCCCATCGTGGGCCGCTGTAATTCGGCACCGTCGAAGGACATCATATCGAGGGAGACATCGTGGACGAGAGAGTTCAGGCTTCGGTCAGACTCGAGCGCCTTCATGATGTCCGATCCAAGGTTGAGCGCGGCCGATACTGCGGTCCCTGGTGAGTCGTTCGCCGCCGATACCCAGCCCTCTAATTGGATCATGAACTGTCGATCGTAGCGGTTGAGGGCTGTCGTCCCCGTCTGTGTGCTACGGATGGAGCCGGGGAAGATGTACACACCCGGCACTCGGTGAGGCTGGAAGGTCTGACCGACGACGACCGAGTCGTCTCCGGACAGGTCGTAAGTGTACCCGGAGCCGGTGATCCCTTCGAGGTCTGTCTTGATCCTCGCGATGATGTCGGTCTCTTTACTCATGACTAACCTCTAACACCGGAAGGGCCGAAGATGATCGTCTTCTGTAGTGCGCGGAGGATGTCGTCGTTCATGGCGCGACCGGCGGTCCTGATGGCGGGGCTCAAGTAAGGCCGCGCCGGGTACTTGATCGAACGGCGGAGAAGATAGAACACCTCGCCGCTGTCCTTGTGGATGAGCATCTTCTGACCCGCTGCGCTCTCCGCGTACTGGAGATCCGGAACGTCGCGCGCGCTTGCGTACCTGTTCACACCGCCGGCGGTTCGGAGGCTGTCGTGAATCGGGATCGTCAGCATCTTGCTCTTCATGTGGATCGTCCCGCCGTACTCGTGGATCGCCGCGTATGCCACCGGGCCGGGGTCGCTCGTGGTGCTCGGGCTGAGTTGCTTCGAGTTCGGAGAGCGACCACCGGACGCGACCTCGATCACTATGGCGTCGCCCTCGGTGTGTACGCTTCCACGGATCGACGCTCGAAGTCTACCGGTCCGGACGTTCAGCCTCGTGAAGCCTCCAGCGGTCACGCGAAGCTTTGCCTCTTTCTCGGCCCTGAGTGCGGTCTTCACAAGCTCGCGGAGTAGCGCCCCGCGTAGCTCTCGACTCGACCTCGACAAGTGGTCCGCGTACTCTTGGAGGGTCATCGACACCGGCTATCCCATCCAAGCCGAACCCATGCGCCAAGGGGCGACGAGTTCCTTCACCTCGGGGAGAAGGCCGAGAGATGCGACCTCGATCGATCCTCCACCTTGCGAGACCTTGTTCCGTCCGACGTGGTCGCGGGCTTGCCATATGTGCGCGACCTGAAGTCCGACCGCCTGCTTGATCTCTTGGGGTACGCTCGAGAAGCCGGCGGTCATCGTGACCTTGATCGCTCGTGGAGTCTTCGTCCAGTGGCCGTGCGTCGAGTCGTGCTTGAGCATCACGAGACCCTCGTTCCCATAGAGCGTGTAGTCGGACGAGGCGATCAAGTCGGCGCTGTCGTCGTAGCTCAGGTCGGGGTCATCGTAGATCGACGAGATGGCTGTCGTCGGTATCACTGGGAGGTCGAGTCTCTTCGTGTTGTCTCCGGTCAGATACACGACGTAGGTCCCAGACGAAAGAGAGTAGACGCCCGAATTCATGAGAGGCCAGCCGAGATAGCGAGCGAGGACCGGGTTCACCCGATCGACGATCGTCTCGATGTTGCTGTCTTCAGCCGTACCGGACAGGCCCCGGATATACAGACGACAGTCGCTCCCGCTGACAACGGCCACGCGCTACTCCTCAGAGGCCGCTGAGGCCTTCTTCGTCTTCTTGGGGGGTGCTACCTTAGACAGCCACGCGGGCGCGCTCTTGGCGGCCTTGGCGTCGAGTTCTTTCACTTCGCCGGGGGTCCAGTAGAACCCTCTCGGATACTCGCCTTGTGCGTCGCTCTTGAACTTGATCATGTGTCCGCCTTCTTCTTGGCGCGGGGTGCGCGCTTCTTGACTGTTCTCGGGGCCTTCGGTGCGCTTGCCTTCATGGCGCGCGGCTTGGCCTTCTTGGGTGGTTCTTCTTTCTTCTCTTCCGCTCCCGCCTCGAACATGTGTGGGAACGTCTCCAGGAGATAGGCCGCCACGTCGTCGGAGACTTCTCGCTTCTCACCTCTGAACCATACGGTCCCGAGCCCAGGGAGTGATCCCCGGTAGTGATCCCGCTTGCTGTCTTCCTTGAACGTGACGACCTTTCCCATGCTTACGCGCGCTCCTGCTCGAAGGTCAGGAACACGTTCCCGGCCATCGTCGCGGTACCTGTCTCGTCGAGTGTCATCTTCAAGACATCAGCCGCGCCGAACTCGAGGCTCGGGCCAGCGGCCGACAGGGTGAACGCGTACGCGGTCCCGACATCCCACCCGGCGGCGTCTGAATCCAGAGCCGAAGAGATAGACGTCGAGCCCTGCTTGAGGGTGATCGTGTACTTGTTCGAGGAGCCGTCCGCGGTTGCGGTCGTTGGAATGTAGCTCGCCGCGGTGAGCTTCCACTCGCCGGACTGGCCATGGACGGCACCGAGAGAGTCGGTGTCCGCTGAGACGTCGCCCGTGTGAACGGCCATCGTTATTGATTGTGGCTTGGCCATGTCGGCCTCCTATGATGCTGAGAGGTTGAAGGAGAAGTGGACGTTCTTCTTCGTCGAGGAATCGACGCTGAAGAAGACGTGGCGGTCGGTCAAGACGAGATTGTGAAGTCCCCGAGTGATGTCCGCCGCGACAGCGTACGAGTTCCGCAAGCGTCCGATCTTGAAGCGCGCACGGTTCAGCATGAGCATCCCAGTCTTCGAGCCGCCGGATCCGTAGAGTCCGTCGGCGTCCAAGTCTGCGCCCATCATCTCCGAGATCACAATCGGAACACCCATCAGCTGTCCAAGCTCGCCGGACAGAATTGTTGCGGAGGGTCCGTACTGATTGACACCAACGACGCCAGCGGCGGCGCCGGACTCGGTACCGAATCCAAGCATCTTGACCAAATAGTACTCGGGGCTGACGATCGAAACGAGGTCTCCGGCTATGCCATGAGGCGAGGCAAGCTTCGCACGAGCGGCAAGGAACCCGGCGATCGTTTCGGCTGAGCCTTGATCGGTCGTGTTGCTCACGTCGAACGCGCGGTGTCGGAGGCCGACATAACAGCGCCTGTGATCTGCACTGGATCCAGTCGATGATCCCCATCGGCTACGGATGTTCCAATTTGCATACTCGTCGGTGTTGCCGGTTCCATCTGCTGTATCCGTGTTTCCATTTACGATACAGTCTTCTTCTCCGTCGATAATGGCGCTTCGAAGCTCACTTTCGATGAGTGGCATCGCGGCGATAATCGAGTCTTCCGAGGCGTCGTCGTCAACTTGAGCACGGACGACCATCCCGATCGCGCTGATCGTGCGGCTGTCTGTCGTGAGGCTGCTCGAAGAGAACTGAGCCGGGTCATCGGAGGACGCTGCCCCCTTCTTGAACGGTTTCAGACCTGTCGATAAAATTGGCAGTATCTCATTTTTGTTGCTCATCTGCATGGTCTGGAAGAGGCTCGCCACGCGGCGCTCCGCTGTCAGGTCACGCTCGAATTGTGCGAGGTGCTGGTCGGGTATCCATTCCGCTCCGGCGTTACTGGAGTCTGACCACAGACGCTGTACGGTCTTGGGTGCGCGGTCCATGATGTCACGACACAACTGAAGCGACTTCGGCGCGCCGTTGCGAGACACGGCCTTGGCGATCGTGTACTGCTGGACAGCCTTCTGGAGATCGGCTTGCCAGTCACAGACCGGAGCGGCGTCGAGGATACCCTCGGCCCATGGTCGATCGGCGGTTGCCTCGCCCTTCATGCGGAGAGTACCGTCGCGTCGAACGAATCGATCGAGACTGGCTTCGCCGTCCATGTCGGGGCGCGCGGCCTTCCGATTCTCGATCTCGGTCAGACGTGCGGACAGCTTCTTGAGGTCCTCCGCCTTCTTCTCGATCTGTTGGTGCATGTTGTCGCCACGAGCGGCGAGTGTCTTCTGACTCTCGACGATGTCGTGTAGACCCTTCTTGATGTTCTCGGGGCTGGACAGATCCAAGCCCTTGATCTCGATGTCGCTCATGTTGCGGCCTCTTGTGTGGGGTTACCGTTGGGGGTTATCGGTCGACGGCGCATTGAATCAACACCCGAAGAGCGAAGTTATAGGATCGACCTTGGTCTCTTCGGGCGCGGTGCGCTCGATGGGCTTCCGGTCGGTCTTGGTTTGTTGTATCAGATTTTCGTCCGATGCGGCGAGGACTTCGAGAACGAGGTCGCGAACATCGTCCGCCGACATCCTGATCGACTTGTCCTCCTCGTCCTCCTCGTCGTCGTACCCGTAGCCCTCGACCTCGGGGGCCGTAGGCTCGAGCGACTCGACGCCTCTCCACTCGTCGGACTTGCCGAAGGTGACGACGACGGTCTCGTCGTTCTCGACGACCTCCATCACGTGGCGAGCCACGGACGGGATCCCGAGCGAGCGGAGCGCCAGGGCGGCCGGGTTCGCGGGTACGTTCACGACCGAGATCTCGTGAAGATAGCTGTCGGAGTAGACGAAACCGGAGGAAGAACGCCGGGGATCGTCTTTCGACAGCGCGGCGCGGGGCGTGCTCTTTCCGGGCGCGAAGCCGACCGAGACGCTGTTCAGAAAGCCCCGCTCGATCTGCGACTTGACGAGCCGCCCGAGTGCGTTCTCTTCGGAGTCGTCGAAGCGGATGTCGGCGACGAGCTTCCCGTCGACTACCTCGACCCGCTCAGCGCGGCCGATGGCGGGGATCGTTGGGTCGTGTTGCCAGAGGATGATCGGGTTCGACCGGTACTCCTCGAGACCTTTCTCGCTCCACGACGGGTCGACTATATCGCCGTACCTGTCGACGTCCGGGGTCGAGGCTATGACGCGGGTCAAGCCGTCGCCGGTCTCGGTTGCCTTGATCTGTACTGTCTGGAATTTGCGGTTCTTCATGGCTCAGTCCTCGCCGTTGAGTGATGCGGTCACCGTGCACCGACAGTTGATGTCTTGAGAGGCGACGCCGAAGCCGCCCGGAGACGCGGTCTCCAAGCCGTTGACCTTGAACTTCTCGCCCGGTTTGATCGGCGGATGGCGGTCGAGTGTTCGGTGTTCGTCGCGAACGACCTTGTCTCTCGCGCTGAGCCAGCGATACCGGACCTCGAAGCCAGCCTCGGACAGTTCGGTGTACCCTGCGATCGTTCCGCTGTTGACGGCCCGCGTCGTCTCTGTGCGTGCGATTCGGAGAGCGCGCATAGGCGAGTACACTGTCGACCTCTGCATCGCTCGTTGCATCTCTGCGATCGTCGCGCCCTCAGTGAGACCCGCGGTGATAACCTTCGCGACGCCCTCCCTCGTGTAGAGGTTGTAGTGTGTGACGAGTTCTCCGATCTGAGCGTTCACCGCGCGGTCGACTCGTACGGGGCTCATCGTCGCCGAGTACTCCGGAGGCATCTCGTCGAACGCCTTCTGAACGGCGTCCTCGAACATCTCGCGCATGGGCTCGGCGACAGCGCTCTTCAGGATCTCAGCCTCGGCCAACTCGTCGAGGATGGCGTCGATCGTCTTCTTCGATGCTTGTCGGGTGACTGCGCTCGGGCCGTCCTTGCCGATCTCCTTCTTGAGTCGGCGAGCCGCTCGGGCTCCGGCGGCGACGAGGTACTTCTTCAGGATGTCCTCGAGCTTCTTCTCGTGCGGTTCGTGTACTCGCTCGATGAACGAACGCCACACGAGATCGTCGGGGGTCGCGTCGGCCTCTGTGGATAACTCACGAACGATCAGCCCTTCGAGGCCCTTCTTCTCGTCTGCCTTTTCCATCTGTCCGACGAGCTTCGCCGACCATGACTCCGCCGCGTCTCCGCCCCATAGAGCCCAGGCCACGCGGCCCGGTGAGGGGAAGCCGTCCTCGCCAGGGCTGAAGCCCTCGCCGGACTTGTCGCTCTTGTGACGTGCGAGCCAAGCCCGCATTTTGATCGCCTTCTCCGGGGAGATGTCCTCGCCCTTCGACATGCGTCGCGCCCATGTCACAGTCGCCGGCGTCAAGCCGTCACCGCTCAGGCCCAACTCATGCCACGCGAGGCCGCGCTTCAGTTCAGCGACGACACCCTTCGGGACCTTGAAGTCGATCGAGTCGTAAGGCGCGCGGGTGAGTGAGCGAGTAGCGTCGGCCGGTTCGGCGGGTGCGGCTTGCGCTCCGCTGATGATCCGCCGTGCTTGAGCTTCTGAGACCGTCGGGAAGGCCGCGCCAATGAGGGCGACCGCTGCGTCCGAGGACAGGAGGCCGGCCGAGACTTGGCCGAGGATCGCGATCATGCTCGCCACCTGCGCGCCGTTGAGGGCTGTCGCGCTCATGGGCTGGTCGGCTGGGGTACCCGGTACGCCCTCTCCACCCTCGGCGCTCTCGCCTTCTTGGGGCTCTTGGTCCATGCCAGGGAGATCGGAGAAGCCCTCGTATGAGGCCGCGTCGTTAAGCGGTACGCCCATCGTGACCCACTGAAGCACACGACCGACCCGCTCGTCTCGGCTCTCGGAGAGCGCCTCCACGGAGGAGAAGTCGTGGTACACCTGAACGTCGGTTTCCTCGTAGCCGGGGAACATGCGAGCGAGCCGGGAGAACTGTCCGTCGATGATCGTCGCCTTCGACTGGAGTCCGCTCCACCAGTGCTTCGCCTGCTGGGCTGCGGTGGCGTAGTTCACAGAGGACCCGCCGAGTCGCGTCGGAGGACAATCGAAGACGGCGAGGATCGACTCGACGACGCCCTTCTTCAGTTCCTTGTACTCGAGGTCTCTCGGGCTGAACTGGAGCGACTCCATCTTCGCGGCCCCGCCCAAGAAAAGGGCGCCCCCGGTTCCAGACATCTGAGAATCGAACACTCGGCGCATCTGCTTTAGTTGCTGATCGGACCAGATGTCGGAGGGGTCCGCCGGCGAGAAGACTGTCGTCGGGCGTCCGGTCTTGGCCGATGCCGCCGCCAACTCCGACGCGAGCTTGTCGGTCGTGAGGTCGTTCGCCAGGGCTCGGATCGCTCCGTTGCCGTAGAGCCCCTTCGGGTCATCCTCCCAGGAGGTGAGCCGGAAGTGAAGAACCTGTTCCCACTCGTACCGCTCGGGCCGTCCTGCTCCGTTGTACTCGAAGTGCGAGACCTGACCGTCGGACATCGGGACGACCTTCACGCGGCCGGGGTGCAGTCGAAGCAGCACCTCGGGCCGATCTCGTCCGCTGACAAGAACGTACGCGTCCCCACAGAGGACGAGGTCGCACGCGATCTGTCGTCTCAGGTGATCCCCTGAGATGCGCGACGAGGGGCGGTTGAGCAAGTCGAGCACCGGGTGATCCTCGAGCGGCTCGGCGTCCGCGCCCTTGCCGATCTTCACCTTGAGGTCGAGACTCGCGAGGTCGGCCGCGATCGCGTCCATGGCGGCCTTCACATATGGGAACACGGCGACAGTGCTCAGGCTGTTGGCTACGGGGTAGCCCGGCGTGGCTGGCTGTCCGCTCGCGAAGTCCGCCCCGGCTACGTGGACCGACTCTCCGGTGTCCTGACGAACGCCAGCAAGACCGAGAGCGCGGAGCATACGGAGAAGGATCGGATCGTTCTGGACGAGTTCGTTCGCCATGGTCCGAGCATACAGCGAACGAGCCACCCTGTCGAGAACCGGCCCAAACCGCCGCGCGCGCCACGGGGTGATCGCGGGGTGATCGTCTCGGGTGATCGCGATCATCTTGCGAGACGTACAGCGATCAGGGGCTCCAGGTGATCGCCTAACTTGTCGATTTATTTTGCACGGTTCAAAACCGTGTTACTCTACGAGGGAACCAAGGAGAACAACATGACCGCTCGACAAGTACACGACATGCTCAAGGAAGACGCTGCTTACATCTGGAGCCGCAACAACCAAGACGCAGTGAACATGATGATCGTACTGGCCGCGCACGGGTTGAACAGCACGATCGATCACGCGCTCATCATGATTCAATTCTAAACCACC